>Ga0066710_100000614_pt1 | contig 22578 bp, 23 predicted proteins | sample GraSoiAngelo_159_FD_79666 | JGI IMG/M metagenome (GOLD analysis project Ga0066710, IMG submission 79666) | Grasslands soil microbial communities from the Angelo Coastal Reserve, California, USA - 14_1009_16_40cm | ecosystem: Environmental > Terrestrial > Soil > Grasslands | place: USA...
AGTGGTAGAAGAGGTCACCCGGCCGGGTCGTCGGGCATTGCTCCTCGAGCGTCGCAAAGCGCGCGCGAAAGACCTCGGGAAGCAGCTGGCCGGTCACGAGCGAGGCGACTTCACGGGCCGTCGATCGAGCGGGCGAGTGAGAAATCTTTCGGCGTGAGTCCACCCTCGGAGTGGGTCCACACGGAGAGCGTGACCTCGTTGTAACGGATCGTGACGTCCGGATGGTGATTCGCGCGCTCTGCGAGCCAGGCCACCCGGTTGACGAAGATCATCGCTTCCTTGAAATCCACGAAGCGATACGTTCGCTCGATCGCCTTCCCGGACCGCCGCCATCCAGGCGCACGCGCGACCTCGGCCGCGATCTCGGCGTCACCGAGCGGGCTCATGACCGGAGCCACCGCTGGATCACCGGCGCCCAGTCCTCGAGTGACCGCGTCTTCTTGCCCACCACCTTCGATTGATCGTCCCACCGGCGCAGCGCCAGCGCGTCGCGCAGCCATCGATGCTCCGCGAAGCGCAGGGCGTCGCCCGGGGACATGACGCCCCCCTGGAGCTCGAGCGTGTGACGCGAGGCGGGTGAGAGACGGGCGAAGTACTCGGGCTCGGTGGCGCAGAGATAGCGTTTGGCGTCGGCGTGCATGCGCACGCACCAGACGACGCGCTCGGGCGCCCAGGGGGCCAGCAGCTCGGCGCCGACCTCGTGGTGCCCCCGCGCGCTTGGCGCAGCACGGGTCGGCTCCGTCGTGTCCGAGACGAGCGACTGGTCGACCGCGTAACGCCCGACGTCGTGCAGGAGGCACGCGAGCTGGAGCTCCTCGTCGGCGCCGGCGTCGCGGGCGAGGTCGCCGCACTGGAGGGCATGCTCGAGCTCGGAGACCGCTTCGCCGCCGTACCGATGCGGCGCCGAGCGCGCCATCGCGTGGAGAAGGCGATCGGCCATCGCGGTCATGCGCGCGCGAACTTCTGGAGCGACCGGAGCTCGCGCGGCGGGTTCATGTCCTTGCCCTGCGCGGTCCACGAGACCTCGGCCACGTAGAGGTCGCCGTGCGAGTCGACGACACAGCCGTGCGGCGCGATGAACTCGCCCGGCTTCTCGCCGGCGAAGCGGCCGCCGATCCTGCCCAGCCGGTCGCCCTTGAGCGTCACGATGCTCACGCGGGCGCCCAGATCGGGCACTTCGGCGCTCACCGACAGTTGCGTGGGCAGCTCGCCGACGTAGAGGAGACCCCCGTTTCGCCGGTCCGCGAAGAGCCCGCACGGGCGGAACAGATTGTTGAGCTGGGTGAGGTACTGGCCCTTCCCGTCGAAGACCTGGACGCGGTGATTCTCGCGGTCGGCGACGTAGACGAGTCCCTCGGCATCGGTCGCGATGTTGTGGGGGATGTTGAAGCACCCGGGATCGGTCCCCGGCGCGCCCCACGAGAAGAGGAGCCGCCCCTTCGGATCGTACTTGTGCACGCGCGAGTTCCCGTAGCCGTCGGAGACGTAGACGTCGCCCGTCCGGGGGCACAACGCCACATGCGTCGGGCGGTTGAAGGGCTTGCCGCCGTGGAGCGTCGAGGGCTTGTCGGGGTCGCCGAGCGTCAGGAGCAGCTTCCCCTCGGGCGTGAACTGTCTGACGGTGTGATGGAGATCGTCCGTGAGCCAGAGCGTGCCGTCGGGCCCGATGGTGATCCCGTGCGCCCGTCGGAACACGCCTTCTCCCCACGATCTGAGGAAGTTCCCCTCGCGGTCGAACACGATGACCGGGTGCTGGCCTCGGTTGAAGACGTGGACGTTGTCCTTGGCGTCGACGGCGACGCTCGTCGCCTCGACGAACGACCACCCCTCGGGAAGCCGTCCCCACCTCTCGACCGGCCGGTAGTTCATGCGCGTGACCTCCTGGGTCGGCGCCTATACTGCCACAACGCGTGACTATACCCTGATGAGCGCGCCCATCGGCCTCTCCGTCAAACGTCGCGAAGACCGGCGCCTGCTCACCGGTCGCGGCCGCTACGTGGACGACCTGCGTCTCCCCGACCTCCTGCACGCGGCGATCGTGCGGAGCCCGCACGCCCACGCGCGCATCGTCGGCGTCGATGCTGATCGAGCGCAGGCCCTGCCCGGCGTCGTTGCGGTCCTCACGATCGCCGAACTGCCGGAGTGCGCCGCGGCGGTGCCGCCGCTCGTGACCTCGCCGCGGCTCAGGCCCTACGCCCAGCCCGCGATCGCCGGCCCGAAGGTCCGCCACGTCGGCGAGGCGGTGGCCGTGGTGGTCGCGGACGACGTCTACCGTGCGGCCGACGCGGCCCAGGCCGTGGACGTCCGATACGAGAGCCTGCCCGCGGCCGCGACCGTCGAGGCTGCGCTCGCCAGAAACGCCCCGCGGGTCTTCGACGAGTGGCCAGACAACGTCGCGGGCCCGGCCGACGGCGCCGTCGGTGACGTCGCCCGCGGTTTCGCCGAGGCGTATGCAGTCGTCGAAGCACGGCTCCACGTGCCACGCGTCGCCGCGATGCCGATCGAGCCTCGCGGCGTCGTGGCGCAACCCGATGCGCCGGATGGCCGGCTCACGGTGTGGGCGTCGACGCAGATGCCGTTCGCCGTCCGCGCGGCGGTCGCCGCGGCGCTCGGCCTCGCCGAGGAGCAGGTGCGAGTGATCGCCCCCGACGTCGGCGGCGGTTTCGGCGCCAAGGGCCACGTCTATCCCGAAGACGTCCTGATTCCTGCAGTCGCGCGCCGGCTGGGCCGTCCGGTGAAGTGGATCGAGATCCGGCGCGAACACTTCCTGGCGACGGCGCCCGACCGCGACCAGCACCATCAGGCGCGGCTCGGGATCGCCGAGGACGGCACGATCACCGCGATCGAGACCACGTTCACCCGGGACGGTGGCGCCTATCCCGTGATCGGTGACGTGATCGCGCTGAACACGATCAACCACCTTCCCGGGCCCTACCGGATCGCGCACCTCAGGGGCGCCGCAATCAACATCGTCACGCACAAGACCTTCACCGCCGCTTACCGCGGCGCCGGGCGACCCGAGGGCGCCTACGTGTTCGACCGCCTCCTCGACCGCGCGGCGCGCCGGCTACGCATGGACCCGGCGGAGGTGCGCCGCCGCAACCTCATCCGCCCGGACGAGATGCCGTACGCCACGGGCCTCCGGTATCGTGACGGCGCGGCGATCGTGTACGACCCGGCGGACTACGGCGTGGCGCTGACCACCTGCTCGGACACTTCGGCTACGACGAGTGGCGGAGCGCGCAGCAGGTGCGCCGCGACTCCACACGGCCGATCGGGATCGGCCTGTCCGCGTATCTCGAGGGCACCGGAATCGGCCCGTTCGAGGGCGCCGACGTCAAGATCGACCCGAGCGGGACGATCTATCTCCAGATCGGCGTGTCGTCCCAGGGCCAGTCCCACGAGACGACGCTCGCGCAGGTGTGCGCGGCCGAGCTCGGTGTGGACATCGAGCGGGTCGTCGTCGTGGGTGGCGACACCGCCGTTCTGGGCTATGGCAACGGGACGATCGCCAGCCGCGTCGCGGCGGTGGCTGGACCGGCCGTCGCGCGCACCGCGCGCGAGGTGGCGCGCAGGGCGCGGCTCGTCGCCGGCGAGCTGCTCGAGTGCGCGCCGACGGACGTCGTGCTCGCCGCCGGCCGCGCGCACGTCGTCGGCGTGGCCGGCCGCGGGGTCGCGCTCGGGGACCTGGCACGCGCATCGCTCCGGAGCCCGACGCTCCTTCGGGAGGGGGCGCCGGGGCTCCACGCCTGCGCTTTCTTCCGGCCGGAGACCGTCACGTGGGCGTTCGGCGCGCACGCCTGCGCGCTCGAAGTCGATGTCGAGACGGGAGCGCTGCGGCTCCTGCGCTACGCGGCGGTACACGACTGCGGCCGGCCCCTCAACCCGATGATCGTCGAGGGCCAGCTCCACGGCGGGATCGTCCAGGGGATCGGCGCCGCGCTCGCCGAGGAGCTGGTCTACGACGGTGAAGGCCAGCTCGTGACGGGCTCCTTGATGGAGTATGGCGTGCCGAAGGCGGCAGAGGTGCCGCCCCTCGACGTCATCGCGCTCGATTTCCCGTCCACCCGCAACGAGATGGGCGTCAAGGGCGTGGGGGAGAGCGGCATCATCTCACCGGTGCCGGCGATCGCCAATGCCGTCGAGGACGCGCTGGCCGACCGCGGCGTCGAGGTCGCGCGCGTGCCGCTCACGGCCGCCAGCGTCTGGGAGGCGCTGCGGCGCGCTCAGCGGCCGTCGGCGTCCCGGTAGTGCCGAAGGAGGTACACGAGGAGCTGCTCCTTGTCCTCGGGCGGAATCGGCGCGCCGTACTTGATCATGCGATCGAGCGTGTCGGACCAGCCCTTGGGTCCGAAGCGCTGCTGCACGGCGACTTCGACGCTATGACAGATCACGCAGCGCATGACCAGCTCCCAGCCGGGCGTCCGAGGGATCGGCGTGTTCTGAGCGGATGCGGGAGCGAGGCGCAGGCCTACCGCGATCCCGGCGGTGAACGCCAGGATGGCCGGAGCCCGCAGGCTACGCCACATCAACCTTAACGGCGTGGATCACGTTCCAGCGATAGCCGAGCCGGTTGAACGCGCGGCTCGTCGGCTGGATGCGACCGAGGCTGTCGCTGGCCCGCGCCATCACGGTGTGGGTGCCGGGCCTGGCGTCCCATTCGTACTCCCACTTGCGCCAGGAGTAGCGACTCCAGGATCCGGTGAACGTCCCCTCCGTCCAGCTCTGGCCGCCGTCGGTCGAGACGTCGATGCCGGTCAGCTCGCCCTCACCACTCCACGCCCAGCCCCAGACAGCCGTGCGTCCCGCCGCGAGCCTGGCGCCCTCCGAAGGCCCGACGATGACGGACTTCACCTCGAGCGACTGGAGCGAGTAGACCTGCTTCTCGTTGTCAGCGCGTGGCGCGGTGTAGTTCGACTTCATGTAGAAGCCGTCGAACTCGTCGACGAGCACCACGATCCGCTCGAGCCACTTGACGGACGCCGAGCCGACGAACCCGGGCACGATCGCCCGCGCGGGGCCGCCGTGAAGGTGGGCAAGAGGCTTGCCGTTCATCTCGAGCGCGAGAATCGTGTGCGGCTCGAGAGCCTTCCACATCGGGACGCTTCGGATGAAGTCCGGCGCTTGTGGCGTCGGCGGTTTGTCGTAACCGTCGAACGCGACATGCCTCCCGGCAGACCGCGGGCGGGCCGGTGACAGGACGTCGGCGAGCCGCACCCCCTTCCACGCACCGTTCCCGACGGCGCCGTGCTCCCACTGGATGCCCGAGGCGCGCGGCTTGTGGAACGATCGACCGTTGCCGGCGCACTCGAGCGTCACGTCCTGCACGACCATCGGAAGCTTCTTCAGATCGTCCAGGCGGAGGACGAGGGGGTTGTCCACCTCGCCCTCGATCTTCACCGACCACTGCGCCGGGTCGATCGGCGCCGCGTCATAGTTGTTGCGGACGAAGAAGACGTCCTCGGGGGTGTGGTACGCGGTCAGGTCCCCGAGCCGCGCCTCGAGGTTGGCGGGGCGCGGGCTCCGGACGATCAGCTTCTCCTTACCCGGGACGGGCGCGGGAGGTTGCTGGGCCGGCGCGCCGCTGGCTCGAAGGAGCCCGACAGCCGCGCCGCTGGCGATCAGGAAGCCCCGTCGTGTGATGGTCATGGGGCACCCCCCTTGTGCGCGGGCCATAGTACACCGGCGCACTCGCCTTCCACCCATTCAGGCCCTGTGCCGCGTATAACCTGACGAGATGGACGAGCGCGCGTTCGCCCGTGCCGCCGAAGAATACGCCGTACGGCTCTACTCGGTGGCCTATCGGCTCCTTGGCAGTCGGGCCGATGCCGAGGACGCGGTTCAGAGGGCCTTGCTGAAGGCCTTCGAGGCGCGGGAGTCGTACGCGCCGCGGTGGGCGATATCGACGTGGCTCTATCGCGTGCTCACGAACGTCTGCATCGACGAGCTGCGTCGACGCCGACGGGCTCCGCCCGAGCCGCTCCCCCGGGGCCGGCCGGGCCATGCGGTGGAGCGCGTGGATCTCACCCGCGCGCTCGCCAGCGTGCCCCGGGAGGCGCGCGTGCTGCTCGCGCTGCACTACGTGAACGGCCTCTCGTACCGGGAGCTCGCGACGATCCGAGGGATCTCCGTCAACACGGTCAAGAGTCAGCTCGCGCGGGGCAAGGCAATCCTGAAGCAAGCGCTGGAGGAATAGAGCCATGGATCGCATCGACGTCATGCTCGAAGAGTTCTTCGCTCCCGAGGCTCTGCGCGATCTCGCGTCGCGGCTGCTCGGCGGTTCCCGGGCGAAGCGGGTGGACCTGGAAGCGCTGGCCGACAGGTTCAGGATCGAGGCGACCGAGCGAGGCGTGGCGCGGCTCCGCCCGGGGCGCGGCGTTCACGGCGCTTCCGCCCGTGCCCGCGTCCACGCCGAACGCGCACGGCGGGAGCTGCGCGAGTATCTGGCCGGTCGCCGGACGTTCTTCACGGTGGCGGTCGACCTCGGGGGCGTGGCCGACTTCCAGGCCCGCGTGCTCGCCGAAGCCAGCCGTGTTCCGTTCGGCGAGGTCGACTCGTACGCGGCCCTCGCGCGGCGCGTGGGCCACCCGCGGGCCGCGCGCGCCGTCGGCAACGCACTCGGCGCCAATCCCGTGCCGGTGATCGTGCCCTGCCACCGCATCATCCGCGGTGACGGCACGTGGGGTCACTATGCGTTCGGCGGCGAGATGAAGACCCAGCTCCTCCGGCTCGAGCGCTCGACGCCCGCGCTCATCGGCTGCACGAGCACGCGGATCGTCTGCCGCCGGGGCTGCGCCCACGAGCAACGGGTGGCCGAGATGAATCGGGTCGTCTTCGCGTCGGTCGACGACGCCGCGAGCGTGGGGTACCGCTCCTGCCGCGTCTGCCGTCCGTCGCCGGCGTGATAGCATCGTCGGGATGCGATGGTCTCTGCTTCTGGCGCTCGCGGTCGTCCTCGGCGCGGCGGCGCCCGCGGCCGCCCAGCTCCCGATCTTCGACGCCCACATCCACTACAGCCGCCCCGACTGGGACGCGTACTCACCCGAGCGGGCGCTGTCGATTCTCGCCGCCGCCGGCGTGCGCCGGGCCATCGTGTCGAGCACCCCGGACGACGGCACGCTGAAGCTCTACGAGAAGGCGCCGAAGAGCGTCGTCCCGTTCCTCCGCCCGTATCGCACGCGTGACGACATGGGGAGCTGGCACCGCGATCCCGGCGTGCAGGCCTACGTCGAGGAGCGGCTCAAGCGTGGGATCTACCGGGGCATCGGCGAGTTCCACCTGAGCGCCGTGGACACCGCCGCGCCGACCGTCAGGCGCATCGCCGAGTTGGCGGCGGAGCGCGAGCTGTTCCTCCAGGCCCACGTGGACGACGTCACCATCGAGAAGCTGCTGACGCTCTACCCGAAGGTGCGGCTCCTCTGGGCGCATGCCGGGATGTCGGCGTCCGCGTCCACCGTCGGACGGCTCGTCGAGCGGTTCCCGAAGCTCTGGGTCGAGCTCGCGCTGCGCACCGACGTGGCACCGGACGGCGCGCTCGATCCCGAGTGGCGGGCGGTCTTCGTGAAATACCCCGACCGCTTCATGGTCGGCACCGATACCTGGGTGACGTCGCGCTGGGAGATCGTCCGTGACTACCATCGCGCGGTGCAGACGTGGCTCGCCCAGCTCCCGCGCGATGTCGCCGAGGCGATCGCCTGGAAGAATGGCGAGCGATTGTTCTCAGTTACTGCTGAGGAGGAGCAGGCGGAGAAGCGAAGCCGGCCCGCGCATTAAGGACTCTCATGCGGGCGGTGAATGATCGCCGAGGGGTGCTGAACTTGACCCCAAGGCTGCCCTAGAAGACGAAACGCTCCCGCTTTTCCCGACGTTACGGCGGACACCACGATGAGAGCACGTCCGCTCGTTTTAGGCGAAGGGAGCTCCTGGAGTCCGCCACGTGCTTCAGAACGCTCATCCTGCGTGCTCCCTGCCGCGCCCCACGTGGATCGACAGCGAGACCAATGGGCAATCTCGCCACGAGCGGCCGTGCGTCGTCCCTGACGCCACCGCGGCCCGCAGGCGGTGTTCTCCACCTCGGAGGCATTCCGTGATGAGCGCATCCAGGAGGATCGTTGAGGAACGACCCACGAGGCTACGGTGTCGCGGCTCGCGCCCTGGACCTGGAATGAGAGACGAAGGGGCCATCGCCGAGCGGGCTTCAACCAATGGCTTACCGCTGTGGAAACAGCGGACACGGTATTCACGCAGGGAGACGACGGGCAGCTTACTTGCGATTGGAAGTTTGTTAAGTAGACTAATCTCCGGACTGGACGCCCACGCATCAAGTAGGCCACTGGCCTCTCCTGCCATGAGGGCGATGCCCGCAGGAGCGTGGCTACCGTCCAGTCCCTCTCGCCCAACTCGTAAGGGTAGGCGCGTCGCATGGCTGAGATTCCTTCCGTGCACTTCCCCTCCGTGTGATCCTCGCCCCCTACGGCAGTGGTTATGTCGGGCTCAGGACCTGACCCCGTCCAAGCCGGATTCGTTGGTAGGAGGTCCAGCGGTAAGTCTCGCCAACTCTTCGGCAAGAGCGGCACTGCGTTCTGTCCTGCCTTCGGCAGAACGTGGCTCTGTCACGAAGTCCCTGCCATACACGTAGCCGAGATCGCGCAATCCGCGCAGGAGCGCCGCGACACTCTGATTCCGAGGGTTGGGCCCCTCGGTGTTGGCGGCAGCGTCTGCGGCTACAATGACTCCGATCCGATAGACCTTCCCGGTCTGCGGCTGCCCCTCCAAGGGTACGCAGACCTTGTCGGAAGGCCTGAGGCGGATCCGCGCCGGGCGGGTACAGAGACGTCAAGACGCCGCCGATGCGCCACACCTTTTCAGTTTGGGGCTGAGCCTCAACGGCAAGCGGCGCAAGCGAGAGGCTGAGCGCGAGAATGAGCGCGAGCCCGATCAGCCGCATGAGCACCTCGGTGGAGGACGGCTGCCGGGGAGTCTAGCTGAACGCCACGACGCGCACCAGCACAGCGCGGCGCCAGCACGTCATCCGCAAGCAGTTGCCCTCGACACCGCCTTGACAACCTCAAGGGGGACGCCGATGATGCCGCCACCGCCTCGACGGTCCAAGACCGTGAGACGTGGTGGAGAAGCGACGTTCTATCGACTGAGGATGGTCCCATGGACTTGGACGTTGTTCGCTTCGTCATCCGGCGCAGACTCCAGGACGGTCGTCTACCGCGTGGCAGAATGACGAAGGTTCAGAATGCTCCAGGCGGCGGACAAATGTGCGACGCCTGCGGGGCGAACGTTACGTCGGATCAGATGGCGATGGTGGGGGCTACCTCGGAGGGCGGCCGGAGGCCCCGTCAGTTCCACGCCCTCTGCTTCCGGATTTGGGATAACGAGAGGCACGTGGCTCCCGAGCCCACGGTGTAGCTCCGCGAGCCGAGCGCGCTCTCCTCACTCTCATTCCGCGGCGGGCCCTCAGCCAGTCCCGTCACAAACCCTGTGCGAAGCCCGGTGGGGTCCTGGTCGTAGTGATCCCACTCCGGCCCAAAGGTACCCCTTTGTGCCGGCAGCCGAACCCGTACTGGCCAACCGTGGTGACGCCTACTTACAGAGGCCGTCGCGCGCAGGATTTGTGACACCGTGATGACGTGTGGGCGCGGTGCTGGTGCGGCTCGTGGCGTTCGGCTAGACTCCCCGTCAGCATGCGGTTGATCGGGCTCGCGGTCATCCTCACTGTCGGGCTCACTCTTGCGTCACTCGGCACGGCTGCGGCCCAGCCCCCGGAGAAGGGGCCTCGGGTAGGTTATCTAAATCCGGGCTCCTTTTCTGACCCGTTAAGACAGCGCCGTCTCGAGGCCTTCCGCCAAGGCCTGCGCGAACTGGGCTATGTGGAAGGTCAGAACATCGCCATCGAGTCCCGATGGGCCGAGGGCAAGTATGATCGCTACCCCGCCCTCGCGGCCGACCTGGTCCGTTTGAAGGTGGACGTCATCGTCGCGATGAGTGGGGCAGCGACCCAGGCCGCCCAACAAGCGACCAGGACGATCCCGATCGTCATGTCGCTCGTTAATGATCCCGTAGGGAGCGGACTCGTCCCTAGCCTTGCGCACCCCGGGGGGAACATCACGGGGACTTCGGTGATGTCCCCCGACCTGATCGGGAAGCAGTTACAACTGCTCAAGGAGGTGGTTCCCAAGGTCTCTCGGGTGGCCTTCCTTCGGCATCCGGCCAATCCGGCGAGCGCAGCCAACTTGCGAGAGGCGGAGGCTGCAGCTCGGGGCTTGGGGGTGCGGCTTCAAACCTTGGAGGCGCGGAACCCCCAGGAGATCGACAGCGCCTTCGCGGCGATGACCAGGGAGCAGGCGGGCGCGCTCCTGATTCACGCGGACGCGTTATTCGGGAATCAGCGAAGACAGATCGCAGAGCTCGCGACGAAGAAGCGCCTGCCATCGATATTTTTGACGACGGAGTACGCGGAGGCCGGCGGTCTGATGGTCTATGGCCCAAACTTGCTTAACTTGGAGCGTCGCGCCGCCACCTACGTGGTCAAGATCCTCAAAGGCGCCAAGCCTGCGGACCTGCCCGTGGAGCAGCCCTCCAAGTTCGACCTGCTGGTCAACCTCAAAACCGCGAAGGCCCTTGGCCTCACGATCCCGCAGACGCTACTGCAGCGGGCGGATCAGGTGATCCAGTAGTTGAACGGTCATGCCGCCGTCAGCGCCCGCCTGACGGCCATCGGGTGAACGCCGAGTTCGCGCGCCACAGCACGCAGCGACCACCCATCGGCCCGTAGCGCCAGCGCCCGGACGACGTCGACCCGGTGCACCCGCGGGCGCCCGAGATGCTTTCCGAGCGCTCGAGCCCGCCTCACGCCGGCGATCACCCGCTCCCGGATCAGGTCCCGCTCGAACTCCGCGATCGCCGCCAGCATGTGGAACAGAAGCCGACCTGCCGGTGTCGTCGTGTCGAGAGACCCGCACGCCGCGTTTTGGTGGTCGGCATCAGGTATCCTCCCGCGGGCCTACAGCACTATCCCGCCGCCGCCTTTCCAACCATATGCATACAGCTAAGCATATGGCCCTATCAAGAGTAAAATTCTTGCGGCTAAGCATTACCTGCGTGTAGCATCACCCCCATGGCCAAGCCCAAGGACAAAGCGATCAGCCGAGCTGCGCGCGCCTTTGGCAGTCTTGGGGGCCGAGCCCGAGCGAAGAAGTTGTCAGCAGAGGAGCGCCGGGCGATCGCTAAGAGGGCCGCGGAGGCCCGCTGGCGGAAGGCAAAGACTCGGGGCTGACCTGGGAGGTGGGCTGTGTCCACGCACGGCGCGCAATCCTCGCCGACGCGCCCCTTCGACGTCATCACCTTCGACTGCTACGGCACCCTCATCGACTGGGAGGCCGGCATTACCGAGGCCTTCCGGGATGCCGCGGCGGCCGACGGTGTGAACCTGGACCCCGCGGCCGCTCTGCGTGCTCTATTCGAGAAGGAGCCCGAGGCTCAGGCGGCCGAGTACCGAAGCTACCGCGAACTCCTCACGGATACGGCCGTGCGGGTTGGGGAACGCCTCGGATGGACGATCAGCCGAGAGCGTGCGGCCTTCCTGCCGGAGAGCCTGCTTCTATGGAAGCCGTTCCCCGACACCAACGAGGCCCTCACCCGCCTGAGCCAGGCCGGCTATGCCCTCGGCATCCTGTCGAATGTGGACGATGATCTCCTGGCGGGAACGCGACGACACCTGGCGGCAACCTTCTCGCTCCTCGTCACCGCGCAACAGGTTCGCTCCTACAAGCCAGCTCCGGGTCACTTCACCACTGCGCGGGAGCGGATCGGCGGCCGGCGCTGGCTTCATGCCGCCCAGAGCTACTTTCACGACGTGACGCCGTCGGTCGCGCACCGCATTCCAGTCGCCTGGATCAACCGGAAGGGTGAGCGGCCGACCGGGGCCGCCCGCCCGGATCGAGAGTTTCGGACGCTGACTGAGCTGGCGGACTGGCTGGCCTGAGAGGTCAGGACGTTTTTTGAGGTAGCTCCCGTCGGCCCATCGCGGACACTGGATGAGGGCTGGAGGCGATCCGGCCAGCACGTTACCGCGATTTCCGGAAGCGGATCCGACCGCGTATGCCGTTGGCAGCCTAGGTTCCGGTCAGGAGGCGCCGATCGGAGTCGTAGCGCAACCGGGTGAGCGCGTCACTCTTGTCCGTCCAGAGCACTTCATCGACTTCGTGGTCGTGCTCGCCGACCTTCTCGAGCGGTCGCATGAGGTACCAGCGGACCGTTTTCTTTACTTGCCGGCCCTCGCGACGGAACCAGTAGGTCACGGGCCCGAGCTCGCGCACCAGCTCGCACCGGTAACCCGTCTCCTCGCGCACCTCGCGGAGCGCCGCGTCCGCGCTCGTCTCGCCCGGCGTCAGGGCACCTTTCGGCAACGTCCACACCGGCTGGCCACGCAGGTCGCGGGCGCGGATCAGCAGAACGCGGCCCTGCTCGTCGAGCACCAGGCCGCCGGCGGAGAATTCGAACAGCACGCGAGGGTCGTCGGGCACGTTCCGATGATACCTGCGTCACCCCGCGTGATACCATTCCTCGCGTCTGTGACACGAGCCGTGCCGAGGGACGCGCACGCGTGACGGATCGCGTCGACCTGCTCGCGCATTTTCCTCCCCCGTCCACGCCGCGCCCCCAACAGGCGCGGCTTCTGGCGTCGCTCGCCGACGCGATCGCCGAGGCGCTCGACGACCCGGCCGCGCCGCGCGTGTTCTTCGTCGAGGCGCCACCCGGAGTCGGCAAGAGCCACGTCGCGATGGCGCTGGCGCGCTGGAGCGGTGACGCCTACCTCCTGACCTCGCAGAAGCTTCTTCAAGATCAGTACGAGCGCGAGTTCGGCGCGGATCTGCAGCTCGTCAAGGGGCGGGACAACTACCGCTGCGAGCGCTATCCGGAGGTGTCGGTCCCGACCTCGCGGGGCATGTGCCGCCGACCGCACGGGCCGCCGTGCCAGTGCCCGTACGCGCGGGCCAAGGCGGCGGCGCTCGCCGGCCCGATCTTCTGCACCAACACCTCGTATTTCGCGACGCTACGCCACTGGCGGTCCGAGCAGCTCCGTAAGCGGCGCCTCCTGATCATCGACGAGGCGCACAACCTCGAAGCCCAGCTCGTCAACGTCTTCACCGTCGCCTTCCCGCCCGGAGAGACCATGGCGTGGTTCGGCGGCCCGCTGCCCCGCCTGGACACCGCCGAGGAGTACCGGAGTCTCATGCGTGACCACCTCGAGGGGCTGGAAGGTCAGCTCGAGTCGCTCGAGCGCGCGCTCGAGGTCCTGCGGCCTCCCGGCGTCGACGCCGAGACCTTTCTGAGCATGCCGCCCTCTCGGGCCGAACAGGAGCTGATGGCGGAGCGCGAGAGCCTGGAGGGCGCGCTCGCGCGCGTCCGCTTCTTCGTCGACGCCGAGGAGCGCGAATGGATCGTCCGCTTTCCGCCCGAGCCCGGCGCCACGCTCGAGCTGGTCCCGCTCACGGTCACCTCGATGGCGCGCGAGCTCTTGAGCGAGTCCGCGGAGCTCGTGGTGCTGTCCTCGGCGTACCTCGGCCACCGGAGCGCGCTCGCCGAATGCTTCGGCCTCGACGAATCGTCCGTCCGGTCGTTCACGAGCGATTCACCGTTCCCGCTCGCTCAGCGGCGGATCGATTACCGTCCCGTCGGCGCGCTCTCGAAGTCGAGCCTCGCCCGGCTGGAGCCGGCGCTGTTCGCCGAGGTCGCCGCGATCCTCGCGGCGCATCCACGCGAGAAGGGGTTGATCCACGCGGCATCGTACGCCGGCGGCCGGCGGCTCGTCGCCCACCTCGCGGCCCGGGCGCCGCTGCTGTCGCGCCGGTTGATCTGGGTCGAGTCCACCGAGGCCAAGTCGCAAGCCCTCGACCTGCACCGCGCCTCCCAGGCGCCGACGGTGCTCGTGTCGCCGTCGCTGCGCGAGGGCGTGGATCTGCCGGACGACTTCCTGCGCTTCCAGATCGTGACGAAGATGCCCTATCCGGACCTCGGCGATCCGTGGACCGCCGCCCGGCAGGCACGGGATCCTCGCTGGTACGCGCTCGAGACGGCCAAAGCGCTGGTGCAAGCGTACGGACGATCGTGCCGCCACGCCGACGATCACGGAGTCACCTACGTTCTCGACGGCCAGTTCGAGCGCTTCCTCACGCACTACCGCGTGCTCTTGCCGCCGTGGCTCCTCGACGCGATCCACGTGGCGATGCGCGCGCGGCATCCGGAGGCCTCGTTCGAGTGCTAGGATCACGGCTCGTGGATCCGCGCGACGTCGACGCCGTCATCCAGTCGGTCCGGTTCGAGCTCTATCGCGAGAACATCTACGGCGCGCTCGAGATCATCGAGGCTGCCCAGGCGGCGAATCCCGACACGCGCTACGCCGAGCAGGCGGCGCGCATCCGCTCCTGGCTGACGCACCTGGAGTCGCGCGAGGCGTTCGTCGACGCGCAGGAGGAGCAGTACCGCCGCCTGCGCTGGAAGGCGGGGCTGAAGCTCCTCGAGAAGCGGATCCGCATGCTCGTCGGACGCAAGACGCGCAAGCTGATCGAGCGCCGGGCGCGAGACCCGGAGTTCCAGGAGCTGGAGCGGGAGGTCGCCACGCTGCGGCCGCGGCGCGTGCTCGACGCCGGCAGCGGCGAGGGCGGCGTCGCGATGGCGCTGGGCGCGCGGCACGCCGAACTCCGCGTGGAAGGGGTGGAAGTCTCAGCGACCAACGCGAAGATCGCCCGTCAGCTCAACCGCTTCGCCAACGTCGGGTTCCGCCAGGGGCTCGCCGAGGAGGTCCACCTCCTCTTCCCGGCCGGCTCGTTCGACCTCGTGTATTCGTTCGCGGTCCTCGAACACGTGCGGGACGTCGACGCGACCGTGCGGGCGATCGAGGAGGTGCTGCGCCCCGGCGGCCGCTTCGCCTTCGTCGTGCCGATGCACGAGTTTCGCGCCACCGGACCGATTCCGGACTACACGCCCGTCCACGGCTACGCCGACCACTGCCGCGTCTTCACCGAGACGGAGCTCTCGCGGCGCTTCGGCGGGCGGAAGGGGTTCCGACTCGTGAAGATTCCCGGGGCGTGGAAGCACGGCGAGCTTCCCGGCTGCTTCGAGCCGATCGAGTTCGGCTCGTTCTTCGTCTCCTACGCCAAGGACGGTTAGCGGGCCTGCGCGGCGCCCTTTCGACTGGCGGCGGCGGCCGAGCGGCCGGAGATCCGTCCGAAGACGGCGCCCGCCATCAATCCCGCCCCGCCCGGGTAGTTGTGGTAGAAGATCCCGCCCACCAGCTCGCCCGCGGCGAAGAGGCCGGGGATCGGCCGCTGCTCGCAGTCGACGACCTGCCCCTCGCCGGTGATCCGAAGGCCGCCGAACGTGAAGGTGACGCCCGTCGTCACGGCGTAGCCGACGTAGGGCGGCGCGTCGAGCGGCTGCGCCCAGTTCGACTTGGGCGGGGTGATCCCGCGCGTCGCCTTGCCGTCCTTCACCGCCGGGTTGAAGGTGCCGGGCTGGACGGCCGCGTTGTACGCCCGCATCGTCGCGACGAAGCCGTCGACGTCGATCTCGAGCTTTCGCGCGAGCCCTTCGAACGTCGCGTCCTCGGCCTTGGTGACTTCGCGGATCCGGTACTCCTCACGGAGCAGCGGCAGGACCTTCTGATCGAAGATCTGGAAAGCCGTCCGGCGCGGCTGGCCGATGACCGCGCGCCCGTACTTCACGTAGGTGTAGTTGCGGAAGTCGGCGCCCTCGTCGACGAAACGCTCGCCCCGGAGATTCACGATGAGGCCGAGCGGGTAAGAATGCTTCTGGAAGTTGTCGCCCACCTTCCGATCGCCGTGCCACGGCGCGTTCAGGTCCCACTGCACCGAATGGCAGCCGCTCCAGTGCCCCCACGGCAGGGCGCCGATCTCGAGCGCCATCCGGATGCCGTCACCCGTGTTGTACGGTGTGCCGCGGACGCGCGCAAGCTCCCAGTTGGGCCCGAGATATCGCGTGCGCATCTCGGGATTCGCCTCGAAGCCACCCGACGCGAGCACGATGGCCCCGGCGACGAGCGTCTCGGTGCCGGCCGGCGTCCGCACGACCACGCCGGTGACGGCGCCGCGGTCGTCCGTCACGAGACGCGTCGCCTTCGTCTCGAACCGCACCTCGATCCCGGTCTTCGCCGCCGACTGGTATTCCATGTCGATGAGCCCGGGACCGCCCCCGACCGCTTCCAGGACGAGCCCACCCCAGAAGCGGAACCGCCCGCCGACTTTGTAGGCTTGCCGGCCGAACATCGGGATCCAGCGGATGCCCCGATCGCGCATCCACCGCACCGTCGGCAGTGACTCTTGAACCAGCTGCATCGCCAGATCGGGATCGGAGCAATCTTCGGTGACCCGCATGAGATCGTCGTAGAACTGCTCCGCGGTATATGGATCGACCTCCATCGAGGACTTTTCCTCGTCGGACAGATCGCCGACCAGGTCGCAGAGCTCGTCGAAGCTCTTGAAGGCGAACCGGAAGCCGCCCGCGGTGAAGAATCCGTTCCCGCCGCGCCAGGCCTCGGGCGCCTTCTCGAGCACGAGGACGCGCGCGCCGTGCTCGCGCGCCGAGAGCGCTGCGCACATGGCCGCGTTGCCGCCGCCGATGACGATGACGTCCCAGGCCACGGCGGTCATCCGATGATCTCGCTGATCTGGATCTGCGGCGGGATATTCGTGAGCCCGAAGCTTCCCAGGCGCTTGCCTTTGGCTGCCGCGTAGAACACGGAGATGCGGACCATGACGTCCTCCTGGCTCACCCGTCGATTGCGTCGGCGGGGCACAACGTATTCGGCCGGGCCGCTGGTGTCAAGACGAGAAACTCTGGGTGCGGCTGCGACATGGAAATGTCCTCGCCGACCCCGCGCCGTTCAAGGCACGTCCTACTTCGCGGCGCGGGCTTGCGTCAGCATCTCGATCAGCACCTCGCGGCTCTCCCCGGCCGATCGAACCTCGCGCGGGAACGCAATGCGCACGCCATGGAGACGTTCGCCGCTGCGGAGTCGCAGCCTGAACCCCAGACGGTCGACCGCGACCATCGTCGCCTCGTTGGCCGACTCGCCCGCGAAGTGGCGCGCGTAGGTGACCAGCGCGTCGGCGTGGTCCCGGTTCATGTGGTCCAGAATGCCGGCGGCCGCGTCCGCCAGGGGGTCCGGCCGCGCCGCACGATAGTCGTCGGCGGTCACCCAGTCCATCGCCGCGAAGCCTCCGACGAAGTACAGATCGCTCATTTCGAGACGCCAGAAGCTGAAGTCGTCGAAGTCCACCCAGTAGCCGGCGCGCGGATGCCGCGCGAGGTAGGCCTCGCGCGCCGGGCCGCTCTCGGCGACCGACAGAGACCGCGCCTCGCCCATCAGGGTGAGTCGCGCCGCGGCGAGCGGGTCGCCCGATTCGGTGAGCTGAGGCCCCATCACGAGCTGGGTGATGAGCAAGCTCGCGCGCGGATCGGCCTGGAGGTTCTGCGTGTGCATCGCCATCGCGCTGATCAGGACGAGCGGCTGACCGCGCGCGTCGAGCGCGTATGGCATTACCGACGCGAACGGGTGCCCCGGGTGCTTACGCGAGAGCGTGGCGAGCGCTCCCGTCCGCCCCAGGTGCGCGAGCGTCCGGGCGCGTTCGGCGTACGTGGGCTCCGGAATGGGCGGCGACTCGGCACCGCGCGGCGGCCCGGCGTGTCGACTCATGGGCCCATCGTATCAAGTCAATCGCGCGTGGCGGTAAACGGGCAGATCTGATTGTAAGCGCAGTTGCGGCAGGCGCCCCACGAGGGCGTGGCCTCGAAGCGCCGAGCCCGAATGCCGGCCGCCGCCGCCTTGACGGCCTCGGTTGCTTGCTCGAGATCGTCCGCGGTCGGCGTGTGGCGACCGACGACGTTCGAGTCGATGAAGCGCAACTCCAGCCGCTGCGGCAAGCTCCCCGTCATCTCCCGCCAGGCCAGCGCATACATCTTGAGCTGGAGACTTCCCACCACCCGGCGGTCGGCGTCCTTCTGGCGGGTGACTTCGGTCGTCTTGTAGTCGATGATCACCGCACCCAGGAGGTCCTCGTCCACACGGTCGTAGCGGCCGCGCACGCGGTCCGGTCCGAGCGAAAAGCCGAATTCCTTTTCCACCCATGACGGCTTGGTGCCCTCGGCCTCTTCCTTGTGCCAGAAGCGCCGAAGCGCTTCCCGGCCGGCCGTCTTGCGGGCCTCCTCGTGCTCCCGCGTGAGAAAGCCCTCGGCCGGCTCGTGACTGCCCGGGCGATCGTGGACGATGTCCTCGCCGACCCACGCGCGCTCGTATACAGCCAACAGATCCTCGAGCGGCGTATAGTTCCCCACGACCCGACGGCGGAGGTAGTACTCCACCACCTTGTGGACGACCGCGCCATAGGCGACGGCGTGATGACGCCTGATCGGAATGCGCCGGACGTGGACGTTGAAATACTTGAGCGGACAGGTCTGATAATCGTCGATCTGCCGGTGGCTGAGATTCAGCTCTGCGTCGGGCGGCAGCGGCTGAAGCACTGGGTCCTCGGCTTCGGCCGGCGGTGAAAAGTGCTCGATCTCTTCGACGGGATGCCGCCTGAGCGGCCGACTGGCATCGCTCGGCAGATCGAGCGACTCCAGGACGAACAGGCTCGTTTTGCGTTGACGGCTGCCGCCGTAGTCGCTCGCACTCGTCAGGTACAGCTCGCGGCGCGCGCGCGTCATGCCGACGTAGAAGAGCCGGCGCTCCTCCTGCAGATGGTAGTCGCCGGTCGGCACCGCGTCCTTCATCAGTGCGACGGGAAGCTCGAGGGCTTCGCGGCGCCGGCGCGACGGGAACTTCTCCTGCGCCAGATTCACCAGGAACACGGTCGGGAACTCGAGCCCCTTGGCCTTGTGGACGGTGAGGACGTGCACGGCCGGGGTCTCGACATCCGCCTCGGCGACCGCCGGGTCTTCGCCGGCGTCGATCAGCTCGTCCAGATGCTTCACGAACTCGCGCACGTTGTCGTAGCGCAGCGCCCGGGAGGCGGACTTCACCCGATCGAAGAACTTCGCGATGTTCTTGCTCTCGACGACGTCGCGCGCCGTCTCCTCGCGATACATCCGGCCGAGCCAGCCGGAATCTCTGAGGAACAGATAGAGCAGCTCGCCCGTCGGCATCTCGCGCCCCAGCTCCATGTACCGTTCGAGATCCTCGATGAGGTGCCGGATCGCCGCATGGCCGGTCTCGTCGATCTCGTCGCGGAGCTCGCGGATCGCGTCGGTCTTCCGAAGGACGTCGAACAGGTGGACGTGCCGGCGATCGGCGTAGGTCGAGCAGCGGGTGAGATCGACGATGGGCACCTGATACAGCTCCGAGGACGCCAGGTAGTGGAGACTCACCGACTCGTCGGTATGAACCAGGGCGCGCAAGAAGGCGATCAGGAGCCGAATCTCCGGCCGGCCGTAGAGTCCTGAGTTCCCCGAGAACGTCCAGGGAATCGCCTTGAGGTTGAGCGAGCGGAGGAACTGATCGGCATCGTCGTTGGAGCGGACGAGGATGGCCACGTCGTCGTACCGCCATCGGCCGGCGTCGACCGTTTCGCGGATCAGGTGCGCGACGGCGTCCGCCTCTTGGGTGCCCGTCTCGTAGCGCAGGGGCACGGGCGCCCGGCCCTCGAGCTCGCGGACGGCGGTGAGATGCTTGCTGATGCCGCTGCGCACCTCGAGGCGGTCGGGGTTGTTGTTGACGATGAGCCGATAGGCGGCGTCGAGAATCTTTTGGTGTGAACGATAGTTCCGGGTCAGGACCACCTGCCGCGCCTCGGGATAGCGCTCGAGGAACGCGAGCACGTTGGAGATCGCCGCACCGCGCCACCGGTAGATCGCCTGATCGTCGTCGCACACGCATGCGACGTTGCCGTGGCGAGCGGCCAGAAGCTTCACCAGCTCGAACTGAGCGTGGTTGGTGTCCTGGAACTCGTCCACCATGATGTACTTGAAACGGCGCTGATAGCCGCCGCGTACGTTGGGCCGCGCCCGGAGCAGCTTCAGGGGAAGCACGATCTGATCGCCGAAGTCGACGCAGCCGTCGCGCGCCATCAATTCCTGATACTTGGCATACGTCGCGGCCAGCTCGCGCTGCTGGACGGCGCGCTCGCGTGCTTCTTCGTAGTCGCCGGCGGTGGGCGCCTCGCTGGCCAGTCGCTCGACGTACGCCTGATATTCGTCGGGGGCGATGTCTTCGTCTTTGCAGCGGCTGACGAGCGTGATGATCGCCCGGATGTGACGGCTCGGATCACCGAGAGGCCGGTAATGCGCCAGCGGGAACTCGAACAGGCGGTCGCGGAAGAAAATGACCTGCTCGGCGCGGTTGAGCACCCGGAAGTCGGGCTGGAGCCCCATCTCGAGCGCGTGCTCGCGCAGCAGCCGGTCGCCGAAGGCGTGGAAGGTCGAAATTTCGACGTCGGCATAGCCGTAGTCGACCAGCGTGTCGACGCGCTCCTCCATCTCGGCGGCCGCTTTGTCGGTGAAGGTGAGCGCGAGGATCTCGTCGGGGCGCGCCTTGCGTTGCGCGATGAGCCAGGCGATGCGCCGAGTGATGACCGTCGTCTTGCCGGTGCCGGCGCCGGCGACGATCAGGAGCGGGCCGGTATCGTGGGTGACGGCCCGGCGCTGCTCGTCGTTCAGGCCGTCGAGGATCCGCTCACCCGCCATGCCGTATCGACTATACGGCCCTGAAGCGTTGAGCGGCAACCGTTTAGGCTCCTACTGCCCGCCTGATGTCCGTGGGCCGTCCCTGGCTCCGCATCAAGCGAGGTGACGCCGATTAGCTGGGAGCCCCCCTATCGCGACTCGCTTCGGCCTGGCTTCGGAGACGCTCTTCGATTCGTTCTATCTCTTGCGGCGAGTACCCAAACTGGCCAGCCTGCCACCTCTTGTCCCGTTTTCTCAATGTCTTCGCGACGCCAACAAGCTCTTCATGGAGCACGCGTAGCATGAACTCCGTCTCTTGAGAGTAGTCTCTGAACTCCCGGAGCGCGGAAGACTCGAGTACGTATCTGTCGGGGCCTTTGATTCTGTCGTTCAACTCCCCTGTCCTATTCATGCAACGGGCGAGGAGCCAGCCGATGCTGTTGAAGGTGCTTACGAGTCCGTTGTAGACGCTTTTCGCGTTGACCCTGTACTGGTAGAGTTGAAATCCGTTGCCGACGAGTGACAGAAGCAGAACCACGACACACACTGCATCACCCAACGTGAGCGGGAGCGACTGGCTTAGAATACCGGCTGGCCCGAAGACGGTTGAAGCACTTGCCTGATCCATCTAACAGCCTCCGCGTGTCAGGCGGTGGGAAATCGGAAGGTAGTTCAAGGTCCGTTTGCCGGAGTATCCGCGCAATTGTAGCGCAACTGACAACGGCCCTGGGCGCGTAGCACGGGAAGCTGCGCGCAGGACGCTACAAGGGGGAGGGTAGGGATGAGTGGCCTCGCACGAAAGGCCTCACTGCTCCTTGCACTCTCCCTGCTCGCATCGGCTGCGATGGCCTACGCTGAGTGCGCGTGGGTGCTGTGGTGGAATAGCGCGGGGACTTGGGAGCCCATTCGTGCCTGGCACCACGGCGCTCATAATAGCGCTGCCTCCGCGACACCGTGGACCCGCGCGGGGCGAAGGGGAAATGAGCGAGACCTAGTCCCAATACGCGGGCCAGAAGAAGATCACCCACGCGGCCAGCGACGCGGATGGTGGGCGGGGCAGGCCCGGGCTTCTTCTCGGGGCGGGGCTTAGCCATCCGTGCTACGCTCCCGGCGCCTGCACCCCTGCCTCATGGTTCGACGCTCGCGAGCGTCGCGACCCCGGTGAATTTGGCTGTCTCCGATGCCGCGCGAGGCCACTTATGGATCAAGAGAAGCCCTCCCTCATCCGTCGCAAGCTCGATGACAGTCGCCTGCCGCATGACCGCATCCCAACTATCTGGGGGTGGCCCCAGTGACGGGGCACCGTGCGACGCCTGCGGCCTGGTCTTGGCGAAAGAGCAGTTGCTGATGGAAAGGACGTGGTTGGCGGGCGGCCTGCCGATCCAGTTCCACGTCCGATGCTTCCAAATCTGGGATGAAGAACGGCGGACGCCACGAGCGCGGACCGCGTAGCGCCGTCACCGAGGGAGCAGGCGGCCGCTGTGGTCTGTTCATGCGGACCTCTCTTCCGCGTTGTCGAACTCGGCGGATACGGCCCACGGTTTACCGTCGCGGTCGTGGATTCGCGCGCTCACCACGCCTGTGCCGTGGTGAAGCATCGCCTCTCCCAGAAGCTCGAGGAACCCTGCGACGTCAAACGCTTCCTCTTTATGCTGCTCCATGACTCACCCCTACAAAAAACCTTCGAGCGGCCGGCGGCACCAGCAATTTCCGGAGAAGCCTCGCCGCCTCTTCGGCCTCCTGCCACCTCGCGAATCCCCTTGTCCCGTCGACATGCGTGAACGTGCCGGTCTCCGGATCCCAGCTGACGAGGCGCGGGATGAAGAGGGCGGAGGGAACGTCGAGGACAAGCGTGAGCCAGATCACGCGCCGCCTCGCGGCAGCAGC
>Ga0066710_100000615_pt1 | contig 22571 bp, 18 predicted proteins | sample GraSoiAngelo_159_FD_79666 | JGI IMG/M metagenome (GOLD analysis project Ga0066710, IMG submission 79666) | Grasslands soil microbial communities from the Angelo Coastal Reserve, California, USA - 14_1009_16_40cm | ecosystem: Environmental > Terrestrial > Soil > Grasslands | place: USA...
CTACATCGAATTCCATTTACCGACGAATCGGATATAGGGCCGCAGGAGAGGCTCTCGGTTATCGCTTTGACTGATCCAGCAAAAGCGGCAGTCCAACCCCGCAGGTACCTGTCGTGTTGGCTAGCCGGAATTGGCGAAAGCGTGTGCAAAAATTTGCAACAACGCTTCGTTTTAAAGACGCTGGCCGCCGGGAGGCAGAGCTCGACTCCGGGACAAACCGTATTGTTTATCTTGGCAAGGTCGATTACACTATTTCCACGTTTCAGCATCTAGCTGGAACGATAACTGGGGGCAAGATCATGGAATGGACCGCACCGGCTTTTAAAGAAGTTTGCTTGAACTGCGAAATCAACTCCTACGCCAGCGCCACGCTGTAAGCTGAATCATTTCCCCTCGAAGCTCTCCACCGCGAGACGCACACGATGATCTCCGCCACCAGTTGCGTGCGGACTTGTGTACCTGCCTGACGCAGCCCAAAGACTGAAATGTGCAGTTATCCCGCTTGTGCCGTGATCAGGCCCGAGTCCTGTTCTGGTAGTGGGATGATTTGCGCAGTGTGCGCCAAGGTTCGGTCCAGCGCATCCGCGAGGGTGGTCGGAAATGCAGAAGTCAGCAGGTTGACGTCAATTTGAAGATCCCGCGATGAATACAGCCGGTGGACAGCCAGGCTGCCTCGCTGGCAATTGCTAGAGCTCGCAAGGTCAAGGGTGAGCGTCCAGACCGACAATCCTTCGAGCGACTTGGGCCGTCCGGGCTTGTGCCAGTGGAACGAGAGCTCGCTCTTGCGTCCCGGCCCCGAGTCCAGCGCCAGCGACTCGCCGGGTTGCAGCTTCACACTCAGGCCGAAAGCGTCAAAATCATTGCTGCCAAACGCTGCCACGAGAATGCGGCGAATCTGCTCGTAGTCGCGGGCAACCTTGAGTTCTTCCGTGGCCCGGCGGATGGCGAGGTTGTTGATGAAAATCTGGCGCTGATCGAGGGTTCGCTGCGCGACGCGTGCAAGCTCTCCAAATTCGAGATAACCCAGGTGCTGCACTCCGATCCATATGCCGACTCCCAGAACCGCAAGCACCAATCCCAAAGAACTGCCGGTAGGCCAAAGCAGGAATAGACTCAGCAACGCAAAAATGGCGGAGACGCCGTAGAGCAGGATGACCACCTGCCGATGGGTCATGCCGTGCTGCAAGAGTTTGTGATGGATATGCTCGCGGTCAGCCGTAAAGACTGGGCGCCCGGCAATAAAGCGCCGGATGACTGAGAGAGCCGTCTCAAGAATCGGTAATCCGAAAGAAACCACGGGGATAGCGACCGCCACAATCGTCGGTGCCTTTTGCGCCCCTTGGAGAGCCAGTGCGCTCAACAGGAAACCGATAAAGAGGCTTCCCGAGTCGCCCAAAAATATTGTTGCCGGGTTAAAGTTGAACTTCAAGAATCCAAGAATTGCACCGGCAAGGGCAAGGGTCATCCCCGCGATCAGCGGCTGCCCGCTGAGCAGCGCCACCACAAAAGCGACCAGCGTTGAGAAAAGGGCAGACCCAGCGGCCAGGCCATCGAGGCCATCAATCAAGTTAAAAGCGTTGGTGATCGCCAGAACCCACAAGACCGTGATAGGAAGGCCTACGAACCAGGGCAATGTGTGTTGGCCGAACAGGACGGGAATATTGACGATGCGCAACCCGCCGATGAACAACATGGTTGCGGCCACACCCTGAATCCCGAACTTGAAGTATGGACCTGCTCCGTAAATGTCGTCGTAGACCCCAAGCAGAAAAACAAGAGACGCGGGTACAACCACGATGAGCAGTGCCTTCAAAGACAAGCTGTGCAAGCGTGGGTTGTGCAGCGCCAGCAGGTAAGCCGTTCCCAAACTTAGCGAAAACGATACAAAGATCGCGACGCCGCCGAGGCGCGGAAGGGGATTTTTATGCAGATGCCGCTCTTGGGTCGGAACCGCGACCCAGCCACGTGCGGTTGCGAAGTCGCGAACCAACCTGGTCAGGATGCAAGACCCCAGCAGCGATAGGAAGAACTTCCCGAGATACAATGCGCTTAACTGGCCTCTCGGAATTGTCCGATGTGCCTAATCCCTTGAACTAGTACTTTGTCCTTTTCTATGTATTGCTCGAGGAGGTCTATGTTGCAAGTTAGTTAATGTATTCGTGGGTGCATAAACAGCTCGCGGAACTCTAGCAGGACGTGGAAGACAGTTTCAATCCTCGCGCTCAGAAAGCTGTGGAAAAACGGTGGAAATCACCAAGGCGCGAGCATCGTCGTGTGTACTACTGTGTTAAACTGCTCTGCAAATTTCCCTACACTATTTCCCAGGGGCCTCTAGATGGAGTTGGACACACCGAGCTTCAACCGCCGAGCGTACAATTCTGTTTTCGTCATTGCACTCTTTCTCTTCGCAGGCTTCGCCCAAGCTCAACAGAGTTCCGCAGAGCAGCCTCAGTCAGCAGCCCAGCCGGCATCTCAGGCGGCCGTAGGAACGACGGCTTCCAAGCCTGACTCTCAGAGGAACACTTCCGAGTCGGCGAAGAATGCACCAGCGCCAGGAGGGATCAGTTCGTCCGATTCTCCCGTTCTGAAGCTGGGCGCCGGTGACCTGATCGAGGTGAGTGTCTACAATGTACCGGAACTGACGACCAAAGCCCGCGTAGGGAATTCCGGAGACGTTTACCTCCCGCTGATCGACTACGTGCATGTCGAAGCCCTGACCACCGAAGAGGCTCAGGCTCTGATCCAGAAGCGGTTGGAGGATGGCGGTTTCGTCCGCAACCCGCATGTGACGATTTTCGTGGATGAATCGTCGTCCCAGGGGGTCACCTTGCTGGGAGAAGTTTCGAAGCCTGGTGTCTATCCGGATCTGGGAGATCACAAGCTTTACGAGTTGATTTCAATGGCGGGCGGTTTCACCCAGAGTGCGGCCCGCAAAGTGAGCATCGTTCGCCGCAATCAGCTGCAACCGATCCACCTTAGCCTTCCCCGGAATCTGGCTGACGATCTCAGCAGCAATGTGGATATTCTTCCTGGGGACACGATCATGGTGCCGCGGGCGCCGATAATTTACGTGGTTGGCGACGTAGGTCGTCCCAGCGGTTTGCTGGTTGATAACGGTTCACTAACCGTACTGCAAGCCATCGCCCTCGCAGGCGGAACGAACAAGACTGCGAAGATGGGTGGTGTGCGCATCATCCGCAAGGGCCCCACGGGAATGACCGAGACAGAAGTTCCTTTGAAAAAAATGCTGGAAGCGAAGGCTCCCGATATACCGTTGCAGGGGGATGACATTCTATTCGTTCCAGTAAGCGGTGGACGAGTGCTGGCCCAGCGGACCTTCGAAGCGGCTATGTCAGCGGCAACCGCGGTTACGATTTATACTGTGCACCCCTAGTGGATAGCCAGGCCATCTAGAACCTTCTCAGACAGCGACCTGCGCTTTACCGACCGGAACGATTCCACACAATTCCTGCAGCACTTGAATGTAGTCTTCAGCAGTCTGCTTGCGGGAGAAACGCCGGACGATGTACTCTCTGCCGTTCTTCCCCAACGTCGCTCCGAGCGAAAGATCGCCTGCCAGTCGCTTGATTGCGTGCGCGAGCGCGCTGGACTTCTCAGGCTCGATGACGATGCCGGCCCCAGCCTCCTCAACAATCTTCTGTGCCTGACCTTCGACACCGAGAATCACCGGACGCGCACAGGACATAAATTCCAGCATCTTTGTAGGAATTACAGTCTTGAAAACGTCAGTCTTCTTGAGGAGGACGAGGCCGGCGTCCGAGGCGGAGATGATCGCAGGAATTCTTTCGCGGGGCTGCTGATCGAGAAAGCGAACGTTGCTCAGGCCGCGGGATTGCGCGATGGCTTTGATCCGTTCCTTCTCCGCCCCTTCCCCGACCAGGAGGAAGAGGACATTGGGCTTTTCCTGGCGTAGCTGGTCTGCCGCGTCCAACAGCGTCTCCAGCCCATGGGCCATACCCATGGTTCCGACATAGCACACCAGAAACTTGCCTTCGGCCTCGAGTTGCTGTCGGAGTGAAAGGTTGGCGTCGACCGGCTGGGGAGCGAAAAGGTCGGTCTCGACTCCGTTTTCAACCACCGAGATTTTCTCGGGGAGAACCCGCCAATGCTCTACAAGATGATCTTTGAATGCAGAAGTCACAACGACGACGTGATCTGAGTGCTTGTACAGAACGCCCGCTATCGCCGAAAGCGTTTTGTTGAGTATCGAGTTTTCACTTCCGACGCCCACCGCGATCAGGGACTCTGGCCAGAGATCGCGCACCTCGAATACAAATGGCACCTGCTTTGCGAACGCCAGCCAGCAGGCGGCGAGCCCCACCAAGAGTTGAGGGGATGAGCCGATGATGACATTGGGACGCGGAAGGCTCAGTCCCCGTACCGCAGCCGACAAACAGAACGAAGCGTAGTTCCGCATCCTCTCGTGCGCCTTGCGGTTGGGGAGGGGCCAGAGCCAGGTACGAAAAACGTCCACTCGCCCAACCTTTTCATGGTGCGTGAGGCGGTGTAGGCGGCTGCGCCACTCCGGCGGAACTACTCCGGTAGGATGATTGGGAAATCCCGTGAGCACCGATACGTCGTGACCGGCTTGAGTCCAGTGCTGCGCGAGCTCGGCCGCCCGAGCGGCGGGAGCGCCCATCTCCGGCGAAAAATATTGTGAGACGTAGAGAATCTTCACGCGAGCCTAGTAGTAACAAAGCTTGAATGCACTTTTGTAGCACAAAGCCCGCGTGCGCTTGCTGCGGCTTCGGGCGTACCTTTCCCAGCGATCGGCGACGGACGCAAATTTGTCTTCGCCGGTCAGACGATGCATCACCCGCAACTGCACAATGTGCAATCGATGGTAGAAGGGGCTTGCGGTCATCGGAAGGCGCGTCCCCGACTGCTCATATAAGGACCAGAAACCCAGATCATACCGCTCAAGATTTCTCAGCAGCGTTTGCACAGCTCTGGCAAAAAGCTCGCGGGCCGCATGGTCTTGCGTGGCAAGGAAGTAATCGTAGACGCCCCACGCTGCCCAGATAAATCCGTTCAGGATATGAGTCGGCGGAGAAACAATGTACTCCTCGAACCACAGATCTCCGTTCTCGTCGGTAAACGCGACACCACCCTCGTTCGCGGACTTGAAAAAAGCGGCCAAGGCAAGTCGTAGGGCTTCCAGATATCTCGAATCGCCAGTTTCCTTATAGGCACGAACCAGCGCCGAAATCCCCTGGCCCTGGGCAAGACCTGAGTACCAAGGCGCACGCAGCGTGTCGCGATATTCCCAATCAAAGTGATGGTTCCAAACCGCCAGGCCCTGGGCGTTTTTCTCCAAGTGGGAGCAGAGCCAGTCTGCAACGAGAAAGAATTTCTTGCGCCGGCTCGGGTCTCCGGTGCGGCGAAACAGGTTGTAATTTCCCAGTCCGTATTGCGCGATCGCAATCGGGTTCTGCTGCAAACCAATCTTGCCGTGATAGTCGAGAAGCGGAATCCCGGCTGAGTCATACGCTCCGGGATAGTCTGCTTTCTCGGCGAAGACCATGTAGTACTCGCCCAGCTCTCCGGCGTGCGCGTTCCGATTCTCCTCGGGGGTTTCATGCCAGAAAGTGAGGTGGCTCTTGCCACCGAGCAGATAAGCGCTGAGAATTCGGCGGTAATAGTTAAGGCGAGGCAAAAGCGGCACGGATCCTGAGATTTCCTCGAACTATATCACGAGCGGAACGCCCGAAGTCAGCGCCCGACCGAGTAGAGCAATGTGGTCATGTCATCCCCCACAACCGCCGCCGTACTGACAGCGAGGTACTGCGTGCTGTTTTCTCCGTCGGGAAGAAATGCGTTGCCGTATTGGAAGAGTCTCATGGGCCAGAGGTCTTTCTTCCAAGCCAGCAGCGGTTGCCAGTCGCGTTCCCCTCCACGGCCGTAAATACGAACGTGACGATCGGTATTCAGTGCGCTGGGTTCGACCATGGTCGAGAAGAACACGTCGCGGCCAACGCGGCAGCCATAAATCGACGAAGTGCTGATCGGCGCCAGTTGTGACAACTTTCCCTGTCGGTCCAGGCGGTAGATGTAGTTAGCTTCCCAGGGCGTGTCGGAAGAAAAATACAGCCCATCCTCCATGGGTATGAGCCCAACCGCGCGCGCCTGCTGGTTTCCGCGCACAACGACTTCAACTTGGCGAAAGTCACACGACGCACGCAGGATGCGGCATTCGTCGCCGTAGTCACCAGTCAGCACCCACAAACAGTCGCCCCAGCGATCGTAAACAATATTGTGAACATGACGGATCGTGTGCTTGGGAAAGACGTACGCGACATTCCAGGTCGCCCCGTCATCCGAAGACACATAGATATGGACTTCCTCGCGGGCAGGGTTGTCGAAGTATTCCCCCCAGAACACTGCGCCGCCGGGAACTGCCGTAATGTGCAGGGGCCGCGTGCCTCGAGTGATGGGATGTGTGCGCCGGAACTGGATTTCGCCAGCACGAAGCGTGACGATAGCTCCCGGAACCGCGGCTACCAACCCGCCTGACGCGAGCACAGACAGTGCGTGAAACCCGTCACGAACCAGGCGCGAGCTGAGACGAATCGCGGAACTGAAATTTCGCCACCATGCGGGACTGTAGGAAGCGACCGATTCCCAAGACACATCTCCCGAGGAGATCTGACCTTGTGAAATTCTTGCGCGCAGTAGATGGTAGCCGCGAGCCGCGTAGAGCTGATCGCCTGCCCACGCCAGCGCTCGCAGACGCGGAAATCTCGCCACACAAACCGGGCTCAGCGACTGATTGGTGGATGACGCCGTCACGTGTGCAGCTCGCGAATTCATACGGGCTAGGACTGGACTTGAGGTTTGACGACCAGAAACAGCCCGATCGCCAGTACGTCCATACGAGTGCGCTGGAAACAGTCGATCGCTTCCTCCGGTGTACAAACGATTGGTTCATTCTCATTGAAGCTGGTATTGAGAATGACAGGAATACCCGTCTTCCGATGGACGGCAGCAATCAGATCGTAGTACATCGGATTTTCTTCGCGAGTCACGGTCTGCAGGCGGCCAGTGTCGTCGACGTGATTCACCGCGCACAACTCTTTGCGTTTTTCCGGACGGATTTTGTAGACATGCAGCATGAAAGGCGATGGATGATCGTGCTCGAAATATTCGTGCTGGTAGTCGGTAAGGATAGACGGCGCGAACGGACGGAACCACTCCCGATGTTTGATGCGAGCGTTTAGAACATCCTTCATATTCGGCAGACCGGGATGGGCGACGATGGAACGGTTGCCGAGCGCCCGCGGACCCCACTCCATACGGCCCTGAAACCATCCGATGACGTTGCCCGCCGCGATCTGGTCGGCCACCGCTGAAAGCAATGGCTCCCGCTCCAGTTTGCGATGCTCGACACCTGCACTCTTTAGCGCCGATTCAATCCGCGACTCGGAGAACTCCGGTCCGAGATAGGAGTTCTTCAGCTCATGGCGCCGTGGCTGCTTGAGCACAGAGTGATACGTGTGCAAGGCCGCGCCGATGGCCAAGCCTTCATCACCTGCTGCCGGCTGGATATAAGTTCGCCGAAAGGGAGTGCAATCGAACAGCTTGCCGTTCGCGACGCTGTTGAGAGCGCATCCGCCCGCCATCGCCAGATCGTCACAAGGAACCGTCTGGTGTAACCGGTCCAAAAGGTGGAAGAACACTTCCTCGAACCGGTGTTGCAATGCAAAAGCGAGATCCATGTCGCGCTGGGTAATCTCCGCGTGCGGACGGCGTGGCTCTCCGAAGAGTTTCTCAATACGCTCGGAAAAATGGCGAGCCAGCCGAACCGTGCCATCGGGCAGCACCTGCATGCCTTGATTGCTGCCCAACGGCTTGAAGTAGGAGAGATCAAGCTGGAAACCGCCGTTTCTCGCGGCGACAATCTTCGTAATCTCACTGCAGTACGTATCTTTGCCATAAGGCGCCAGGCCCATGACCTTGCCTTCGTCCCCGTACTTCGTGTAGCCGATGAATTCACAGATCATCGTATAGAAACTGCCCAGCGAGTGGGGGAGAAAGACGCGATCCAGCACCTCGATGTCGTTCCCCTCACAGCGCGCCATCATGGTCGACACGAAGTCGCCGGAACCGTCATAACTAAAGCCAGCAGCCTTCTCCCAAGGCGAGCAGTAATACGCGCTGGCGATATGTGCGATGTGGTGTTCGAGATGATGTTCCAGAAAGCGAAGTTGCGAAGGCTCGACTTCGAGCGCCTTGCCTAGAAGCAAACGCACGTCGCGCATGGCCTGCTTGCGCTGGGCAAGGCGAATCTAGTTCGAGATCTTCGAGGGATTGGCGAGCGCATATTGAACTTTCTTCGCCAGGTTCGCGTCGCTATCTTGTCCGACAGCGACGTGATTCACGTCAGAAATCCTTGCGCCAGCTGCATCGAGGCAGGCTTTCACTGCCAGCGCCGGGAAACCGCCGAAGTGCTTGTGGCGGTTGAGACGCTCCTCGGCAATAGCGAACACGACTTCACCATCCTGCACGATGGCCGCCGAGGCATCGGCGTGAAACATGTTGAGGCCCAGAATGAGCATGAACTAGTTTTCTTTCTCCCGAGGTCGTTGCTATGGAACTATCATTAATCCTTGCTGGAGTCGTCCATAGCGGCATCAATGAAAGAAGCGGTGTCGACGGCGAGGCGTTTGCCGGTTGCCACGGACTCCTGCGTTCGCAAGGTAGCGAGGGTGGTACAAACAAGCTCATCAACCGGGATGGCGGGAGGTCCTTGTTGCCGGACGGACCGTGTGAAGGCGGCCCACTCGCCGCGATGCCCCTTGTCCTGATGCCAGCGCGAGCGGATCACTTGCTTGCGGCCATTGCGCAGGAGTTCAAGACGACGAAAATCTTCAAGCACCGCGACGGCTCCTCCGCCGAATGCTTCCACGCGTTCCTTCGAGAATGAACGGTCGCCGTTCGCGAGATAGCTGATCGTCCCTTCTGAACCGTTTGCGAATCGTAGAGAAGCGAGAATGTTGTCGCCACTGTAGCGACCTGAATTTCCCACGGCATGCGCCTCGACTTCGACGATGGGAGAACCAGTCAGAAACATCAGCAGATCCACAAAATGGCAGACCTCTCCCAGAATCCGCCCGCCGCCCTGCTGGGGATCGTTGACCCAATGATCGGGAGGAAGAAATCCGGCATTAACGCGATAGTGCAGTGCCAGCGGCTCGGAAATCGGTGCCAGAAACGATTTCATCCGCGCGCTCATAGGCGCAAACCGGCGATTGAAACCAACCATCAGCTCAGGCCTATGCGTGGAGGCAATGCCGAAGTAAGTGCGAACTATAAAACGAAGTTCCTGTTCCGACAAGCAGAGTGGCTTCTCGCAAAACACGTGCTTCCCTGCTTCCAGCGCGGCCAGAACACGGCTCGCGTGGAGGTGATGGCGAGTCGCAATCACCAACGTATTGATCCCGGCATCGCGAACCAGTTGGGCATCATCGGTAGTGCAGTAGCGAAAGCCAAATTTCTGCGCCGCGTGGTGCGCGTGCGCGCCGGTCGCCGTGCAGACGCCGGTGAGGGTGGTATCGCGCGAAGCTTTCAATACGGGAACGAGCGTCCCCAATGCGAACACTCCTGCTCCGAGCAGCCCCACTGAAATGCTGTCCACCGACGGCTGTCGTGCGGGAGTGCTGCCTGAGGACGCAGATAGAAGTTCCGGAGTCCGAGCATCGTCGCCTGTGCCCCCGTATTGAATGACGACGCCCAGGAATGGCTCCCCGGATCGTCCCGTAATCAGTTCATACGCAGCCGGAGCATGTTCAATCGGAAAGCGATGCGTGATGAGAGATACGACGTTCACTTTCCTTTCAGAGAGCAGATGCAGAAAGGCTTCCATGTTCCGCGTTTCCGTCCAGCGCACATAGCCGACGGGATAGTCGCGGCCTTTCTGCTCATAAGCGGCGTCATATCGGCCAGGGCCATAGGAACGGGAAATCCTGAAGTCGAGTTCCTTCTCGTAGTACGCCTTGCGTTCGATATCGATGCCGACCGTTCCCACGGCAACAATAATCGCGCGGTCGCGCGCGACAGCGCCCGCCAGATTGACCGGCTCGCTGCTGGGAGTTTCAGCAGCAATGAGAACTGAATCGACGCCTGCGCCGTGCGAGTGCTCTGCACAAAGATCGGGAAAGTCCGAAGCAGAAGTTGTGGCCGCATCAGCGCCCAGACTGAGGGCAAGCTCGGCGCGTGAGGAGCTAAGGTCCATTCCAAGCACTCGACAGCCTGCGGCTTTCAAGAGTTGCGCGGTGAGTTGGCCGACCAAGCCAAGTCCGATCACCGCCACTAGATCGCCCAGTTTCGCTTCCGCCGTGCGGACACCATGAAGAGCAACCGCACCGAGAGTTGCAAATGCCGCTTCGTCGAAGGAAACCTCGCCGGCGGCCGCGGAGATGCGAGCTGCCAACAGGCGGGGAATACAGGCGAGTTCGCCATGTACGGCAAATCCAGCGCCCGCGCAGGCCACACGATCACCGGGTTGAATGTCCGTGATGCCCTCACCCACGGCGATGACCGTTCCCGCACTGCTGTATCCGGGCGCCTGTGGCTGATCGAGACGGCTGCGTACCGTGTGCACGGCGGAGAAAATGCCATCACGCCGCACTTTATTAATGACATCGCGCACAAGGTCGGGCCGGGCCTGCGCTTTCTGCAACAAGCTCTTGCGTGAGAACTCGAGTGCCGCACGTTCTGTCCCAGCGGAAACCACGGACGCCGCAATACGTACCAGCAAACAGCCCGGCAGCAACTGCGGTGCCGGAACTTCAGCAACGGTAATCTCGCCGGAGCGCGCGTCCTGGAAAACCTGTTTCATCGAGCTGTTGCTTGTGCCGCAGCCACCTGCGGCAGCTGAGACTCGAATCTCTCGGCCTTACCATCGAGAAATACCTGCATCCAGAGTTCGAGGGTGACGAGTTGCCACAGTTGCATCGACCAATCCTGGCGGCCACTGCGATGCTCGTCGATCAAACACTGTACCGCCTCCGGACGGAACATACCGCGGTTACGGACCTGAGGTGCCGAGAGCAAATCATCCACCATTTCCTTGAGGTCGTGTGCCAGCCAATAGTCTACTGGAGCGGCGAAGCCGGCTTTTGGCTGGTGCAGCACTTCGCGGGGCAGAATGTCTGCCATCGCTTGTCGGAAGATGTACTTCGTTGTGGGTCGAAGAGAGCCCTTTAACTTCAGATAAGGTGGGACATTCCACGCGACGAACTCGGCAAACTGGCGGTCAAGAAAAGGCACTCGGACCTCGACCGAAGACGCCATGCTCATCTTGTCGTTATAGGTCAGGTTCAGGCTGGCCATGAAAATCTTGGTGTCAAGGTAGAGCATCTGGTGCAGAAAGTCTGCGTCGCCGACGCGGTCGAATGCCGCGCGATGCTGGATCGCAGGATCGGATCCCGAAGCCGTTGTTGCAAACTCGGAAGTGTAGAGATCGTGTTTTTGCCTGTGGTCGAGATAAGTACAGTTCGCAATGAAACGATCGATGGGATCGAGCGACGCGCTGCGAGCCATTTTCTTGCCGAGGCGCATCCTCCCCTTCAACGGAGTACCACGCAGACTGGGAAGGGCGGCCATGGCTCCTTCCGCCAGACCCCGGATACCCAATGGCAAGTGGCTGTACGCCTGTGCCCAATAGTGAGCCACGTACTTGCGGTATCCGGCGAAGAGTTCATCTCCGCCCACGCCGGAAAGAAGCACGGTTGCCTGCTTGCGGGCTTCGCGACAAACAAGATACGCCGTGATGATGGCGGGATCGGCTGTGGGCTCATCCATGTGCCACACGAGGCGGGGCAAGAGATCGGTGACGTCGGGCGCGACGACGATACGCTGGTTCTCGCAGCCCAGTTGACGCGCCAGGCGTGTGGCGACCTCGGGATCGTCCAGCGTGGTCTCGCCGACTCGGTACTTCCGCGGAAAAGTGATGGTGTACGTGCGAACCGGCTGACGAGTCGCCCTCGCCATCATCGCGACGATACTCGAAGAGTCGAGTCCAGCGCTCAAGAACGCTCCGATGGGAACATCGCTGACCATCTGGGCCTCAACAGAACGGCGGAAGCGGTCGCGAACCTCTTCCATCAACTCACCATGCGACCTGGGGTAAGCATGGCTTGCCGAAGGTAAGGTCAGGTCCCAGTACTGCGTGAGCTGTAGTTGTCCGTCGCGGAGGGTCGCGTAGTGTCCCGCGGGAAGCTTCAGAATGTGCCGGAACATTGTCTTGGGATCAGGCACCCAGAGGAACGCCAGGTACTGATGAAGAGATTCCGGATCGAGTTCGGCTTTGACTTCTGCCACCTGCAGAAGCGCCTTGATTTCTGAGGCAAAGGCGAACCGCTTGCCTTGGTGATAATAGTAAAAAGGTTTGATCCCGAAATGATCGCGGGCCATGAACAAGGTCGGAGAACCGTAGCGGAGATCGCAGATGGCAAAAGCGAACATTCCATTCAAGCGCTTAACGCAATCTGGGCCCTCCTCTTGGTAGAGGCGGAGAATCACTTCGGTATCAGTGTGCGAAGAGAACCTGTGGCCTTTGCTCTCGAGTTCGCGACGGAGTTCTGCGAAGTTGTAGACCTCTCCGTTGTAGGTGATCCAGACCGTGCGGTCCTCGTTGCACATCGGCATGTGGCCAAGAGGAGACAAATCGAGAATGGCAAGACGGCGGCTGCCCAGTCCAATGTAGGAACCGTCGGGAAAGGTCCGCTCCCACGAACCGGAGTCGTCGGGTCCGCGGTGGGCCTGGACGTGAGTCATCCGGGCCAACGTTTCCCCATCTCCGCAATTCACCAGACCGTTGATGCCACACATTTTCCTAAGTTAGCCCCGGTTGCGCTGCAACTCCTGCTTTTTCAACTCGTAGATCTTCGCTTTAGTGTGGAACATCTGCACTGCCTGGAATCCACAATAGATCATGCCTGGCACGCCGTCGAGAAACCCAAACCGGAAAAGATAGCGGTAAAGAAACAGCAGGACGGGCGAACCCGGCAGCGCGTAGAGCTTCTTTTTGAGCCAACGACGCTGCTGGGCTTGCGTGCCAAAAGCGGCTGGAGGCAACTCACTGCCGCCGCCTCTACGCAGAAGAACACGGGCTTCCCAGTTCGAGTATTCATCGTGCTTCTTAATGTACCGTGAAAGCGATTCGACGTTGCGATGGATGATTGGATTTCACAGCTTCACCGTGGCGCCTTCCACCACAACGTGTTCGTGAACTTCCATGTCGGCCATGGAGGCGTCCTGCTCCGGGAGACGGCATTCGTAGTGTCCCTTACCTCGACGGAACAAAGAGAGTTTCTGGAAGCTGGCACCGCTGTGGCGGAGTACTCGCCCGAGAAAATACATTCGCAGGGTTATGTAGTAACCATGGATCGCCGGATTTTCAACGGCCGGGCGGATCTCTTCCGTCAACTCGGGTGTGAGAGATTCGTCGGCGTCGAGCAATAGAATCCAGTCAAAGGCCAGCGGCAGAGTGTCCATCGCCCACTGGCGCTTCTTGGGCCAACCGCCCGCGTAGTGAAATTGGACTACCCTGGCGCCGAAGGACCGCGCGATGTCAGGCGTCGCATCGGAGCTGCCGGAGTCGACAACGTACACTTCGCCAACCTCACGCAAACTTTCGAGACACTGCGGCAGATTCCGCGCCTCGTTGCGTGTGGCCACGATCACACTGATCGGCACTTTGGCGGTCGAGACCATTCCGTCGGCCTTTTCGATTTCATCGACCTTCTGCATAACCGGTTGCCAAACTGACGATTGGCTCACAAATGCAATTCGCACCAGCGCTCGAGCACGTATAGAGACCACGGCCGGGTCCAGGAAGTTGCGCCTCGCAGGAAATCATGCCACACCCGTTGCACCTGGCCTCGGTCCAGCACTTCGGCGAGTGGACCTTCGCTGAACTTGCCCTCCAGCACGGGTTCGACCTCACGCCGCAGTTCTCCTCGCAGCCAATGCTCGAACGGAAGCGTGAACCCGCGTTTGCGGCGGCGAACAACCTGATCCGGCAGAGAGCTCTCCAGGGCCGCAACCAGCAACTTCTTCGGAGTGTGTCCGTTAAGCTTTTCCGCCCCGGGGAGTGCCAGGACTGCCTTGGCAAGCTGATGGTCGATCAGAGGTACTCGCACTTCCAGGCCCTGGGACATGCTCATGAAATCGGCGTCGCGCAACAGGGTATTGAGCATATAACAGCGCATCTCCAAATAGGAAACCCGATTGACGGTATCGAGTGAGAGCGCGGCCTGCAAGTTTTCGCGCTGCGATGCCACAGCGCGCTCGCGGCCAACTGTATCGGCAGGTGGGCACAGCAGGTCGACCTGGCGCGGGGTGAACAGCATACGCGTGAGGAAATACGGATGAAGCAGGCGGCCATTGTCGCGGATGAGCGAGGTCAACTTTCGGTTTTGATCCGACGCCGGGGCAAGCGTGTCGAAGGCCGACCCCAGAGAATGGCGAGCGCCGCCCGGAAGATGCTTCCACGCGTTCGCGAACCTCTCCATGCGTGGGATCGTGCGGAAGCTGGAATAGCCGGCGAAAACTTCGTCTCCCCCCAGGCCCGAAAGAGCCACTTTCACTCCCGCCGCGCGCGCTTCCCGCGAGACAAAGTAAGTGTTGACAGCGTCCATGCTGGGAAGGTCCATGGCGCGAAGTGCACCGGGAACGTCTCCGAGAACGTCGTTCTGTGAAACGGTGATCTCGTGATGATCGGTACCGAATTGTTGCGCGATGGCACGGGAGTATTCCGCTTCGGAAAATTTGGCTTCGCGAAAAACAATCGAGAACGTGCTTGGAGTTACACCTCCCCGGCTCAGAATGCTGACCAGTGCGCTGGAGTCGATGCCTCCGGAAAGAAATACACCGAGGGGCACGTCGCTGACCAATTGGGAGCGGACCGCCTCTTCCAACATCGGCTGAATGCCCGTGCCCGCGGTTTTTCGATCCGGGGAAAAAGTCACAGCCTGGCCAGCATTCGGCTGATCATCAATCAAGTCCCAATAGCGCGACACTCGCAGTGTACCGTTGACCCACGTCAAGCTGTGGGCTGCCGGAAGCGCATGCACGCCTTCGATCAGCGTGAGCGGATCGTATGCCGAGCCGAATGTCAGGTAGTTGAGCAGTCCAGCTGGATCAAGGCGGCGAGGGACGAGGCCCGTTCCGAGGATGGTGCGAAGTTCAGAAGCAAGAATGAGGTAAGGGCCACGATGGGCATAGTAAAGTGGCTTGACGCCCATGGGGTCACGCGCCACAAACAACTGGTGCTTCACAGCGTCCCAAATGGCGAAGGCGAACATCCCACGCAGCTTCGTAAGGCAGCCTTCACCCCACTTCGCATAAGCCTTCAAAAGAACTTCGGTGTCCGAGTGGCTAACGAGCTTCGTCCCTGCTCGTTCCAGTTCGTCACGAATGTCACGGAAGTTGTAGATCTCGCCGTTGTAGACAATCCAGTTCCCGGTCTCCGCGTCGTGCATGGGCTGGTGTGCGAGGGGAGACAAATCAAGAATGGCCAGACGGCGGTTCCCCAGGCCAATCTCAACCGCGTCGGGCGCGGCATCGTGGAGAATGATCGTCCCGCAATCGTCCGGGCCGCGGTGCGCGAGGGACTGCGTCGCCCGCTCCAGGAGTTCTGCGGGAAACTGCGCTTTATGCGCAACGATTCCAAAAATTCCACACATCAGGAGTGGGGTCCCTAGCTCCGATCACACATGAATCATTCCATACTATCCTTTGAAGTGCACACATAACTGCCTGCATCGTAGGTTTTTGTGCCAGAATGCAGAAGTTTGAAAAAAACCAGGCACGCCTCCAACTCACGCTGACGCGATTGTGTTCTAATTTCTGCATTCTGATTTCTGCTTCCGCCCGTTCCCCTCTGCTATCCTCTGCGCATGGACGCGGTCACGCTCACTCGTCAACTCGTAGACATCGAATCCATTACCGGCAACGAGGCCGCTGTGGGAAATTATCTCTACGGAGAACTCTGCCGACTCGGCTGTCAGACGAAGAAGATGCCGGTCGAGGGCACGCGTTTCAACGTCTATGCCACTTCGCCGGAGCAACCGCATCCTGCCGTTGTGTTCTCCACGCACATGGACACGGTACCGCCGTTTATCCCTTCCTCGGAAGATGCAACGCGCATCTACGGACGCGGTTCGTGCGATGCCAAGGGCATCATCGCGGCGCAGATCGCGGCTGCTGAACGCCTGCGCCGGGAGAACATCCACGCTGGCCTGCTCTTTGTCGTCGGAGAAGAGCGCGATAGCCTGGGCGCAAAAGTAGCCAACGACTACGTCGCGCAAGAGGATGCCAATCAGCAGGGAGCGCACCGCTTTCTGGTCAACGGTGAACCCACCGAGAACCGTATTGCGTTGGCGTCGAAGGGGACGCTGCGCGTCGAGGTGACCTCGACGGGACGAATGGCGCACTCGGCATATCCTGAACTGGGCGAGTCGGCGATTGACAAGCTGCTGGCGGTGCTCACCCGGCTTCGCTCGATGCCACTGCCTTCTGACCCGGAGATTGGGCCTTGCACGCTAAACATTGGGCTCATCGAAGGCGGACGCGCGCCCAACGTCATTCCTGATTACGCCCACGCGGATTTGCTCTACCGTTTGATTGGCCCGTCGGAAGCGCTGCGGCAGAAGATCGTCGCGACCGCGGGCGATGCGGTGAAAGTCACATTCCCGCTGGAGATTCCCTTTCTCCGGCTGCGCACGGTCGATGGACTGCCTACGATGACTGCGGCGTTCACAACCGATGTTCCCTTCCTGGCCAATTGGGGCGAGCCTTTGCTGATTGGTCCGGGATCGATTCAAGTTGCGCATACGGAGGGCGAGTACATCGAGAAGCAGCAACTCGCTGAGGCGATTGATTCGTACTGCGCGATCGCGAAGCAGCTGTTGGCGGTTTCGCAATAGCCTAACCTCAGGCGCTAAAGCCCGAGCTTTTTTCGGAGTTCTATGCGGCACGACTATTAAGTCGTGCCCTTCCCGGATGAATAAGGATCCTTCGGCTCCGCGAGGACTGCGCTTCGCGCACTTCCCGGTCCGCTCAGATGTAATGAAAACAAAAAAGGCGTGCCTCCAAGAGTAGAGTACGTGCTCGAAGCACAAGCCCTGAAGGAGGCACGAGATGATCCACGTTGGAGTAGATCTTCACCAGAGATTTTGTTGCATGACGGCGCTGGAAGCAAGAGGGAAGATTTTACAGGCGGGGCCGGTGACGAACGAGAAGCTGGCTTTGCGGCGGTATTTTCGGCAGTTTCGGGGGCAGGAAGTGGAGGTGGCGGTGGAGGCGTGCGGCTTCTGGCCGGCGTTTCGCGAGGTGGTAGAGCCGGAGGTGAAGCGGTTGGTGCTGGTGCATCCGCAGCGGGTGAAGGCGATTGCCTCGGCCAAACTGAAGAACGAACCGGGTGGATTCGGCGACGCTGGCGCATTTGCTGCGCTGCGATTTGTTGCCGGAGTCGTGGAAGGCGGACCGGGAGACGCAGGCGCGGGGGCAGCAAGTGCGGTTGCGGGCGACGCTGGTGCGGCAGCGGACGCGGCTGAAGAACCAGGTGCACGCGGTGCTGCATCAGAAGGGGCTGCATTCGCCGGTGACGGATTTATTCGGCAAAGGGGGACGGCGGTGGCTGGCCGGGTTGCAGCTGCCGGCGGCGGCGCGGGAAGCGGTGAACGTGTGCTTGCGGCTGCTGGATGGCTACAGCGAAGAAGTGCAAAAACAAAATCTGCAATTAAGGGAAAGAGCAAAACAAGACAAGTGGGCCGAGTGGCTGATGACGATACCGGGGATCGGGGAGTGTTCGGCGATGATGCTGCTGGCCGAGATCGGCGACATCGGACGATTTCGCGACCCAGAAGCGTTGTGCAGTTATGCCGGACTGGTGCCGCGGGTGCGGGAATCGGCGGGCAAGGCGGCGCGTGGCGGGACCACGCGGCAGGGATCGCCCTGGATGATGGTGGAAGCGGCGCAGGTGGCGACGCGCGGTTCGCCGGGGGCTCGGCGTTCCTACGAACGGTTGCGGCGCAAAAAGCACAAGCACGTGGCGCGAGTGGCGCTGGCGCGCAAGTTGCGGATCGCGGTCTACGCCCTGTTGCACGACGGCGTAGTGTTTGAAGAAGCAAAGTTTGCGGCGGTGTAAGGGGAATCCGTCAGCTCGAAGTCATCCATGCTCTTCGAGGGCGACGCTCAGAGGGAGCGGCGGAGTCCGGACATACCTTATGTGCCTCGAGCACGAATAGAAGCCTGTCCGCATCGCCGCAGAAAATACCTGTGGACAGGTACGCCTGTTTTCATAGAAGGATGACATCTGGACGGCTCGTCGGACTGCCATGCCTCGTCCACTCCTTGCGTATAAACTTGAGTCATGACCACCACCACCCTCAACTCCCTTGCCCGGGCTTCTTCCGCCTACTTACGGTCCGCGATGCACCAGCCTATTCAGTGGCACGAGTGGGGTGCGGAAGCCTTCGCAACGGCGCAGCGGGAGAACAAGCCGATGCTGCTTGATGTTGGGGCCGTGTGGTGTCACTGGTGCCATGTGATGGACCGGGAGTCTTACGACGATTCGGAAATTGCGGCCATTGTGAACCAGCACTTCATCGCGGTGAAGGTGGATCGCGATGAGCGTCCGGACATCGACAGCCGGTACCAGGCGGCGGTGCAGGCGGTCAGCGGGCAGGGCGGGTGGCCGCTTACCGCGTTTCTTACGCCGGATGGCAAACCGTTTTATGGCGGGACTTATTTTCCGCCCAGCGATGGGTACGGGCGTCCCAGCTTCCGGCGCGTGCTGCTAAGCATTGCCAATGCCTACAAAGAAAAGAATGGCGATGTGGTCGAGCAGGCGAAGATGGTGGAGAGCGCGATTGCGCAGTCGGAGTCGTTTGAGGGGCGCGGGGGGCGGGTTTCGCCCAGCGTGATTGCGGCGATCCAGAGGTCTGCGTTTTCGATGTTCGATGCGCAGCATGGTGGGTTTGGACAGGCACCGAAGTTTCCGCATCCTTCGGCGCTAGACTTGCTTATCGAACAGTACGCGCGAAAAGCTAGCGGAGCTTTGCTCCGCGGGACAGCCGAGGGCGGCTGTCCCCACATGGACTCTGCTGCTGACGGCGACCTTGCTGCAGATTCTTCCCACGCCCACGACAAACTCCGCACCCTCATCTTTACCACACTCGAACAAATGGCCCGGGGTGGGGTCTACGACCAGCTGGCGGGAGGATTCCATCGCTACTCAGTCGATGAGCGTTGGGTGGTGCCGCACTTCGAGAAGATGTGTTACGACAACTCCGAACTATTGAAGAACTATGTGCATGGCTACCAGGCGACAGGCTCGGAGTTTTTCGCGGACGTGGCGCGCGACATCATTCGCTGGATGGACGAGTGGCTTAGCGATCGCGAGCGTGGAGGCTTCTATGCCTCGCAGGATGCGGACATTTCGATGGATGACGACGGCGACTATTTCACGTGGACACTGGACGAGGCGCGCTCCGTCCTGACGGAAGAAGAGGCGGAGGTCGCAGCGCTGCACTACGACATCAACGAAGTCGGGGAGATGCACCATAACCCGGCGAAGAATGTGCTTTATGTGCGCGCACCGGTCGAAGAGATCGCGCGGCGGCTGAGCCTGACTTCCGATCGCGTTAAGGAATTGCTGGCGTCGGCGAAGAAGAAAATGTACGCGGCCCGGCTTCAGCGGCCTACGCCGTATGTCGACAAGACGGTGTATGTGAGCTGGAACAGCATGTGCGTTTCGGCTTATCTGGAAGCGGCGAAGGTTTTGCATCTCGATGACGCGCGACGCTTCGCTTTGCGCTCGCTCGACCGAATCCTTTCTGAAGCCTGGAAACCGCGGCATGAGCAATCCACTGCCGGGGGCGAGTCGCCCGCGGCCACACGGGCAGTGCTCTCCCACCTGCTTCACGTAGTCGCCTATTCCGATCCCAAGGCGGAGCATCGCGAGGTGCCGGGATTGCTCGAGGACTACGCTGCAACTACCATTGCGTGTCTCGACGCCTATGAGGCCACGGCGGACCTCAGCTACTTCAAGTTTGCGCAAGCCATTGCGGATACGATGATCGTGAAGTTCTTCGACGCCACTTCCGGCGGCTTCTTCGACAGCGAGCCAATCGCAGACGGCAAAAGCCTGGGCGTGCTCGCCACCCGCCGCAAGCCTCTGCAGGATTCACCTACGCCGGCGGGGAATCCGATGGCGGCGATTGCGCTCACTCGCTTACATCACTACACCGCGGACGCCGGCCATCGCGATAAGGCGGAGCAGACGCTGGAGACCTTTGCTGGGATCGTTGAACAGTTTGGAATCTTTGCCGCCACTTATGGGATCGCCGTTGTCCATTTCTCGGAGGAGCCGGTGCAGGTGGTGGTGATCGGAGAAAGCGATAGTGCAGAGGCGACCCAACTCTACCAAACCGCCGTGGCTCCGTTCGCATTCAACAAGATCACGCTGCGGCTGTCAGGCGATAAGGCGGTCGGAGAAAATCTGCCTCCCGCGCTCGCGGAAACGGTCCCCCACTTTCCTGAGTTGCGTTCGGGCAATGCGTTCGCGGTATTGTGTTCTGGTTCGACCTGCCAGCCACCCGTGACCGACGCTGTCGAACTGCGGCGGGCTCTGGAGTCCGCGCTCAAAGAGACGCTCTAGGAAGCATCTTCCAGCCAAAAAAAAACGGGGCCGCCGGGTTATGAGGTCCCGAACAGCCCAAAGATTGCGAGCCCTAGTTTTTCGGCCCAAGTTACGGGTGGTTACTTTGGTTACCTTGCAGTCGCAACTCGCCTCCGATTAACTACAACCTACATCGGCGGCAGGTTAACGCTGCTGCATTTGATTCCGGTTTGTTGTTGTTGTTGAGGTGGGCACAGTATGGGTCCTCCGTCCGGGGCGGGAACCTGCGGAACGGCGGCCAAGACATATGTGCCCACTAGTCCGAACATCAGGATCGAAATCCTGAGTGTGCGTTTCATGGGTTCTCTCCTACGCCACAGCCTTGGTGCTCAAAACCTGCCACCTCGCTGCGGAGCCGAATTATAAGGCATTTGTCAAGTTGTGTTTGCAGGAACTTGCACTATCCCATAGCGCGAGGGCTTCGCAGATCTAACTCCGTCGTTATAACCTGCGGGCCGACAAGCTCATAAACCTCTTTCAATCAGTAGGTTAGCAATAGGACCGGGCGGGATGAAGATTGTCGGGAAAAACCGACGCCAGCAAGCACCTCTTCTCCGGGAAAACGTTTACGGAATCCGAACAGGATCGCCCGAAGTGACAAGAATAGGAAAATCTGAGCTGGGGTCCGAAACAAATGCGGATCTAAGTCTTCGATCCAAAGCGCTCCGCCACGCTGGGGAGAAGGCCGCCCACCGCAGCAGCTGCTCGTCGCACTGCCGGAACCGCCTCTGAGTCCGGTGCTGCGTTTTCGAGCACTGCGGTCGACGCCGCGTGATTGCGAGACAGCGCACGGTCAACCATGCCCTCGAACATCGGAATCAGGGAGTTCTCTGGCACGGGGTGATGGATATCGGTGAGGCTCTGCTCCCAGCGCTGGGATTGCAACAGCGTGGCCGAGAGCTCACGCGCGGGACTCTTCACCAGTGTGTAGCCAAGCCAAGTCAATAGGGTGGCGTTATACGCCACCATATTCACCAGGCTCATCCACGGATTGCCCAAGTGGTCCCCCACCCAGGAAGCGATAAGGGCCAACTCAACCACGGCAAAGCCACCGAAACCCAGTGCGATCCCGAAGCTGTACTGTCGCCGGCTCACGCCCAGGTAGTGGGAAAAGAAGAGCAGGAACAGTACCATCCCCACCTGGATAATGCGCACGCAACGCTGAGCGGTGAGGAGAGCCTGCATCCACGGCGCCAGGGCGGCCGAGTTCGTTGAAACTGAAACCACGCCGGCCACCAACAGCATCACCAGTCCTGCCCACTTGAACAAGACCGTACCCAGATCGCGCAGCGTATCGAAGGGCCGGAAAACGTCGAGAAAGGCCTCATGCACCACGGTGAAGCCCAGAAAAGCGCTGGCCGCAGAGGTCATCCAGGAAAGATAGAAAGCGGTTGTATAGCTGTGTTTGTAAGCCGCGAAGATCAGGACAAAGGAGAGAATCTGCGTGCAGAGGTAGGCGAAGAAGAACCTGAACTTGCGATGCAGTTTAAGGCGCAGCATGGCTGCGGCGATCCCCGCCTGAAGAAGGGGATGCGCGATCCACAGAGCGTAATAGAGAATTCTTACTGGTTCGCTCATTCGGCGCCACTTACGGATGCTCTCTGCCAGAAACGTTCCATGAGAGCCAACCCGTGCGGTCCAGCGGTGAATAGCTCCTCTTCGGCTATTAAGGAAAGCTAACGGTTTTCGACCGCTTGTTCAATGAACTCAGGTAACCCAAAGTAACGTTACCTTTGTGCCATTTCGCTTGACAGGGCGGGGATGTTCTTGATTGGGACGAAGATCCTTACGCCGACTGGTAAATCATCGCGCGGTTCCTGCAATGAAAAAGGGTCCGACCTAAGCCCGACCCACGAATGCA
>Ga0066710_100000617_pt1 | contig 22564 bp, 23 predicted proteins | sample GraSoiAngelo_159_FD_79666 | JGI IMG/M metagenome (GOLD analysis project Ga0066710, IMG submission 79666) | Grasslands soil microbial communities from the Angelo Coastal Reserve, California, USA - 14_1009_16_40cm | ecosystem: Environmental > Terrestrial > Soil > Grasslands | place: USA...
CCCCGGCGACAGGCCCCGTCCGCCGCTCGCGATGCCGCTTGGGATCGCGGTCGCTCGCTCGCCGCCGCACGTGCCGCGCGGGGCGCTACTCGTAGCGGCTGATGTGGAGATGCACGCCGTGACTCGACGCGGGCTGGACCGTCACCTCGCCCGTGCCACGCAGGAACGTCGTGCCGGCACGACTGAAGGCGTCGGTCAGCGCGGCAAAGTCCTCGGCGACCATGGAGAGCGCCACCAGCCCCTCGGTGCCTCCGACCTCGTCGGCCGGCACGACCAGCAGCGCGCCACGGCCGACCGCCAGCATGATGCGCGGGCCGTCGTTCATCGCGACCTCCTCGAGACCGAAGAGTGATCGGAGCACGTCGCTCGCTCGCTTGACGTCGGACGCGCCGATCACGAGCCGCTTGAGCCTGAGCGGTGACGGAGACTCGGCCGGCGCGGCGAACGGGGTAGCCAGCTCCACGAGCACGCCGCAGCACGCCCTCGGATGGACGAACGCGATCTGTCCGGCGAGCCCCGCTCGTGGGGTCGAGTCGAGCAGCTCGACGCGCATCTCCTTGAGCGATGTCAACGTCTTGACGATGTCCTCCGTGTCGAAGCAGAGGTGGTGGAGCCCTTCGCCGTGCCTGGCCAGAAAGCGCCCGACGCCCGACGACGGGTCCAGCGGCTCGAGGAGCTCGATCTCGGTCTCGCCGGCGCCGAGCAGCGCGGCCCGCACGTGCTGATCCGGGATCGTCGCCTCGGTGACGAGCGGCAGCCCCAGCGTGTCACGGTAGAAGCGATACGCCTCCGCCAACCGGTTCACGACAATGCCGACGTGGTGAATCCGTCGCATCACGCTCACCCCCTCAGCGAACGAACGGCGCGATCCTCCGGGTGGAGGCGTCGCGGATACGAACCCGATGATGGGCCAGGAGCGTGGACGGCAGCCGCCGCAGTGAGAAGTACTCGAGCGCCAGCGTCTCATCGCAGGTCTGCAGCTCGCCGCCGCGCACGATGCACTCGAAGGACATGCTCACGTAGTGCCAGATGTTCCCGTCGGGATACCGGACGAGCTGCAGGGCCGGCTCCGAGTACACTCCCACCAGCCGGCGCACAGCGACGACCAGCCCTGTCTCCTCGTGCACCTCGCGCTGCACGGCGTCCTTCACCGATTCGCCGATCTCCACCGATCCGCCCGGCAGGCCCCACTGTCCGCCGTCGGAGCGCTGCTGGAGCAGGAGGCGACGGCGTCGGTCGAAGATGACGGCGGAAACGGCGGGCCGAATGCCGAGGGCGCGTGTGGGGTCACGCTCGAGCGTGATCACGTGTTCACCCTACCCGACGCCACTGTCCTGCGCAATGTTTAGCGATCCGTCCGGGAACGGTCCCGTCGCGCCGACGTTCCACGATGGGCCCGCCCTCATCCGCCGGCCGCGCTGAAGAGACGCTGGAACTGCTCCCACGGAATCGGTGGGACCGCGCCGACCTTCGCGTTTTCCTCGACGTGCGCGCTTGTTTTCATTCCGACGAGCGCCGTCTCGATCCCCGGCGTGGAGCGCACGAACTGGAGCGCGCGCTGCGCGTCGGTCGTGAGCCCGGGAATGTACTCGGCGATCATCGGCGGCAGCTTGGTGAGCTGGCCCTGGTGGAGGGAGGCCGAGGCCATCACCGAGACGCCGAGCTGCCGGGCGGCCTCGAGGACCGAAACCACGCGGTCCTTCACGCGCTGATTGGCCCGCGTAAATGCCTCGGTCATCCCGAGGTTGTACGGAAGCTGGATCACTCTGAAGTGGTGATCGTCGCCGCCAACGTCGCGGGCCGCGGAGACGAGCTCGGCGAGCGACAGGTAGCCCGGCTCGCCCGGATCCGCGCGGTATCCGGCCCAGGTCGCGGTGCCGAACCGAGTGATGCACCCGGCCGCGACCGCCTCCTCCAGCGCCTGGAACGCCGTTCGAATGCGGATCAGGAACTCCTTGCGCTCCGTTTCCTCGAGCTGTGTTTCGGGATTGTGCAGGTAGTAGACGTCGAGGGTCTCGAGGCCGAGATTGGCGCGGCTGCGGTCGATCTGATCGCGGAGGTAGCGCGGGGCTATGCAGTGCGCGCCCCGCGCCACGTCCCCCGGCTTGATGATGCCTGTCTCGACGTACGTCGCCGCGAAGTACGCGCGGGGGTCGCGCGGCACAGCCCCGTCGAAGGGAATGAAGCCCCCCTTGGTGGCCACGACGACCTCGTCTCGTGCCACGACGCCGCTGCTGATCGCCGTGGCGAGCGCCGTCCTGATGGCGCGCTCGCTACGCTGGTGACGGTAGTTCACCGCCGTATCGATCACGTTGAAGCCGAGCTCCAGCGCTCGCAGGACGGCATCCTGATAGAGCACGTCGGTCGCGCCGTCCTCGCTGCCGAGATACGTGCCGAGCCCCAGAGTCGAGAGCACGGCGCCGCCGTCCAGCTCGCGAAAGTGCCCGGGCGCCAGTCGCCCCGTGAACCGCTCCGCGTACCGTCGCGTGCCCTCGACGGACGCGTGGCCGCCGATCATCTTCGCCATCGACCTAGCGCGTGACCCGGAAGGAGAAGCGCCCGTTCACGATGTGGCCGTCCGTCGAGAGCACGCGCCACTCGACGCGCCAGGCTCCGGGCGTCAGCGAGGGAAGCGTCGCCGTCAGGCGATCGGCGGGGCCGTCAGCAACCAGCACGGTGGCCGATCGCGCGCCACCACGCTCGTCGAGCACGCGGATCGTCGACAGCTTCTTCTCGATGCGATTGTTGAAGCGCAGCGAGATCTGCGGCGGCGGATCGACGAGAGTGGCGCCGACGGCCGGCGACGATTCGAGGAGCAAGGAGTGCGCGGCGGCGCGGCCGGCCAGCAGCAACAGGAGCAGGCCGGCGGCGAGGGCGGTGCCGGCGCGCATCAGCGCCAGTCGTCGAGCACCAGGTCCGCGGGGTCCTCGTAGTCCTCGGGCTTGCCCCGCTGCATCCGGATCATGGTGAAGTCGACCTGATATCCGCATTGGACGAGGATGTTGTAGGCCGTCCAGTAGCGAGCATACACGGGAAGGATCACCCGTTGCACCCCCAGCTCCTGCCCGAGCCCCTCGATGGTCGTGACGAACTGCTCGAGGTGCTCCGCCTTCCGTTGCGGCGGGTCGATCGCGAGGAACTTCACGTACAGCGCACCGGCCGGCGCCTCGCTCACGCCGGGCGTGTGGCAGATCGCGAAGCCGATGAGGTCACGGCCACGCTCGAGGAGCAGCGTGTCGCCCAGCGCCAGGCCGTCGACGATCTCGATCTCCTTCGCGAGATCCATGCCCCGGCAGATCGCGTTGGTGATCCGATGGATCCGCGCGAGAGTCGCCTTCTTCTTCGCCTCCTCGAGCGTGGAGAAGCGGCGTGCCGCCAGCAGGGTCTTCCCGGGTTTCGGCGACGTCGCGACTCGGGCGGGGCCGCGGTCGATCGCCCGGCTCATGATCGCCGTCAGGTGCTTCGGCCGGTAGCCGAACTTGTGATACAGGTACAGGTGCTTGGGGCTCGTCGGGTACGTCACGCAGCCGTGGAGCGTCGCTTTGTTCTCCTCGAAGAACTCTTGCGCCGCGCGGATGAGCTGCTGGCCGATCGTCTGGTTGTGGTAGTTCGTCAGCACGGCCACCGGCCCCAGCACACCGACCGTGCCCCACGTCACCGCGAGCGCGACCCCCACGATCTTCGAGCTGTCTTCCTCCGCGACGAAGCAGCCCCAGGGCTCCATGAGCCAGCGATGGTGGACGTACTGCGCGCCGCCGAACGCCTGCCGGGGCCGCGTCCCGAGCTGGCGCTCCAGGAAGTCACCGAAGGTCTGCTCCAGGACGTCACGGACCTTCGAGAGGTCGCCCTTCCGCACTCGACGGATCTGAACTTTGGGGAGTCGGCCCTGCGGATCGAGTCCGGCGCGATCGACGGTGGCCCTCACCTGGAGAGGCCCGCGAGGTCTTCCAGCAGGGTGATCACTCCCGAGTGATCGAGGCCGCCGCGCCCCTTGACGCGAAGGGCGTTGAACAGCTCCTGGACGACCGCCGTCGCGGGTAGCGGCACGCCGAGGGCACGAGCCGATTCCATGATGAGCCCGAGGTCCTTGTAGTGCAGGTCGATCTTGAAGCCCGGGTTGTAGGTCTCGGCGACATAGTTCGGCTTTTTCTGATCGAGGCACCTGGAGCCGGCGAGCCCGCCGGCGAGCGCGGTCAGCGTGAGCTCGCGGTCGAGCCCCGCCTTCTTGGCGAGCGTGAGCGCTTCGCCGAGCGCGGTCAGGTTGACCGCGACGATGATCTGGTTCGCGAGCTTGGTGAAGCCACCGAAGCCGAGCGGCCCGAGGTGGGTGATCGTCTTGCCCATCGCCTGGAAGATCGGCAGGACGGCGTCGAAGACCGCCTTGTCGCCGCCGACCATGATCGAGAGCGCGCCGTCGGTCGCGCCCTTCTCACCGCCGGACACCGGCGCGTCGAGCATCTTGACGGATTTCGCGGCGAGGGCCGCTCCAACCTTCTGAGACACGATCGGCGAGATCGTGGACATGTCCACGAAGATGAGACCGGGCCGAGCGCCTTCGATGATGCCGTCACGGCCGAGCGCCACCTGCTCGACGTCGGGCGAGTTGGGCAGCATGGTGATCAGGACATCCGACTGCGCGGCCACGTCGCGCGGCGAGGTACCGACCTTGGCACCCGCCCGGGCGATCTCGTCCACGGGCCCTCGGCTCCGACTGTGGACGACCAGCGGGTAGCCCGCCTTCAATAGGTTCCTGGCCATCGGGCGTCCCATGATGCCGAGGCCAATGAATCCAATCACTTGCGCCATAGCACCCCCATGACCCGTTTCGAATGAGTGACAACAAATAACACACCCGCGCGGAGGGGGTCAAGGGACGGGCTTTCGGCCGGCTCCTGGCGAGTCGAAAGACGCCGGGCCCGGGCGCGCCGCCCGGGCACTTTAGCGGGCTAGGCCTTCTTGCCCCAGAGGTCCTTGGCCAGCCAGTCGAGCCCGAGCCCCTTCAGCGTCTTCGGCCACGGCTTGCCGGTCTTGCGATCGAAGCCGACCTCGGCATACCAGGTGTCCAGCATCTTCTCCCACTGCGCCCGGATGGCCTGGCCCTTCGCAGGGCCGTCCACGGGCGTCGAGCCGTAGCGGGTCGAGGGATACTCGAGGGCACCGGTGTGGCCGCAGCGGAGCGCGGTGGCGCGGTTGATGGCGGCAGTGCGGCGGCCGAAGCGCTGGGCCTCCTCGACGGTGAAGGTCCAGCCCGTCGCCGCCGAGAGGGCGCGGCAGAGGTTCTCAAGCCGGGTCCGCGACGTGAAGATGCAGATGCCGAGCGAGTCCTCGAAGCTCCGTCGACCGCGCAGCCCGGCGACGTACCTGGCCACCTGCTCGCCGTCGAAGGGATTGATACGCGTGGGCTGCCCGATCTCGGTCGGATGCACCGGGTTGCCCGTCTCCATCGTCGCGGTGGACGACGTGCACGTGTCGAGCATCTCCTCCCACCGCGCGCGGTGATCGTGGCCGCGCGGCGTCGCGCCCTTCTCGATGTAGATCGCGCACTCCTTGGCGGGCCCACCCAGCTTTTCGGCGGCGCGCTTGACGCCCTCGGCGAGGAGGCTCCCCAGCCCCTCCCGGCGACTGACCATCTGGAGAAGGCGGTGGGCGCCCTTGATGTCGCCCCACTTGAGCTCGAAGCCGAGCTGCTCGCGGGTGATGTAGCCCTTCTCCTGGCACTCCATGACCCAGCCGCAGAGCCAACCCCACTCGTTGACGTCGACGCACGCGCGGTCGCACTCAGTGTTGAGCCACGCCACGCCGTCGCGGTCGGCCGAACCGATCGCCCATCCGCAACCGGACCAGCCCTCGTACTCAGGCTCGTCGACGATCTTCCCCTTCTGGTCGCCGTGCCTGATGACCGACATGTGGCAGTGGTGCATGCCGCAGGCGTTGCACTGGTGGCCGCGGTGGTCGAAGTTCTCGCGGAGCTTCGGCGCTTCCCACGCGCTCATGTCGGCGCCGGCGACGTTCGAGGTCAGGTTGGTCGTGTAGTTCTTGATCGGCAGAGCGCCCATCTTCGAGAGGTTCACGACGCCCGGCAGCGTGCCGTACTCGTAGAGCGAGCGCGCCGACGCGTCGGTGCGGAGATCGTGGGCGATGTCGTCGGCCGCCTGGACCACGCCGCGCGGATCGGCGGCGCGCAGGGCCCTGGTCCCCTTGACGATCGCGACCGCCTTGAGCCGCTTCTTGCCCATGACGGCGCCGCAGCCGTTCTTGGACGCGACGTGGCCGTAGTCGCCCTGGATCGCGGCGAAGCGCACGAGGTGCTCGCCGGCCGGGCCGATCGAGTAGACCGAAAGCTGGTGGCCCACGAGCCCCGTCTCCCGGTTGAGCGCGCCCTGGGTCTCCCACGTATCCAGGCCGATCAGCGCTCGCGCGTCTCGGAGCTCCACGACGTCGTCGTTGATGTAGAGATAGACCCAGTCCTTCGACTGCCCCTGGATAATGATCGCGTCATAGCCGCAATATTTCAGGTTCGTCCCGAAGAAGCCGTTGGCCTGCGTCGAGGTGGGCCCGTTGGTCCCGGCACCGATGGTGCAGACGGTCAGGCCGCCCGTGCCCCACACGGGCAGGCCAGCGAGCGGACCCGTCGCCAGCACGAGCCGGTTGTCGGGATGGTCCCAGGCGACATTGCCCTTGCCGCCCTTCGTCGCCGTCTCGCGGTAGAGGATCATCGCGCCGAGACCGACGCCGCCCAGTTGCTCACGCATCGTCTCGGGGCTCCACGGCTCGGCCCGGCACGTGCGGCGCGTGAGGTCCACCCGCAGGAGGTTGCCGGCGAAGCCGCCGGGGCGCGCGGTCGTGGCGGATTTCGTCTTGGGTTGCTTTGGCGCGGTCGCGGTCGCTGGAGTCATACGGCCACCGGGGTTTCCCCAGGGGCCTTCGACGGGCGCCCCAGGATGGTTTCGGGAAGCAGCGCGCTCGTGGTCTTCGTCGCGATGAACGCCGGCTTGACGTCGAACGGGTTCTTCTTCAAGTACGCCTTCCAGCGCCCGAGCGAGACGCCGGACTGCACGAGTCCCTTCAACATCCCGACGTCGTTGGTCGTCCAGATGTCGCTCGATGGCCCGAGGATGATGGCCCCCGTGAGCCGGTCGCCCCGCCAGAGCAGCTTGCGGTACGCGGGCCGGTCCGCCTTGACGCCGCTCGCGGTCTCGGCCTGGGTGTCGTCCCAGGCGCCGAACGACGCGACGTCGAGATGACAGACTTCGACGATGTTGATGATGAGGCTGCCGCGATAGCGAACGTCTCTACCTGCCATGTTGGCGCCCACGACGCGCCCGTGCTCCTGCGCGGTGGGCTCGATCGCGTGGACGGCGTTGGCCTCGGAGATCAGATCGCGCCCCTCGGCCACGTCGCCGGCCGCGTAGACGTTCGCGACACTCGAGCGCAGGTGATCGTCGACGACGACGCCCTGATTCACCTTCACGCCAGCGCCCTTGAGCCAGTCGAGATTGGTCCGGATCCCCGTCGCCATGATCACGACGTCGGCGACGAGGTCGCCGCCCGCGGCCAGCTTGAGTCGCTGCCGGCCCTTCACATCGTCGATCCGCGTGAGCTTGGCGCCGGTGCGGATCCCGACGCCATGCTTCTTGAGCCACGCTTCCACGAGCCCGGCGCCGGTGTCGTCGATCATCCGCGGCAGGATGCGCGGAGCCACCTCGACGATCGTCAGCTTGGCCCCCAGCGCCAGGATGGAATTGAGAATGGTGAAGGCGATGAAGCCCGCCCCGACCATCACCACGTGGGCGCCCGGCTGGATCTGCGCGATCACCCCGCGGGCCTGATCCAGGGTCCAGAACGAATGGACGCCGCCGCCGTCGGCGCCCGGCACCGGCGCCCGGACCGCCGACGAGCCGGTCGCGATCAGGCAGTCGTCGTACTCGACGGTCGTGCCGTCGTCGAGGGCGCACACGTTCGCTTTGGTGTCGAGCGTGGTCGCGCGCTTGCCCAGGTGGGTCGTCACGCCCCAGTCCGCGAGCACCTTCGCCGTCGCGGTGAAGACGTGCGACTCGGCGATCGAGCGGTCGAGGTAGTACGGCAGCACCATCCTGGAGTACGGCTTCTCGGCGCTCACCAGCGTGATCGCCGACCGCTCGGTCTCCTCTTCACGGATGGTCCGGATGGCGTTCATGCCCGCGGTGCCGCCGCCGATGATCAGGTGCCGGGCCGCCATCAGCTCACCCCCGTGAGGATCCGCGCAGTCCGTTCGCGCGCGAAGTCCCCGAGCCAGTCGCCGGTCGCCACGTCCTCGTAGGTGATGGCGACCGTCGGGCACGCCTCGGCGCAGGCCGGGGCACCGCCGCAGAGGTTGCACTTGAACGCCTTGCGCGTCGCCGGATCGTAGAACATCGTCCCGTAGGGGCAGGCGATCGTGCAGAGCTTGCAGCCGACGCACTTGTCGTCGAGGACGTCCTTCGCGCCGACGGCGTTGATCGTGATCGCGCCCACCGGACACGCCGTCATGCACCATCCCTCCGCGCACTGCGTGCACGTGTACGGCGCGTAGGAGGTGTGCCCCTCGAACGGGGAAACCCGGATCACGGACTTGGCCGGCTGGAACTCGCCCGTCTGCATATACGAGCACGCGAGCTCACAGCGGAGGCAGCCCGTGCACTTCTCGGGATAGATCCTGAGAACGCTCACCGCTTTTTCCTTTCGTTGCGCCTGTGCGTGCCGCGTTCCAGCCGGCTGATGAACTCGTCGAGGGGGATCGCCGCCATCGTCATGCCGGCGACGCCGCCGCGCGCGCCGAGCTCGACGGACACCCGCGAGATGGTGGCGTTGTCGGGCGCCTCGATGATGGTGACGAAGTCGTAGGGGCCCAGCACCGCATACTGGGCGACGACGCGTGCGCCCATCCGCTGCACGTCGGCGTTGACCTTCCGGATCCATCCGGGGCGCCCGCGCAACACCTTGCGGCCCGACTCGGACAGTGTGCTCAGCATGACGTACATCGACACGGCGAGCCTCCTCGGCCGTTCACGCGCTTGCGCAGCGCTCGGCAGTATATCAGACCGGCGCCTCGCGGCTCGACGGCTTGAGGAACATGTACACCGACGAGAAGTCCTTGCGCCCGAGACCGTGGGACGAGGCGAGCCGGAGCGCCTGCTGCGCCGCCGGCGCCACGACGACCGGCACGCGCAGCTCGCGTGCGGCGTTGACGGCCAGCCCCAGATCCTTCGCCATCAGATCCGTGGTGAAGCCGGGAGCGTAGTCACGGCTCGAGGGCGCCTTCGGCACGAGGCCGCCCACCGGATGCATGTGCTCCATCACCCAGGTATGGCCCGACGACTTCGAGATCACGTCGGTCAGGACCTTCGCGTCGACGCCGAACCCCTCGGCGATGCGGAACGCCTCGCTGACCGCGACGGCGGCGACGCCCGCGATCAGGTTGTTGCAGAGCTTGGCGACCTCACCCGACCCCACCGGTCCGACGTGGATGATGTTGGCTCCCATGGCCGCCAGCACGGGGCGGGCCTCCTCGAGGTCGCGCGCGTCGCCGCCGACCATGATCGCCAGCGTCCCGTCCTGCGCGCGGGGGACGCCCCCCGACACCGGCGCGTCGAGGAAGCGCACGCCACGCCGGCTCACCGCCTCCGCGACCCGGCGCGACACGCTCGGATCGATCGTGGACATGTCGATGCACAGGCGACCAGCGACGACCCCTTCGAGGATGCCGCCGGCGCCGAGGTACGCCGACTCGACGTGCGAAGACGAGGGGAGCACCGTGATCACCAGCTCGCCCTCACGCGCGGCCGCGGCCGCCGAGGCCGCGCGGGCCGCACCGAGCCTGACAGCGCCGGCGAGGGCAGGCTCGGCCAGGTCGAAGGCGACGACGTCGTGCCCCTGCTTCACGAGGTTCGCCAGCATCGGCTGGCCCATGGCGCCGACTCCGATGAATCCGATCTTCATGGCCGGGCTCCCCCTGGTGTTCTGAAGCGCGTCCGGACGGTTTCGATGGTCCGCGGACGATGCCGCGCCCGAGCTATGATCGCGGCGTGCACCGAGCGCGTCAAGCCCCCTGGACCATCGGCGGCCTGGTCCTCATCGCGCTCGCCGCGATCTCCTGGGGGACCAGCGGCTCGGTGATGACGGTGCTCGCCGACCGCGCCGCGGCGAGCCCGCTGCTGGTCGGCATCGCGCGCCTCTGGATCGCCGCCATCCTCCTGCTGCTCGCGACGTCGACGACCGCGGGGTCGTTCGCCGTCGCACCCCGTGATCGCTGGCGCTGCCTCGCGATGGGCGCGTGCATGGCGAGCTACCAGGCGGCGTACTTCACCGCCGTGACGCTCAGCGGGATCGCGGTCGTCGCCCTCGTCGCGATCTGCTCGGCGCCGCTCGTGATCGCGACGCTCGCCCCCTGGCTGCTCGGTGAGCGTCTGACGGCGCGCGTTCGCGGGGCGCAGGCACTCGGCGTCGTCGGCACCGCGATCCTCGTCGCCGCGCCGGCCGGGTCGTTCGATCCGTCGGCGCGATTCCTCGCGGGCACGTTGCTGGCCCTCGTCGCGGGTCTCGCCTATGCGCTGTACGTTCTCGCGGCGAAGGCGAGCCTGGCGCGGTCCGCGCCGCTCCCCCTGACCGCGCTCACGTTCACGGTCGGGGCTGCCCTTCTGACGCCGGCCCTTCTCTGGACGGAGGCGCCGCTCTCTCAGGTGGCGCTCGGCTGGCCGTGGCTGCTCTATCTCGGGGGCGTCGCGACCGCGGGCGCCTACGCCATCTACACGGTCGGGCTCCGCCACGTGCCCGCATCCGTCGCCGGCGTCACGACGCTGCTCGAGCCCTTGACGGCAACCATCCTGGGCGTAGCGCTCTTCGGCGAGAGGCTCGGCGCCGCAGGCGCCGTCGGCGCCCTGATGCTCGTCAGCGCACTGGGTCTCCTGATCGTCGACAGCCGGTGACTCGGACGCGCCGGAGGCGCGCGCCCGGACCGTGACAGGTCAGATCGCCCGGATCGGGCGGGACACGGCGCGGCTGAAGGTGCAGTTCGGGACGACCGCCGAGTGCTTGCCCGGGCCGCCCGCGATCATGACCAGCACGTCCTCCGGCGACGGCACCTGCGGCAGCAGCGCGTCGTCGTCGGTGATCGCGTGCATCCAGCGCGGCCAGTCCTGGATGCCCCACATGCCTCCGAGCTTGAGTGTCCGCAGTGGCAGCCGCGCGCGCTCGAAGACGAAGCGCTGGACGTCCGCGCGACTGAACCCGTCGTTCGCGATCGTCTGGGCGTGCTCTGGTCCGAGCACGATCAGCAGCTGACTCTGAGAGAAATACCAGCCGACGTTCGACCCGAGCGAGACCGCCGTGTCCGCCACGGTCGTGAGAATGCCGGCGGCGGTCGTCGACACGTGGTCGTTCACGTTGTGCGGCGGCTCCCCGCCGAACACGGTGACGGCGTTGCCCTCGTGGAGCGCGCCCCAGGGCGTGGTGTCGGCACACTCGGCGACACAGTAGGAAAACTTCGCAGGACTGCCCTGGGTCGCCATGTCGTACCGGCCAGGCCAGGCGCCGCCGACGTTCATCAGAATCAGCCGGATCGCCCGGCCGATCGTCGCGTTGGCGCGAAAGCCGGGACCGAAGCAGCCGCTCCCGCCGTGCACGCCGAGTTCGGCCGCGATCGGCCGTGCACGATCAGGAGCGGAGCGACCGGATGCGTCGTCGCCTGGACGCCGTACAAGTTGAATGACGGCTCGAGCATGGCCTGCACCGCGGCGACGAGGAGCGGGAAGTGCCTGGGCTCGCAGCCGGCCATCACGGCGTTGACGGCGAGCTTCTCGAGCGTCGCCTGGCGCCACAGCGGGGGCATCGCGCCGAGCGAGCGGTCGGCTGGCGCACCGGCCAGCATGGCCTGAACGCGCGCCTCGGTCGGCGGCACGATCGGCAGCCCATCGCACCATTCGCGCTCGCAGAAGGCGGCCAGGATTCCTTCGGGATCGTCTGTTGTAGCGAGGTCCGTGAGGTCGGCTTGCACCGAGGGTGGCCCGAGAAAGGTGCGACCCGGCTCCGCACGCCCGATCTCACCAGGGGTGGCTCCGGTCGGCGTATTCAGCGCTTTGGTCAGCTGATCGACCGCCTGGCGCGCTCTGCGCGCGATGCCTTCGCTGCGCTCACCGCCGAGCGGGTGCTCGATCATCACCAGGGGGAGTCCGATGATACCGAGCGCGCCCAGCTCGCTCACCGCGAGTCCCTGGAAGACGGTCGTCCCGATCACGCCGGCGGGCGTGCCGGCCTTCGCCAGCTCGATGGCGTCGTGGAGACTCCACGACGTGCACGACCCTCAGTCGGCCGATCCGGCGAAGACGACGTCGCAGTCCTTGGCCAGGCCGGCGAGGATCTCCGGCGCGGCCGGCGTCGCGGCATTGGCCTTACGGCGCCGGATGACGGCCTTCACGCCGTGCTCGGTGCGCAGGAGTGCGCCGATCTCATCGGCGAGTCGGTCGAAGTTCGCCTTGCGGTTGTCGAGGAAGCCCACCGTTAGCCCGGCCAGCGATCCGGGCAGCGGCGGCACGCTGACCGTGTCGCGAGTCGCGACACCGAGGGGGCTCAGGACGCGAATGCGTGTCATGAGGATCTCCGTCTGATCCCTGTGGACCGGGCGAGAAGTCGCCCGAGGTTTTCGTGCAGCTCGGCGAGGATCGTGCGCTTGATCGACACGGACACGGACTCGACCGGCTCTGCGCTCCCTTCCCGGTGGATGACCAGCGTGCCCGCGAACTTCTCGGCGCGCTCGTCGGTGGCCGCCAGGCCTCTCAGCATCAGAACTTCCCAGCTCTCCGCCATGGGGGCTATCTTAACTCAGCGGTGTGCGCTGCAGGCCGTCGCGGGGCGTAGTGCGAGCCGCAGGGCCGCCCGGGGGTTTGGGCCCCCAGGCCCGAAGCGAGCTACCCGAAAAGCCCCGCCGGCCGAGGCGCACCCATCAACTATGGTCATCGCGCTCGACGTCGGGACCTCGTCTGTACGCGCCTCGTTCTACGACGGGGGCGGCCGCGCGGTCCCCGGTCGCTCGCACCAGGTGCAGTGCGCGCCGAGGCTGACTCGGGACGGCGGCGTCGAGCACGACGCGGCCCGGTTGCTGGACGCGGTCGCCGTCTGCCTCGACGCCATTCACCCGAACCGGCCGCCAGAGGAAACACGCGCGGTCGGCGTCGCGACATTCTGGCATGGGCTCCTCGGGTTCGACACGGGCGGTCGCCCGGTCACGCCCATCTATACCTGGGCCGACACCCGAGGCGTCAGGGACGCCCAGCTCCTCCGCTCGGCGCTGGACGACGAAGCGCTTCACGCACGCACCGGCTGCCACCTGCACTCGTCGTACTGGCCGGCGAAGCTCCGCTGGCTCAGCCGCGAGCGCCCCGCCGAGGCCGGGCGCGTGGCACGGTGGGGCTCGTTCGGCGAGTTTCTCGAGCTGTCGCTCTTCGGTGAGGCGACGACGAGCGTGTCGATGGCCTCAGGTACCGGGCTCCTCGATCAGGCCGCGGCACGATGGGATGCCGAGGCGCTGGCCGCGGCCGAGATCGACGAGCGTCACCTCTTCCCGCTGAGCGATCGCACCGAGCCTCGGCGCGGATTGCGGGCGCCCTGGGCGGGCCGGTGGCCGGCCCTTCGAACCGCGAGGTGGCTTCCGGCGATCGGCGATGGTGCCGCGAGCAACATCGGCTCCGACTGCGTCGATCCCGCGCGCATTGCCCTCAACGTCGGCACCTCGGCCGCACTGCGGGTCGTGACCCGAGATCAGCCTGTTCCGCCGCGCGGGCTCTGGCGATATCGGGTGGATCGCCGCCGTGCCATCGTGGGGGGGGCGACCTCGGAGGGCGGCAATGTCTATGCATGGTGCCGGCAGGTGCTGCGGCTCGCGGGCGAGGAGGAAGTCGAAGCCTCCCTGGCCGCGCTCCCGCCCGACAGCCATGGCCTCACGGTGCTTCCCCACCTGGCCGGCGAGCGTTCGCCGGGATGGCGTGGTGAGCGGCGGGGCGTGATCAGCGGCCTTCGATTGGACACCAGCGCCGTCGAGATCGTCCGTGCAGCCCTGGAAGCGGTCGCGTTACGGCTCGCGGTCGTCTACAGCCTTCTGGCGCCCTGCGCGTCCGCCGGACACGCGATCGTCGCCTCCGGTGGGGCGCTCGGCCGCTCGCGTGCCTGGACCCAGATCATCGCCGATGCGCTCGGACGCCCGGTCGCGTGGTCGGCGGAGCCCGAGGCGACGAGCCGTGGGGCCGCACTGCTCGCGTTGGAGGCACTCGGCGTCTTGTCGGATCTCGCGACGGCCCGCCAGCCGGTCGGCGAGACGTTCGAGCCCGACCGCGCCCATCATGCGCGCTACCTCGACGCACTCGATCGCCAGCGCCGTTTCGACGAGAGGGTATGATCTGAGTATGGCCTCGGACCCCAACCTCATCGTTTGCGCAGATCCCGACGCACTCGCCGAGACCGCGGCACAACTCATCGTCGACGCCGCGACCGAGGCGGTCACGGAGCGTGGCCGATTCATGATGTGCCTGGCTGGAGGCGAGACACCGCGCGCGACGTACGCGAGGCTTGCGCTCGCGGCGTACAGCGAGCGCGTGCGCTGGGACCGGACGTGGGTCTTCTTCGGCGATGAGCGCGCCGTGCCGCCAGATCACCCCGAATCGAACTACCGGATGGCGTACGAGACGCTCCTGTCGCGCGTGCCCGTTCCACCGGAGCAGATCTTCCGGATGCACGGCGAGCACGCCGATTCCGACGGCGCCGCCGCCGCGTACGCGGTCGCGCTCGCCGAGGCGTTCGGGACGCGCCGCGGCGAGCTCCCGCGCTTCGACGCCGTGCTCCTCGGTCTCGGGGTCGATGGGCACACGGCCTCCCTGTTCCCAGGCTCGCCCGTCCTTCGCGAGGTCTTCCGGACCGTCGCCGCCGTCCACGTCGCGGCTGCACAGATCCCGCAGCGGCTGACGCTCACGTTCCCGGTCCTGAACGCGGCGGCGCGCGTGGTCTTCCTCGTCGCGGGCGCCGAGAAGGCGAAGATCGTCAGGGCGGTGCTGTCCGAGCAAGCGCTGCTACCCGCCGCACTCGTCCGGCCGACCGACGGCGAGCTGGTCTGGCTGACCGATCGAGCGGCGGCGGGACTCCACCCGGTTGGCGAGGTTCGATAGCGATGCCGACGATGTCCGACGAGCCGTTCGCGCTGGTGATCTTCGGGGCGTCCGGCGACCTGACACGCCGGAAGCTCGTGCCCGCTCTCTGGAGCCTCTACGCAGGGCGCACGCTGCCCGAGCCCTTCGCGATCATCGGCAGTGCGCGCAGCGAGGTGAGCCAGGACGAGTTCCGCCGGCGCATGCGCGACGCCGTCCGCGAGTTCGCGCGCATCCAGCCGCCGTCCGCGAATGTCTGGGACCGCTTCGCCGCGTCGCTCTCCTACGTCGCCGGCGATCCGGCCGATCCTGCGCTCTACGCGTCACTCGAGCGCGCCCTGAAGGACATCGAAGGGGCGCGGCCCGGGCCGGCGAACCGGCTCTTCTACTTCGCGACGCCACCGAGCCTCTATGACACCATCGTCGAGAACCTCGGCGCCTCGGGGCTCTCACGCCCGCAAGGGGGCTGGACGCGCGTCATCGTCGAGAAGCCCTTCGGGCACGACTACGAGAGCGCTCGGGCGCTCAACAGCCATCTGGGTCTGGTCTTTCGCGAGGACCAGATCTATCGCATCGATCACTACCTCGGCAAGGAGACCGTCCAGAACCTTCTCGTGCTCCGTTTCGCCAACGGGATCTTCGAGCCGCTGTGGAACCGTAACCACGTGGCCGAGATCCAGATCACCGTCGCCGAGTCGATCGGCGTGGAGACGCGCGGCGCGTACTACGAGGAAGCGGGCGCGTTGCGCGACATGGTGCAGAACCACCTGCTCCAGCTGTTGTGCCTCATCGCGATGGAGCCTCCGGTCACCTTCGACGCCAGCCCCGTGCACGACGAGAAGAACAAGGTGATGCACGCCATTCGACCGATCGATGCGCGCAAGGTCGACGAGGTGGCGCTCCGGGGCCAGTACGGGCCCGGCTTCGTCGGGGGCAAGCCGGTCCCCGGGTACCGCCAGGAGAAAGGGGTCTCGCCCGATTCAAAGACGGAGACGTATGCGGCGCTGCGGCTCACCGTCGAGAACTGGCGATGGGCGGGCGTGCCCTTCTATCTGCGAACGGGCAAGCGCCTGGCGAAACGGGTGAGCGAGATCGCGATCCGCTTCCACCGCACTCCCCACATGATCTTCCATCGCGAACCGGCGGGCGTCGAGCCGAACGAGCTCGTGATCCGCATCCAGCCGGACGAGGGCATGGCGTTGACCGTCGCGGCGAAGGCGCCGGGTCCGGAGCTCAAGCTCCTGCCGGTGGGCCTCGACTTTCGCTACGGCGAGGTGTTCGGTGCCGAGCCGCCCGAAGCGTACGAGCGCCTCCTGCTCGACGCGGTTCACGGGGACTCGACCCTCTACGCGCGTGCCGACTGGGTCGAGCAGGCCTGGTGGCTCCTCGGTCCGGTGATCGATGCGTGGGCGCAGGACTCCGCACCCCCGCCCCACGTCTACGAAGCCGGCACCTGGGGACCGGCGGAAGCCGACTCTTTCATCTCGCATGACGGGGGCAGTTGGCGCAAACCGTAGCACTTCCCTAGCGGCGGGCCGGGGGCGGGGGTGCCCGCCGCGACCACGCTAGCGGACATCCGTTCGACGACGAACACTGCTGTGAGCGGCGGCGCGACCCTGACAACACGGGTCGCGGCAGGCACCCCCGCCCTGGCCCGCCCCGGTTTTCGCTGGCCGGCGGTTACCTGGTCGGTTCGCTTGGGTTACTTCGTGGTGGCTTGCTGGAGGGCGCGGCTGGCGGTCAACTCGACGTACGTGAACCACAAGCCGTCGACCAGGCGAACCTCCAGCGAGCTTCCAGTCTTCTCGTAGACCTGCGTGATGCCGTGGGCGGCCGCGGAGGTACTGCTGACATGGCGCCAGCCGTTCGCCTCCAGCGTGGTCCGCATGGCTGCGCCGAGGCTCTCGACCTCCAGGCGCCCCCGATACACGAGCCGCGCCGCCTTCACCGTCGGCGACTCGATGACCGTCGACTTGCCCGGCTGGTAGCTGAGCCCCTTCGGCACGGGGATGTCTTCGAACTCGCTCCGCACGGGCCTGGAGGAAAGCGAAGCGCACCCGGCCGTGAACGCGAGGACGAGGAGCGCGGCGACGATTCGTTGAATGCTCATAGCGTGAGCGTAGCAGGGTCGCCGGGGAGGTCGCAAAGAAATTTGGGTGTTCGGGCTACTGGAGCCGGACGAGACGGGCGAAGTCGGCGTCGATGGCCTGGGCAACCTCGGCCACCTGCTCGGCCGAGAGGTCTTCGTCGAGGATCAAGACGACGATCGCGCGACCCCGCTTGCTTCGGCGGCCCACGTGCATCGACGCGATATTGACGTTCTGCCGTCCCAGGATCGAGCCGATCCGGCCGACCATGCCCGGACGGTCCTCGTAGGAGAGCACGAGGATGTAGCCCTCGGGCGTGAACTCGATGTCGAGGTCGCGAAGCCGGACGATCCGCGCCTAGCCGTCAAAGACCGTACCAGCGGTGATTTTCCGTCCAGTGCGTGTCCGGATCGCGAGGCTCAGGAGGCTCTTGTACCCCGCCGACTCCTGCTGCCGTTCGACCCGCACCTCGACGCCGCGCTCGGCTGCCACGAGCCGGGCGTTGACGAGATTCACGGGCTCCGCCATCACGGGACCGAGAAGCCGGGCCAGCGCGGCCCGGGCCAGCAGCTCGGGATCGCTCTCGGCGATCGCGCCGGCCAGCGTGATCTCGACCTCCGTCAGGCGCTCGGGATCGAGCTGCACGCTGAAGCGTCCGAGACGCTCGGCGAGCGCCACGAACGGCCGCAGCTCCGTGATCGCCGCCGGATCCCCGAGGGGAATGTTGACCGCATGCTCGACCAGTGCGCCGTCGCGGAACGCGACGAACTGGCGCGCGACGTCGACCGCGACGTTCACCTGCGCTTCGCCGGAATTGGCGCCGAGGTGCGGCGTGACGACGACCCGCGGGTGCTGGATCAGCCGGCGGACCACTTCACCCTGCGGCGGCTCCTCGCTCCAGACGTCGATCGCCGCGCCAGCGACGTGACCGGCCTCGAGCGCGGCGAGGAGAGCGCCCTCGTTCACGATGCCGCCGCGCGCGCAGTTCACGATCCGCACGCCGCGCTTCGTCAGGGCGAGCTCGCGCGCCGCCATCATGTTCTCCGTCTCCGGCGTGAGCGGCACGTGAAAGGTGATGACGTCGGCCTGGCGAAGCACCGTCTCGAAATCGGTGAGGCGGGCGCCGAGGTCCTTGGCGCCGCTCTCCGGGATGTAGGGATCGTGCACGAGCAGCTCGGGCTCGAAGGCCCGCAGGCGCGCCGCGACCCTCGAGCCGACCTTGCCGAATCCGACGACGCCGACCGTCTTCCGGAAGAGCTCGGCGCCGTAGGCGGATCGGTTCCACTCGAGCGCCTTCAGTCGGGCGTGGGCATCCGGGATGCGCCGCACGAGCGCCAGCAGCATGCCCACGGTGTGTTCGGCCGCGGAGACCACGTTGCCGTACGGGGCGTTGCAGACGAGGATGCCTCGCCGCGAGCACGCGTCGATGTCGACATTGTCGACCCCGACCCCGGCGCGGCCGACGATGCGCAGGCGAGGCGCGTGCTCCAGCAGCTCGGCGGTGATGCTGGTGCCCGAGCGCGTGATCAGTCCCTCGTACTCGCCGATGCGGGCATAGAGCGTCTCGAGCGAGGATCTGGCCAGCTCGTCGACCGAGACGTTCCGTTCGCGCAAGTAGGCGAGACCCTCGGGCGCGATGGCATCGACCGCGAGCACGCGCATGCTAGCCCTGGCTGGAGTACCCGCCGTCCACGGGGATCGCGGCGCCGGTGACGAAATCCGAGGCTGGGCTCGCCAGAAAGACGGCGATCCCCGACATGTCCTCGATCGTGCCCCAGCGCCCGGCCGGCGTCCGCCTGAGCACATTGTCGTGGAGGCCGTTGACCTCGCGACGCGCATTCTGTGTGAGCTCGGTGTCGATCCACCCGGGCAGCACCGCGTTCACCTGGATGTTGTCCTTCGCCCACGCCGACGACAACGCCCGAGTGAGCTGGACGATCCCGCCCTTGCTCGCGGAGTACGCCGGGGCGAAGGAGGCCCCGAAGATGGACATCATCGAGCCGATGTTGATGATCTTGCCCCGTCCGGCCGCCTTCATCGGCGCGTACGCGGCCCGCGAGCAGAGGAAGGCGCTGGTGAGGTTCGTGTCGAGGACCCGACGCCATTCGGCGAGCGTGTAGTCCTGGGGCTGCTTGCGGATGTTGATCCCGGCGTTGTTCACGAGGATGTCGAGTCGGCCGCACCGATCGAGCGTGGACCGGACGAGGGCGTCGACCGATGCCTCGTCGACGACGTCCACGGCGATGGCCAGCCCCTGACCGCCGAGCTTCTCGAGCTCTCGGACGGCGGCGGCGGACTTCGTCTGATTGCGCGCCGCCACGACCACGCGCGCCCCCGCGCCCGCCAGACCGCGGGCCATGCCGAGACCGATCCCTCCGTTGCCGCCCGTGACGATCGCGACGCGGTCTTTGAGATCGAACACCGGTGCCTCCGGTGAGCATCTTACCCGAAGTCGTGAGACGGGACGTGGTGGCCGAGCGCGGGCAACCCCCGCACCCGGGCCGCGCGCACCGAGATGACGCCGTCCTGCCGCTGCGCGATCCCCTCCACGAGGAGATACGGCTCCGCCACCAGCGCCAGGCGATGGCGCGCGAAAATCGGTGGTGTCACGATCACGTTCGCGATCCCCGTCTCGTCCTCGAGGGAAAGGAAGACGAAGCCCTTCGCGGTGCCCGGGCGCTGGCGGACGATGACGCTCCCCGCTACCTGGACCCGGACGCCGTCCTCCACGCCGGCGAGCGCCCGCGCGCTCAGCACGCCTCGGCGTCCGAGCGCCGCGCGTCGCAACGCCATCGGATGGCGGCCGAGCGTCACGCTCGTGCCGGCGTAGTCGGCGGCGAGGCGCTCGACGTCCGTCATCTCGCTCAACGGACTGGGCTCACGCGGCGGGTCCGCGAACAACGGTCCGGGGTGCGACACGGCCGCCGTCCAGAGATTCGCCCGTCGGGTCCCGCCGAGCGGGGCCAGCGCGCCGATGGCCGCGAGCGTTTCCAGCTCGTCGCGCTCGAGATGGGCGCGGCGGGCGAGGTCGTGGATGGAGCCGAACGGTCGCTCGTCCCGCGCTTGCAGGAGCGCGCGCGCCGCTCGCTCGCGGAGCCCCCTGACATAGCGCAATCCCAGCCGCATCGCCGGGCCGGTGCCCCCGACCGACTCGACCGTGCACAGCCACCGGGAGCACGTCACGTCGATCGGCCGGACCCGCAGCCCGTGGCGCTGCGCGTCCTTCACGATGGTCGCCGGGTGATAGAACCCCATCGGCTGATTGTTGAGGAGTGCCGCGTAGAACGCCGCGGGATGGTGGACGCGCAGGTACGCGCTCGCGTAGGCGAGCAGCGCGAAGCTACTCGCATGGCTCTCCGGAAATCCGTACAGCGCGAACGCGGTGATCGCGTGGACGATCTCTTCGGCGGCGGCGCCATGGATGCCCTGCCGCGCCATGCCCGCCCGCAGCTTCGTCTCGACCTCGGCCATGAGCCGCTCGCTTCGCTTGAATCCGAACGCGCGCCGGAGCTCCTCGGCCTCCGTCGCCGTGAAGCCCGCCGTCACCATCGCCATCCGCAAGAGCTGCTCCTGGAACAGCGGCACGCCGAGGGTGCGCCGGAGGATCGGCTCGAGGCTCGGATGCGGATAGGTGACGGGCTCGCGTCCGCGCCGCCGCCGGATGTAGGGGTGCACCATGTCGCCCACGATCGGCCCGGGGCGGATGATCGCGACCTGCACGACGAGATCGTAGAACCGCTCGGGGCGGACGCGCGGGAGCGTCGCCATCTGGGCGCGGCTCTCGACCTGGAACACGCCGATCGTGTCGGCCTCCTGCAGGCTCCGGTACACGGCCGGATCGTCCGGCGGCAGCTGGGCGAGGTCCACCGAGGATCCGGTCTCGCGGACGAGCGTCAGCGAGTCCTGGAGCACCGACATCATCCCCAGCCCGAGCAGATCCACCTTGACGATGCCGAGCCCCGCGCAGTCGTCCTTGTCCCACTGGACGACGACGCGGCCCGGCATGGTCGCGGGCTCGAGCGGCACGACGTCGTCGAGTCGGCCCGCGGCGATCACCATGCCGCCCGAGTGCTGCCCGAGATGGCGCGGCAGATCCTGGATCCGCGTCCAGAGCGTGGCGAAGCGCCGGATACGCGGAGCGGTCGGATCGCACCCGGCCTCCGGCAAGTGCTTGGTCAGGAGCTCCTCGGGATCCTGATAGCCCCAGTTCCCGACGAGTTGCGCGAGCCGGTCCCGCATGTCGCGCGGGAGCCCGAGCGCCTGGCCCACCTCGCGCGCGGCACTCCGGCCTCGATACGTAATCACGTTGGCGGTCATCCCGGCGCCGAGCCGGCCATACCTCTGGTAGACGTGCTGAATGACGGCCTCCCGCCTATCTCCGCTCGGGAGATCGAGATCGATGTCAGGCCATTCGCCTCGTGCCTCGCTCAAGAAACGCTCGAACAGCAGTTCCATGCCGACGGGGTCCACCGCGGTGATCCCGAGCGCGTAGCAGACCGCGCTGTTGGCCGCCGAGCCGCGACCCTGGACGAGGATGTCGTGGGTCCGGCAGTGCTCGACGACGTCCCACACGATCAGGAAAAAGCCCGCGAGGTCGAGCCGGCCAATGAGATCGAGCTCGTGCATGACCTGACGGCGCGCGCGCGCGGCGAGCGGGCCCATGCCGTAGCGCGCCCGCACGCCGCGCTCGGTCAGCTCGCGCAGGTGCCCGAGCGGTGTCTGGCCGGGGGGCAGTGGAAACTCCGGGAATCGGTACCCGAGATCCTTCAGCGTGAAGGCCAGCCGCAGCGCCAGCTCCCCCGTGTTGGCGAGGGCGTCGGGGAGATCCCGGAAGAGCTCGGTCATCTCGGCTCCGCCCTTCAGCGAGCGCTCGCCGTTCGCCAGCAGTCGACGACCGGCGCGATCGAGATCGGTCTTCTCGCGGATGCAGGTGAAGACGTCGGCGAGCGGGCGGCCCTCGGGGCGCGCGAAGAGCGGCTGATTGGAGGCGACGAGCGGTACCTGGACCGCGCGCGCGAGCGTCACCAGCGCCTGGAGGATCTCCTCCTGCTCGCGCAGGAAATGGCGCTGGACCTCGACGAAGCAGCTCGAGCGCCCGAAGATCCCCGCGAGCTGGTCCAGGACCCGGCGGGCGCCGTCGTCGTCGCCGGCGGCGAGTCGTCGCGCGAGCGGCCCGTGCGCGCCGCCGGTGAGACACACGAGCCCCGTGGCGTACGGCTCGAGGTCGTCGAGGGCGATCGTGGCGGCGCCCTTGGGGGCTCCGAGCTTCATGCGGGTGATCAACCGACACAGGTGCTGGTACCCCTCACGGTCCTCCACGAGCAGCGGCAG
>Ga0066710_100000619_pt1 | contig 22524 bp, 25 predicted proteins | sample GraSoiAngelo_159_FD_79666 | JGI IMG/M metagenome (GOLD analysis project Ga0066710, IMG submission 79666) | Grasslands soil microbial communities from the Angelo Coastal Reserve, California, USA - 14_1009_16_40cm | ecosystem: Environmental > Terrestrial > Soil > Grasslands | place: USA...
ACGAGCGGCGATGCCTCGAACGAGTACTTGCCGCCCAACCCGGAGCCCTTGAGGCGCGTCATCCAGGCGCCCTTGAGCTGCTGGACGTTGCCGGCGTCGATGGTCTTGAGCGTGGAGTACCGCTGATTGGTGAGGTTACCGCCGTTCGTGATCCAGTCCTTGCCCGCAGGACTCCGGAGCAACTTGTCGATCTCCGGATCGGCCGCCCACGCGGGGCTGCCCATGAGGAACAGGAAGCTCAGAGTCGTGAACAGCGCGATCACCCGCCGACCGTGGTGCCCCATACGTTGCCCCCTCGCTCTGCTGGCTGTGTCGGAACGAGCTCTCATCCCACCTGTGCGCGAGACGCGACAGTCTCGCGCGATCCGGGGTTTGTCAAGGCGCGGTGCCCCTCAGCGCGCTTTCGGCTTCGTCGGGTACGCGAGGATGAAGTTGTCGCGGTTCGGCATCGTGATGCGGGGCAGCGTCTGCGCGTTCATCTCGTCCGTCTCGCCGATGATACCGTTCTGGTGCAGCAGGTACGCGGTGACCGCGTACACCTCGTCGTCGCTCAGCGACTGCGGCTGCGCGTACGGCATCGCGCGCCGCACGTAGTCGAACACGGTCGTGGCGTATGGCCAGTAGCTGCCGATCGTGCGCACGGGCGCCTTGCTGGCCAGCGTGCCCTGCCCGCCCACCAGCCGGTCGTTCGGTTGGCCTGCGCCTTTCACCCCGTGGCAGGCCTGGCACTTCTGCGCGTAGACCGCCGCGCCCGTGGCCGCTGTGCCGCGGCCGGGCGGCAAGCCGGCGCCGTCGGGCTGAATGCTGATATCCCAGCCGGCGATTTGCGCCGGCGACACCGTCTGGCCGAGGTTCGGTGTCTCCGCCACCGTCGCAGTAGCACAACCGACGACAGCGATGCCCACGACCAGGCAGGCGAGTTCACGCGTAGACATGTTTCACCTCGCCGGTGGCCTGAACGTACCACGCCTGGATCGCGTGGTAGTGGAAGATGGCGTTGTTGCCATGCTCCGCGATGAACGCGTCGCGCTCAGGCTGCACCGCGCCCGTCGTGTCGGTCGCGCGCGATTTCAGCACCGCAGGGCTGCCATTCCACTTCCAGGGCAGGCGGAAGGGCGTGATCGCTCGGTCCAAAACCGGCGTGGCGAGCGGTGCCATCGTCCACGTCTGCCCACCGTCGGCGGACACCTCCACCTTGGAGATGGCGCCGTTGCCCGACCACGCGACCCCGGAGATCTCGTAGAGTCCGGGCCCTTTCAGCGTGAGGCCGTGCGACGGGCGCGTGATGAGCGACTTCACTTCCATCGGAAACGTGAACATGAGGGCCTTGCCATCGGCCTGTAGATCCGTGTAGCGCGAGGTCTCGTCCTTCGTCATCACCGGCGTCGCGACCACTTTGAGGCGCCGGAGCCACTTGACGCTCATGTTGCCCTCGTAGCCCGGCAGGAACAGGCGCACGGGGTAGCCGTTCTCGGGCCGCAACCGTTCGCCGTTCTGGAAAAGCGCGAGCAACGCGTCGTCCATCGCCTTGGCCATCGGGATGCTGCGGCTCATGGCGGCCGCGTCGGCGCCCTCGGCCAGAACCCATTGCCCGCCCGGATCGACGCCGGCCTCCTCCAGCAATGACCGCAACGGCACGCCGGTCCACTCGCTGCACGAGACGAGGCCGTGCGTCTGGCCGGCGGTGAGGTTGGGCGGCGCGGGGTTGTACAAGATCCCGCTGTTGCCCGAGCACTCGAGGAAGTGAATCCGCGAGACACGCGGATAGCGCATCAGGGCCTCGACGCTGAAGACGAGTGGTCGTTTCACCATGCCGTGGATGAGCAGGCGATGCTTGTCGGGCTCGATGTCGGGCACGCCGCTGTGATGGCGCTCGAAGTGCAGTCCGCTCGGCGTGATCATGCCGTCGAGCGCCTCGAGCGGGGTCCGCGACACGCCGCTGCCCGTCGTCCCGGGCCGCGAGGCGATGGCGGTGCGCTTGACGTTGACCTCGTGTTTCGACGGGGTGCCGTACTCGCTCATCCCGGCGCCGGGCGACTTCATCCACGGCGGTGTCTCCGGTGGCTCGAGCGCCTCGACCCCCTTGCTGGACGCGGCCGTGAGGCTGCCGGCGCCGAGTAACGCGATGCCTTGCTTGAGGAAGTGCCGCCGAGGGATCATCCTTGCCTCCTTTGCCGCGTGTCGCAACATGAGGTTCGCGCTGGACGCCGCCGCGGATCTTCAAGTACTTTCGCTTCCGGTGCAACCTCAGTGACGACGCGCGACGTGGCGGCTGTGCTGGTGGCGGCGGCGCTCCTGTGGTCGGTCGCGATCCCACCTGCCTCGGCCACGGTACGACGCCTGACCGTCGCGTCGCGGCAGGACGTCCTCGGCGGCCGGCCCTTCGGACCCGTGGGCGCTTACGAGAAGCTGACCGGCGTCGTGGAATTCGCGCTCGATCCCAGCGACGCGGCCAACGCGCGCATCGTGGATCTCGCCCGCGCCCCACGCGACGCGAGCGGACGCGTGACCGCGTCGGCGAACTTCATGGTTCTGCGCCCGAAGGCGATGCCGCGCGAGCAGGCAATGGCACTCCTCGAGGTCTCGAACCGCGGCGGTAAGGCGATGCTCCCGTACTTTGCCGGCGCGGCGTGGAGCAGCGATCCCGTCACCGACGCCGACCTCGGCGACGGTCTGCTCTTGCGGCTCGGACTGACGCTGATCTGGGTCGGCTGGCAGTTCGACGTGGCGACTCGTGACGGCGGCCTGCGTCTCGATGCGCCCGTCGCGACCGACGATGGCCGGCCGATCGAAGGCCTCGTGCGCTGCGACTGGACCGTGGACGAGCACGTCGCGTTCTTGCCGCTGGGCCACCGCAGTCACCGGCCGTACCCGGTCGCCACGGCCGACGATCCCGGCAACGTGTTGACCGAGCGCGAAGGCCGGCTGGCGCCGCGCAGCGTGGTGCCGCGCAACCAGTGGCGCTTCGTGAACCAGGGCACGCAAATCATGCGCGACGGCGGCTTCGCTCCGGGCAAGATCTACGAGCTGGTTTACCGCGCTCGCGACCCGGTCGTGGTCGGGATCGGCCTCGCCGCCGTGCGGGACATGATGTCGTATGCTAAGTACGACGCGGCCAGCCCGTTTCCCGTCCGATGGGGCCTCGGCCTCGGCATCTCTCAAACCGGTCGGTTCCTGCGTCACTTCCTCTACCAGGGATTCAACACCGACGAGGCCCGCCGACCGGTGTTCGACGGCCTGTTCGTGCACACCGCCGGCGCCGGGCGCGGCAGCTTCAACCACCGCTTCGCTCAGCCCTCACGGGACGCTCACCGCTTCTCCGCGTTCTTCTATCCGACCGACCTCTACCCGTTCAGCGGCCGCGCCCAGCGCGATCCCGAGACGGGCCTCACCGATGGCTTGCTCACTCACGAGCCGCATCTTCCGAAAGTCTTCTACACCAACACGGGCTACGAATACTGGGGCCGCGCGGCGTCGCTGATCCACACCACGCCCAACGGCGACGCCGACGTCGAGCCGCTGGCCAACGAGCGCATTTATCACCTCGCGGGCGGACAGCACTTCGTCGTCGACTGGCCGCCTTCCTCGCCAACATCCAATGACGTCGTCGCGTACCGCGGCAGCCCGCTGGACTTCCGGCCCGCGCTGCGGTCACTGCTGGTGCGACTCGTCGAGTGGGTGCGCGACGGTCGCGCGCCACCGCCGAGCGCGTATCCGCGACTCGAGGCGGGCACGCTCGTCGCCGTGGACCGCGTCCGGGCGCCTGCGATCCCTGGCCTGTCATGGCCGCGAGTGGCGCACGAGGCGTACCGGGTCGACTATGGGCCCCGCTGGCGCGAGGGCGTCATTACGCTGGAGCCGCCGCGACTAGGAAAACCCTTCCCCGTGCGCGTCCCTCAGGTGGACACCGATGGCAACGAGGTGGCCGGTGTCCGGAGCCTGGAGCTGCTGGCCCCAGTCGCCACGTACGCGCCGTGGAGCCTTCGCGGTGGCAAGCTCAGCCCCGGCGAGCTCGTGGATTTCTACGGGACGCTCATTCCGTTCCCTCGCGACCGGGCCGACCGTGAGCGCACGGGTGATCCTCGACTGAGCGTGACCGAACGCTACGGTGACCGGAAGCGATACATGGAGATCGTTGCCCGTTACGCGGAAGCGCTGGTGCAGAGCGGATGGCTCCTCGTCGAGGACGTGCCTCGCGTCATCGAGCCGGCCGAGCGCCACTGGACGTGGCTGATGGGGCGGCCCGCGCCCACCGAGCGATAAGCCCTGGCGCCTCGGGCGCGCTGGGCGCGCCGGCGCTTTGTCGCCATCGCGGCGCTCGGCCTCGTCGCGGCGGCAATTGCGGGTCTGCGCTTTGGCCCGGCGGGTCTCTTCACCCTGGCGCTCGCCGTGCCGGCCATCGACGGCTGGATCGCCCGATGGTCAGCCGCGCCAACCATCGAGGAGATCATCGTGCGCGCGGGCGCGACGACGCTCCGCGCCGACCTCTATCGCCCGGAGAACCCGCGCGCCGCCGTGCTCGTCGTGCACGGGCTGTCACCGGCGGGAAACCGCCATCCCGAGCTGGTGCGACTCGCCCGGCTCTTCGCGCGGCACGGGTACGTCGTCATGGCCCCCCACTTCGACGGCCTCGCGAGCTTCCGCCTGAGCGGGCGCGAGATCGACGAGATCAGAGCCGCGCTCGCCGATCTCCGTCGCCGGAGCGCAACGGTCGCCGTGGCCGGGTTCAGCTTCGGGGCGGGACCGGCCCTGGTGGCCGCCGCCGACACGGATGGCCTGGCGTGGGTGGGAAGCTTTGGTGGCTACGCCGATCTCGGAAACGTGATCGTCTACCTCACGACGGGGGCGCACACGTTCCACGATCTTCGGCACACCGGACGTGTCGAGGAGTACAACCGCTGGAAACTGGCGGCCCTGCTGACACCGTTCGTCGATGACGAGCACGATCGTGAACGGGTCGCGAACATCGCCTCGCGCCGGCTTGCCAACCCGTCGGACGACACCGACACGCTCGCCGCTCAGCTCGGGCCGAGCGGACGTGCGGTGATGAGCCTCGTCCTGAGCCGTCGCGAAGACCAGACCCGGGAGCTGCTCGATCGTCTCGCGCCGGCCGCGCGCGCGGAGCTCACGCGCCTGTCGCCGGCCGCTGTCGTGCCTCGTCTCCGCGCGCGCCTGCTCGTCGCTCACGGCGCCGACGACGACTCCATCCCATTCACGGAGAGCCTGCGTCTGGCCGAAGTGGCCGGCCCTCGCGCTCGCGTCGTCATCCTCGAGACGTTCCACCATACGGGCCCGGCCCGCTCCTGGAGGGCGCTGCATCGTCGCGCGGCCGATGCCGCCGCGCTGCTCCAACTCCTGGACGAGATGCTGCGGACTCCGAGGCGGCCTTGACCGCGCGGCAGGTAAGCGAACTTGCGCCGCCCGTCCACGCGGCGTCGCCGTGAGTCCCGACGGTCGTCGCGTCTACGTCTCGAACAGCAACTCGGACAGCTTCAGCGTCATCGACGCGCAGGATCGGGCCGTGCTCACCACGGTCCCGGCCGGGCTCGACCCCGAGGGGCTGACGCTCGACAAGTCCGGGACGACGGTGCTCTCGCCGGACGGCCCATGGGTCGTCGTCTCGAAGCCCACGACGACTCTCAGGACCGCCAACAGAGCTGCGGCGCTCGCATCTCAGCGGTCCTGAAACAGATCGTGAGGCCCCACGCGCAAACCGTCGTCCGAACCCAAATACACGAGGGCCCTTCCCCCTGGCCTCGCGGCCAGCGTGAAGGGCTCTCGAGTGAGACGTTCTAACCGCTAGAAGCGGTCGTCCTGCTCCCGGTCGAAGTCGTCCTGGTAGGAATTGATTTCTGCGTCCATCTTGATTTCAGTAAACGCCGGAGTTTCCCAGGTCATCACTCTCACCCCCTGGTAGGAATGGTTCAACAGCAAGATCGGTAGCCCGTGGCCGCGATCCTAGAAGGCTCGCGCGCCAGTGTCAACGGCGTCTTGGGCGACCCATGAGCGATCCTATTGCCGGTCCGCTGCCGTCGAAAGCTGCCTGATGTAGCGGGCGATCTTGCGAATCTCGTCGTCGCTGATGAGGCCCTTCCAGGGGGTCATCCCCGTCCCGGGCCGTCCCTTCTGAACGATACGCAGGAAGTCGTCCTCCGTCCCCTTGAAGGCCTGAAGACTTGCGGCGGCCGCAGAACCTTTGGCATCGACGCCGTGGCATTGCGAGCACTGCGTCAGGTAGACCGACCGGGCCGAACGCAGCTCAGGAGCCAATGGCGTGGCCACGGGGCTCGCCTGAGCCAGCACGAGCCCGTAACGCGAGAGGATGTCGGGAAGGTTCGTCGATCGTAGTTGCTGGATGGCTCGGTCAACGGCGTCCTTCAGCTCCGGATCGGTCTTGCGGACCGCCGCGCCGATTTCGAGGTCGCGCTGAGGGTCGCTGATCCCGGTCGCCTGAAAGCCAGCGTTCCTCCTGAGGAACCAACCGGCGAACGCCGACTCCATGACCGCGGCGTCCACCTCGCCACGGACGAGCGCGGTGAACGTCTCAGCAGGGTTCAGATAGACCTTCCGGTTGTACCCACGCTCATAGACGAGTTGGTCACTGAGCGTCATCGCCTGGACCCCGACGAGCTTGCCCCGCAGGTCGTCGAGCGACCGAACCGCGCCTACCGTGGGAGACACCAAGACCTGACGCATGACATAGTAGGGCGCGGTAAAGCTCAGTCGTCGCTTGTCCCCTGTGAACCGTTCGGTGAGCGGCATCCCCATCAAGAGATCGCACTGGCCCTCGTAGAGCTGGCGAAGCGTGACGATTTCCCTGACCGTCGGGAACCAGTGCACGCTGAGGTCGGCGCCCAGAGTTCCAGCGATCGCGCGGGCGATCTCGAGTTCGAAGCCTGGCTCATTCGTGTCCTGACTGGAGAACGGGAGATTCGACGGATCGGCGCACAGCCGGATCCGTCGAACCTCGCCGCTGGCGCTCGCGGTAGCGATCAGGAGCATGGTGACCGCGAGGCCGGCCGCTCTCACTCGCTGAGCCCGAACACCACGATCATGTCGCTGTAATTGACCCGAGCGGCGTCCGCCCACTTGGGTTCCTTGCCGAACCACACCTGCGACCTGATCGTACCGCCGGCCGCGATGGCGATGTACTGCTTGCCGTCGACCGCGTAGCTGATGATGCCCCCCGACTGCGGCGTGCCGAGGTTGAACGACCACAGCTCCTGGCCGTCCTTCGCATTGACCGCAACCACCTTGCCCTCGGCCGTCCCCTGGAAGACCAGGTCACCGGCCGTGGACAGCGTATGGCTGATCAACGGCGTCCGATTGGACCACTCCCAGACAACCTTGTTCTGGTTGACATCGAAGGCCCGCAGCACGCCAGCCTGCTCGGCCCGGCTGAAATGCTCGGCGGTGACGCCGGTGAAGAGCTGGCCTCGGTTGTACGTCAGGTCCGCTACGTAGGCGTACCGCATGCAGAACTCGTTGGCTGGGATATACATGTACGCGGTCTTCGGGTTGAAGGCCTTCGGCTGCCAGCCGGTCCCGCCGAGCAGCGAGGGACAGACTTCCACGGGCGGGCCACCCATCGTAGGACGGAGCCCGGGATTCTCCACGCCCTTGCCGGTAGCGGGATCCGGGCGGCCCCAGTTAAGCGACTTGATGAACGGCACCGCCGAGAGAAACTTCCCGGTGATCCGATCGAGCGTGTAGACGTAGCCGAGCTTGTTGGCCTGGACGACCGCCTTGTGAGTCTGTCCGTTGCGGACCACGTCGATGACGTGCTGCTCGGCCACTGTGTCGAAGTCCCAGGGCTCGTTGGCCAGGTACTGGTGGTACCACTTCAGCTTTCCGGTATCGAGATCGAGGGCGACTGCGGACATCGTGTAGAGGTTGTCGCCCCGACGCATGTCGGCGATCCACGGTGCGGGGTTGCCGGTGCCGAAGTAGAGGAGATTGGTGGCGGGATCGTAGGTGCCGGCGTGCCAGACGGCGCCGCCGCCGATCTTCCACGTGTCGGCGGTCCACGTCTCGCTACCCGGCTCGCCGGCGGCCGGGACCGAATACCAGCGCCATAGGCTCTTGCCGGTGTCTGCTTCGAACGCTTCGACGAATCCGCGCGGGCCCATCTCGCCCGGTCCGGAGATGCCGACGATCACCTTGCCCTTCACGACGAGCGGCGCCTGGGATACGAAGTACCCATCGCCGTAGTCGGCAATCTTCGTATCCCACACCTGCTTCCCCGTCTTCGCATCGAGGGCGACGAGGTGGGCGTCCAGCGTCCCGAAGATGACCCTGTCCTTGGCAAGCGCCACCCCGCGGTTATGGGGAATGAGGCGCACGAGCGCGCCGACGTCCTCGGGGATCTTCCGGTCGTGCTTCCACAGGAGCCCGCCGGTGGCGGCGTTGACGGCTTGCACCCGGTTGAAGCCCAGGGCGGTGGAGGTCGTGAACATGATGCCGTCGTTGACGATCGGCGTCGTCTGCTGATCGCCGAGCGTGCCTCCGGCAAAGATCCACTTCGGGACCAGCTTCTTGACGTTGCCGGTATTGACCTGGTCGAGGGGACTGAAGCGCCAGCCCGAGTAGGTCCGGTTGTACATCAGCCAGTTGGCGCCGTCGCTGCCGGCATTCAGCAGCCGATCATCGGTGACGTCTCGCCACTCGGCGGCCGGCGCCGGCCCGGATGGCAGCACGAACGACAGGAAAGCGAGTGCGGCAAAGACGAATCTCACGAGTAAGCTCATACCCTTCTCCGCTGTGACGTTCACCGTTGTGATTCGCCAGGCAACGACGCATGAAGGACACGACCGCTTGGATGGATTCGAATCCGCTTGGCCCGGAGGCTCACCCCCCTCCGATCCGGGTGCCGGGATGCTAGTGCCGTCCGGCGACTCATGTCAACGGCCGGCTACGATCGGTGAGACGCGGACGGCGAGAGAACGAATGCGTTCAATCAACGTCCCTCGGTCACCCTGAACTCTACGGGGATCAGCACCCACATCGCGACCGGCCCCGCTTCATTGCGCGCCGGTTCGAAGCGCCACTGACGGACGGCGTCGGCGGCCGCTCGATCGAGCTCGGCATGGCCCGCGGATTGTTGCACGGCGAGCGATGACCCTCGACGAGAGCCAGAGAGGCGATGCGACGGCGTGCCGATGCGCGATATGGAGTGGGACGGACTCCGGACTTAGCTCGACGGACGAGTCGTCGGGCGTTCCTCGTTCAGGCAGCGCCCGATCACCGGGATCGGCCGCTGCTCTTGGCCGATCTCCAGGACGCCCTGCCGCGCCGCCTCGCAAGCCTCCCGTGTGGGGAACGACAATTTCTCGACGGCGCGCCCCGAGCCGACGGCCGCATAGTTCAGAACCGTGAAGGCCCAGACCGGGGCATTCGCGTCCGTGCGTGTGTCTTCACCGGCCGCGCGCGCGGTCGGCAGACACGCTCCGCCCACCAACGCCGTCGCAAGCGCGAGACACGGCACGATTCGCCTCAATGCGCTCCCTCCTTCGCTCCCGTCGCGCGCGGTTTTCTCTGGGAGACCAGCCGTCGTTTTCCGCGTGCAAGGGCAGTACCAGGAATGAGAGCGATCCCCTATCGCGCCGTTGATGGCGGACCGCGGCCTTGTGACACCAGCCGGTGACATTTTCTGTAAGCAGTGCCGACATGCCCTTCAGCTCACGCCCCGGCTCGGGCGGCTGGTTGTGCCGACACGGCAGACCTTGCCGGGTCCACTGCCCGTTTGGGACTTCGCTGATCGCCGGAAGAACGGCTGGGGCGCGAACGTGAAGTCCGCGCGGCTCACCTATTCGAAGATCACCTTGTCGACGTTCCTTGCGGACGACAGGCCTCGCATCTCAGCCTTGCCGCGCACGCCCCTCAAGATCGCGCCATCCAGGTTCGCGCCGCTGACGTCCGCTCCGAAGAGATTGGCGCCGGTCAGGTCGGCCCTCGAAAGGTTGGCGAAGGACAGCTCGGCCCGGGCCAGATTTGCGCCCGTGAGGTTCGCTCCAGTCAAATTGGCGCTCGTAAGAAACACGCGCATGAGTCCCATCGGCTGGTTTCGCATGTCGGCCGCCATGTCGGCGCCGGAGAGATTGGCTCCGCTCAGGTTCGCGTTCGAGAGATTGGCGATGATACGGGCGCCGGAGAGATTGGCGTCCACGAGCGTCGCCCTGGTGAGAAGCACGCCGAAGAGGCTGGCCTTGGTGAGATCCGCTTTCGTGAGGTCGGCGTCGCCGAGCAAGGCGATGTCCAGGTTGGCGCCGCTCAGATCGGCGCTGGTCAACCGGGCGCCGGTCAGGTTCGCGCCGAAGAGATTCGCGCGCGCCATGATCGTCCCGGACAGCGTCGCTCCGCTCAAGTTGGCGCGCTTGAAGTCGACGCCCGTGAGGTCGAGGCGTGACAGATCCCTGCCGGCGAGATCGAGGGGGCGTTGCTCGCTCGCCGCAGCGAGCATCTCGATGACCTGCTCGCGGGTGACGTCGGCGGCGTCGGCAACCTGGGGGAGCGCGAGGAACAGGCACAGACCGAGGCAGCAGGAACGAAACGAGGGCACCATCACTCCCAGGTGATGTCCTTGCCGCGGTACTTGCTGCGGACGAAGGCGATGACCTTGAGGATCTCGTCCTCCGTGAGGGCCCCCCGCTTTCCCCAGGCTGCCATCCCCGCGCTGGTCCCGAAGTAGAGCGTCTGGAACATCCCCGTGTCCGTCCCGTTCCGCTGATGGCGCCAGTTGCCGCTGGTAAGATTGGGGCCGATCAGACCGGACAGGTCGCCCGCATGACAGTGAGTGCAGGCGTAAGCGCGGGCGAGCTTGAACCCCGCCGCGATCGCGTCGGCGTCGCGGTTATAGGGGTTCTTGCCCGTTTCCTTGAACTGCCTGACGGCGGGTGTGTCTTCGTCTTTCGCCTGGAGAACCTGGGCGAGCTCGTCGTCGCCCGGGTCCGCGGTGGACGGCGCGTGGGGGACGGCGGCGATGAAGACCAGAACGGTGAGCGTAACCCGCAGTGCCTTCACACGCGTCGTCCCGGCCTCATTCACCGTCACGACAACTACTCATAGCGCTCGCTGACCACGCCCTGCTTGACCTCGTCGGGCTTGCGCACGAGCGCGCCGGGCACCAGCGGCACGCCGTACGCCTCGAGGATCTTGCGGATTTCGGTCTGCTTCCGGGCGAGTACCGCGTCGAGCTGCGCTTGACGCTCGCGGTCGCCTTTCCGGACTCCCATGGAGATCTCGTACGTCAACGGCGAGTCGATACCCTCGATCGGGGGCACCGGCACGACCTCGAGGGGCACCGACTGCTTCTTCGCGAAGTAGCCCGCGACCGGACCCCAGACGATGGCGACGTCGGTCTTTCCCGCCGCGACGTCGTCCACGATCTGACCTGGGTACTCCGTCGTGTAGTCGATCGTCAGCCGGTACGAGACGACGTTGCCCATGAGGCCCTTCTTGATCATCGCGTCGCCGGGCGGCGTCGCCGCCACGACGCCGATCCGCGCGCTGCGAAGCGCCGGGGCGTCCCACGAGCGCACCTGGAAGCCACGGTCGCGGGCGAAGACGAACGCGTACGTCGAGCGGTAGTACGGCTGGGTCCAGCGGACCTGATCGTAACCGTTGGGAACGCCCATCACGACGTCGCACTGGTTGGCGCGCAGCGTGTTCCTGATGAACCCGCGACGGTCCGGCCACCACGTGAAGGTCGGCGTCGCCCCGAACTCCCTCGCGATGAGATCGACGATCTTGTTCTCGAAGCCTTCCAACCGCTCGTTCGAGTACGGCAGGTTGTTCGGGTCGGCGCAGACGCGGAAGCTCGCTCGCGATCCTTGGGCAAGCGCGTCCGTCGGCAGCAGCAGGGAGGCCCCGACGGCCAGCGCCACGGCGGTGATGATCCTGACGGAGGCCATCGTCCCACCCCCTGGAAAGAGATCACCCCGCCGCAGCGGGGTGATCTCAGCCAGCACAGGAAACCCGCCCGGCGCCGGCGAAGCGACCGCCGGCGCCTGGCGCACACGTGTTACGGAAGAGAGAAGACGGTCAGCACGCCACCGAGGTTGGTGAACTCCGCGAGCTTCTTGTACGCGCCGACCGCGCCGAGCCCTTCGCTGTCTCCTTCGAGGCCCGCCGCCAGTCCGATACCGGCCCAGCCTCCGATGCCGGACAGGACCGCTACGTACTGCTTGCCATCTGGCCCCACGTACGTCATGGGGTTGCCGATGATGCCGGACGGCGTCTTGAACTTCCACAGCTCCCTACCGGTTCTGGCGTCCACCGCCTTCATGTACCCCTCGAGCGTGCCGTAAAACGCGACGTCACTCGCGGTGACGAGCGCGCCACTCCACGCCGAGAACCGTTCCTTGTTGCTCCACACGATCTTGCCGGCCGCGGCGTCCCAGGCGGTGAAGGTGCCCATGTGCCCGCCGGGACCGGGGAACATCCTCAACGTCGCGCCGACGTAGGGCTGTCCCGCGGTGTATTTCACCTCGAACGGCTCGTAGTCCATGCACACGTGGTTGGTCGGGATATAGAACAGCTTCGTCCGCGGCGAGTAGGCGGCCGGCTGCTGGTCTTTGCTGCCGAGCGCCGCCGGGCAGACACCCTGCGAGTTCTTCCCCGCCTGCGTCCGCATCGCAGCGACCTCGACCGGCCGGCCCGTCTGCTTGTCGATGTGCGTCGCCCAGTTGACGTCCGGATCGAACTTCTCGGCGACGAGGAGCGTGCCGTTGGTGCGGTCGAGCGTGTAGCCGAACCCGTTGCGATCGAAGTGCACGAGGGCCTTGACCGGCTTGCCGCCGATGGTCAGGTCGGCGAGGATCATCTCGTTAACGCCGTCGTAGTCCCACGCGTCCCACGGGGTCATCTGGTAGCCCCACTTCGCCTTCCCCGTGTCGACGTCCCGCGCGAAGATCGTCATCGACCACTTGTTGTCACCGGGACGCTGGGTCGGATTCCAAGTCGACGGATTCCCGGTGCCGTAGTACATGAGGTTGAGCGACGGATCGTAGGCGTACCAGCCCCACGTCGTGCCGCCGCCCGTCTTCCACTGATCGCCCTGCCACGTCGCCACACCCTGGTTGCGCTGCCCGTAGTGGGGGTTGGCTTGGTTGAAGTCGTCGGCGAGGAGGATCTCTTCGTCCGGGCCCATGCTGTAGGCGCGCCAGACCCGCTGGCCCGTCTTGATGTCGTACGCCGTCACGTGACCCCGCACGCCGAACTCGCCCCCGCTCACGCCGATGATGACCTTGTCCTTCATGACGTGAGGCGCCCCGGTCATGGTCGCGCCGACCTTCGGGTCGGCGTTCTCGGCCTTCCAGACCTCTTTGCCGGTCTTGGCGTCGAGGGCGATCAAGTTACCGTCGAGCTGATTCAGGAAGATCTTCCCGTCCGCGTAGGAGAGACCACGGTTGACGTTGTCACAGCACGCGACGGCCTGAACGCTCGGGTCCTGCTTGGGGAGATACTTCCACTTGATCTGGCCCACATCCGGGCCCTTGAGGTCGAGCGCATAGACGTTGTTGGGGAACGAGGTGTGGACGTACATTGTGTCGCCGATCACGAGGGGCGCTCCCTCGTGCCCGCGCAGCGTGCCGGTCGAGAACGTCCACGCTGGCCGCAGGTTCTTGACGTTGTCCCTGGTGATCTGATTGAGAGTGCTGAAGCGGGTGGCCGAGTAGTCCTTACTCGGCATCACCCACTGCTTGTCATCGGTCTGCAACTGGAGCAGTTCCTGGTTCGCATACGCGCCCCAGGACATCAAAACGAGGACGAGGACGCAAGCCACGCAGACGCTACGCCCCATCGCGAGGCTCCTTTCAGGGTTACACCCGAAGTCCCGAGCCCTAGAACGGTGAGATCACAAAACGCCGCGAACCGAGATCGTGTCGAACCTCGTCGTCAGATACCGTCCGGGTCGTTTCCGAAGTCATCCTGGTAGGAGTTGATCTCGGCGTCCATCTTGATCTCGACCACGGTTGGTGTCTCCCACGTCATCGCTCCCACCCCCTCTTCGGCCCTATCGAGGGCGACCATCCAGGTGAAACGACTCGCGAGGGCGCCCATCGTAGGTGAGCGATTCGTGGCTGTCAACCAGGGGTCTGAGCCGTGCTCAGCGCGCGGTGGCCGTCGTCGTCCGGTACCGGAAGGTCACCTCACCAGGCGCCGTCGCGGCTGCGCGCGCGGTCTCGATCAGCGCGTGATCGGGCGACAGCGTGCAGACCGGATCGGTGGCGTTCGCGCGACCGGTGAGGTGAAAGGCCTGGCACCGGCAGCCACCGAAGTCCACGGTCCGGCGATCGCAGCTCCGGCACGGCTCGGGCATCCAGGCTTCGCTCCGGAAGGCGTTGAAGCCGACTCCCTGCTCCCAGATTTCCGCGAGCGCGCGGTCTTTCACGTTGTCGAACTCGAGGCCGGGAAGTGTGTGAGCGGCGTGACACGGCAGCGCGAGACCATCGGGACTCACGAGCAGGAAGCGCCGGCCCCAGCCGTCCATGCACGCCGGCGGAACGTCCCGATAGTAGTCGGGGACGACGAAGAGCACCTCCATGCGTCCGCGCAGACGCTGGCGGGCGTCGGCCGCGACGGCGCGCGCCCGGTCGAGCTGCTCGCGCGTCGGCAACAGCGCCGCGCGGTTCAGGAGGGCCCAGCCGAGGTATTGCGTGTTGGCCAGCTCGAGGCGGTCGGCAGCGAGCCGCTCGGCCAGCGCGACGACGTCCGCGACGTGATCGAGATTGTCCCGGTGGAGGACCACGTTGAGGGTGAGCGGAAAGCCCAGCTCCTTGACCCAACCGGCGACTTCGATCTTTCGCTCGAATGCGCGATGCCCCGCGATGCGGTCCGACTCGGCTGGCTTCACGTCCTGGATGGACACCTGGACGTTGTCGAGCCCGAGCCCACGCAGGCGCTCCAGCCGCTCGCGCCGGAGAGGGATGCCGCTCGTGATCAGGTTGGTGTACAGATCGAGCTCGCGCGCGGCCGCGACCAGCAGCTCGAGGTCGTCGCGCACCAGCGGCTCGCCGCCCGTGAGGTTGAGCTGCACGACGCCGAGATCCTCGGCCTCGCGAAACACCCGCTGCCAGGTCGCAGTGTCCAGCTCGGCGCCGTGACGAGCGTAATCGAGCGGATTTGAGCAGTACACGCAGCGGAGCGGACAGCGATACGTCAGCTCGGCGATCAGCGTGTAGGGGCGAAGCGCCTCGGTCACGGCGCGTCCTGCACCAGGCCGCGATCGGACATGGTCTGGAGGAACGTGACGACCTCGGACTCCACCGCGACGGTATCCTTCGCGTACTTCTGGGATAGCTGCTCGACGATCGCGGCCACCGTGTGCTCGCCGGTGCACAGCTTCAAGATGTCGGCGCCGGTCTCATTCAGGACGAGACCCTTCTCGGGATAGAGCAGCATGTAGCGCGTGGCCTTGCGGTCGAAGCGGAGCCGTGCCTTGTTGGCGAGTCGCGGCCGCGCGCTCGTTGAGATCATCGAATCTAGGCGCGGGCGCCGCCCGGGCCCCAGGCGGGATCCACGTAGGCCGCGTAGGTACAGTCGAGCAAGTGCCAGAGGATCTCGGTCTTGCGGATGAGGGCGCCCACGCAACGCGCCTGCAGCTCGTGCGTGGTGGCGTGACGCACGACGAAGTCGATGGCTTCTTCGGAATCCCGGCGGGCCCGCGGCACTCGCGAGCGGAAGTACGCCAGCATCTCCGGGCTCACCCAGGGATAGTGCTGCTCCCAGGCCAGCACGCGCTTGGACATCAGGTCGGGTGCGAAGAACTCGGTGAGCGAGGAGGCCACCGCCTCGACGAGGCTTCGCTCGCGCACCAGCTCGACGTACGCGTCGCACGCAAAGCGCACGCCGGGCAGCACCGAGCGGCAGCTCGCCACCTCGTCCCGGTCCAGGCCCACGCCGGCGGCGAGCCGCAGCCACAACTCGAGCCCGCCCTCGCCCGATTCGGCCCCGTCGTGATCCTGGATGCGACGGATCCACATCCGCCGGAACGCTGAGTCTTCGGATTTTGCGATGATGATCGCGTCCTTGATCGGAATTCGAGTCTGGTAGTAGTAGCGGTTCAGCACCCACTGCTGGAGCTGGAGCTTCGTCAGCTTGCCGTCGTGCATCAGCCGGTGATAGCGGTGGTGGTCGTGATAGCGTTGCTCGCCCTCGCGCCGAACCCACGCGATGAACTCGTCCTTCGACAGGAGCGCTCCTCCGGACGGGGTCACAGGTTCACCTCCATGCCGTCGTAGGCGATCTCCCAACCGCGCGCGATGACCTCGGCGCGCTCGGGCGAGTCCTCGCGGAGCAACGGGTTCGTGTTGTTGATGTGGATCAGGATCCTTCGCGACGCCCGCAGCGTGGCGAGCGCGACCAGACTTCCGCCGGCGCCGCCGAGCGGGGCGTGGGCCATGTCGCGGGCGCGCTTATTGCCCAGCCCGAGCGCCGGCAGCTCGTCCTCCGACCAGAACGTGCCGTCGAAGAACACGCCGTCGGCGTCCGCGAGCGCCTGCGCCACCGCCGGCGAGACGCCACCGACTCCGGAGAAGTAGGCGAGCACCTTCCCCGTGCGCGACTCGCGGAGGCGGACACCGACGTTGTCCTCCGCGTCGTGCGGAAACCGCCCTTCCAGGTGGATCGGCGGCTTGCCGGGCACCGGCACGGCCTCCACGGTGAGCCCGTTCGTCAGCTCCTCCTCCCGTCCGAGCTTCAGGATTCGCCACGTGACCTGGTCGCTGAAGCGCTCGAGCGTGCGGTAGAGCACGTTGTCCTGGGTGAAACCGCGGCGGACGCGATCTGTGGCGAAGACCGTCAGCGGATGGGACTCTCGGAGCGAAAGCAGGCCCAGGCAGTGATCGAGGTCGCCGTTCGTGAGCACGATGGCCGCGATGGGAGAATGCCGCGGCAGCCGGGGATGGAGCGGTGAGAAGCTTTCGATCTGCTGGCGGATCTCGGGAGATGCGTTGAGGAGGGCCCAGCGCTCGCCATCGGCGCTGACCGCGACGCTCTCCTGAGTGCGAGCCTGCGCCCGCAGCGTGCCGGAACGGACGCCCCGACAGTTGGGGCAGCCGCAGTTCCACTGCGGGAACCCTCCCCCCGCGGCGGAGCCCAGGACCCGAATGCGCATCTCAGCGCCCGAGACACCAAGCCCTCCGGTCGGCTCCTGGCCGGCCCGAAGGGCTGGGTTCGACTGCTGCCTTAGAAGCGGTCGTCCTGCTCGCGGTCGAAATCGTCCTGATACGAGTTGATCTCGGCGTCCATCTTCACTTCCACGAAGGCCGGCGTTTCCCAAGTCATCGAATCACCCCCGCGAGAGTCAAGGCCCTTGGCCCGATGAGTGGCTGCATGATAGGCATCGACCGACGGGTCGTCAAGAGCCTCCTGCAAGAGGGCGGGCGCTAGCGTCCCCGCCGACGCCGCCTTCGGGCCACGGTGCGCCCAGGCGACCTCCGCGTCCCCTGCCGCGACCGTTGCATGAACACACCACGGCACTCCTCGTTGCAGAAGCGCTGCCCGTCGTCCGCGAACTCTTTGCCACACACCTCGCACCGTCTCGTCACGACGCTCATCTAAACCCCCTTCTTGCGCATACAGACGCGATATCCCGCTCGATACGCGTCTTCGTCGCGTTCACGCGGAGGCTTCCGCCCACGCTGGGGACATGCCGATGCGGGCCAGCGTCGCCATGACGCGGCGAGCCTCGCCGAGATCGCTCCAGGCCACGCCTTTGACGGGAAGGACGGCGAGGCTGGCCACGCTCGGCGCCAGCACCTCGTTCGAGAAGTCCGCTGGTGGCAGGCCCGAATAGAGCCGACGAATACTGTCGTCCTCCCAGGGCGTGCTCAGTCGCGACTCGACCGCGGCGAACGCGGCGCCGAGCGCCGGGACCGCACGCCTGATCAGGGAAGCGAGCAGGGACGGATAGGCCACGATCACGAAGCTGTTCCAGAGGCAGCCGCCGGCGCGCAACGTGTCGGCGACCGCTCGAGGCGGCTTCTCCCAGAAGTTATGCACTCTGAAGAGCGGCCACGGCGAGGGCCCCTCGATCACCTCGCCCGGTTCGATCCACCCGTACTCCACGTCGTCCGTGTCCGGCGCAATCCCGAGCACGATCGCCAGCTCTGGTCGGGACACGACCAGATCGAAGGCGCCTTCGACGTGCGCCATGAACGCGCGGTCGGAGGATACGTGGTGATCGGATGGCAAGATCGCGACAGGCCCCCCGGGGCCCATGGTGAGCAGCCGGAGCACGGCGTAAAGAATGGCGGAAGCACTGCCGCGGTTCTCCGGCTGGATCACCATACATCGCGGCGAGATGCCGGCCAGCAGCGGCGCGTAAAAGCGCTCGTGCGCACGAACCACCGCGACGAGAACGTGGTCAGGCGGGATCACCAGCTCGGCGCGGGTGACCGTCTGTTCGAGAAGCGTCGCTCGCCCGAGGATCCGGCAGAACTGCTTCGGCCGTTCATCACCGGCGATTCGGCGCGTGAGCGGCCGAAGTCGGACGCCGTCACCGCCCGCGAGAACGAGCGCCCACCACGACTTCGGGTCCGATCCCGTCCCGCTGGGCGTCACGTCTGATTCGGCGCCGGCTCGGAGGGCCACCGTCATTGCCCGCGCGTGTTCACGCCCGCCGCGTCGTCCTCCTGGTCGATGCCCTTCAGTGGCTCGCCGTCGACGGTGATGAACACGATCGCCTGCGGCCACGCGGCACGATTCACCCAGATCGCGGACGCCACCGACCCCGTGCGATTGTTGAGGCCCTGCCACACGCCGCCGGCCGGGCGGCCATCACGTCGGCTCGTCGTCAGCGCACGCTTGCATTCTTCGAAGCCCTCTCTGGCCAGGGCCGTGACGATCTCCTCGGGAGCGGCGATCCATCCGCTCTCCGCTGCTATCCACGTCATTCGGCCATCTGTGCGAAGCTCGTCGAGCCCGCTCAGTCGCAGCATCATCGTCTGCTTAGCCTCAACCCCCCGAGCCCACATCGATCGCCCGCGCGTCAATCGCGCGGCCGGTCACCCGCCGCGTCGATCCACGCTCGCGCGACGTCGAGCGCGCGGCGGTCGGCTTCGTCGCGCGTCGGACACTTCGTCGCGTCCGTCGAGTAGAGCGGCGTCCGGCGCGCCGAACCGTCCTCGGTCTTCAGGGACACGACCACCCGGGGAAACCAGGCTCCGGTGCTGATGCAGTACGACCCTGGCTCGATGCGATAGCCCTTGTACGTGATCTCGTCCAGAGGGTGGCGCGCCGGCGGCGCTTTGGCTGGCCCGGGACCAAGCGTGGCGATCGGCCGCGTCACCCGCCGCGTGAGGCTCAACGCCCGCCTCCATTGCGTTCCTTCTTCTGCGACAACTCGACTTTGAGCGGCCGCCCGTCGAGCTCGCTTCCGTGCAGGCGGCTGATCGCGTGTTGGGCGTCTTCGATCGTCTCCATCTCGACAAAGCCGAAGCCGCGCGACTGGCCTCCCGGATCCGTGACGATGCGCGCGGACGCCACCGTCCCCGTGGTCGCGAACGTATCCCGCAACCGATCCGACGAGGTGGCGAAGGCGAGACCTCCGACGAAGAGCTTGACGGCCATGTGAAGGACTCCTCAGGAAAGTAGGTGCAGCAGGCCATGTGTCACTAGGGTCCGGACGCCAGGTGCGTCAGCCAGGAAGACGCCGGTGACGGCGATGGCACTCTACCACGTAAGCGTCCCTTGATCTATTTTTTATATAATCTATAGCGTGAAACCGTGACCCACCGTACGAGAGGAGTCTCGGCTCTGACCAGGAACTGCCCGAGGCCCCTTAGCCGCCGCCTTCAGGCGTGGATGTCCTGGATCAGCCCTTCGACGGTCGTGCGGAACCGGGCATCGCCCTGCATCAGCGCGTCGATCTTGCCGACGGCATGGAGGACGGTCGTGTGATCTCGGCCGCCAAAGGCGCGGCCGACGTCGGCGAGCGAGGCGTGCGTGAGGTGGCGAGCGAGGTACATCGCGACCTGCCGGGGGAAGGCCACGCTATTCGTCCGACGCTTCGCCTGGAGATCTGAGAGCGTCACGCGGTAGAAGCCACACACCGCTTGCCGGACCTGCTCGATGGTGATGACCTTCTCCTCCTCGCCCCAGAGGTCGGCGAGGACCTCTTGCGCCAGGTCGACGCTCATCTCACGGTGGGTCAGGACGCAGAACGCGATCATTCGCGTCAGCGCGCCTTCCAGCTCGCGGATGTTCGTCGTGATGCGGCTGGCCATGAGATCGGCGACGTCGTCCGTCAGACGCACGCGCTCGCGGGCGGCCTTCGTCTTGAGGATGGCCACGCGCGTCGCGAAGTCCGACGGCTGAATGTCGGCGATCAGCCCCCACTCGAAGCGCGAGCGCAGGCGCTCCTCGATCTCGGGGATGCCTTTCGGCGAGCAGTCGCTCGACACGATGATCTGCTTGCGCGAATCGTACAGGTCGTTGAAGGTGTGGAAGAACTCCTCCTGCGTCCGCTCCTTGCCGGCGATGAACTGGATGTCGTCGATGAGCAGGAGGTCGACGGTCCGATAGCGGGCGCGAAACTCGGCGGTCCGGTCGTAGCGGATGGCGTCGATGAGCTCGTTGGTGAAACGCTCCGAGGACAGGTAGACGATGGCCATGCCCGCGAAGAGCCGGATGGCCTGGTGCCCGACGGCGTGCAGCAGGTGCGTTTTGCCGAGACCGACGCCGCCATAGATGAAGAGCGGGTTGTAGGCGTGCGCGGGCCGCTCGGCAGCCGCCTGGCAGGCGGCCCGGGCGAACTGGTTCGAGGCGCCGACGACGAATGAGTCGAACGTGTAGCGAGCGTTCAGGCCCTCGCTCCGCCCGCCACCCCCGCCCGCCTGACCAGGGCCGGCCGGCGGAGCCGCCTCCCTTGGCGGGGGAGTCGGTGTCGCATCCACCACAATCGACACGCGCGGATCGCCGCCCAGACACTCCTGCGCGGCGTTCTGGAGCGCCTCGAGATGGTGCTGGAGGAGCCGGTCACGGAAGAAGCTATTGGGCGCGCCGATGCGGAGGTGGTCGCCCTCCACCGCGAGAAGTCGGCACGGGCGCACCCAGGAATCGAGCACGAGCGGCGAAAGCTTGTGTGAAGCGCATTCGACGAGGCGCGTCCAAAGGCCGGTCAACACAGGGAAGAGGCCCGCATGCACACCCCGCTGTTCACGACTTATCCACAAATGTGCATAGCTGAGGGCGACGTTCGTCCGCGTCGCGGCCGTGCACCCCGGAAGGCAGGAGGAACCACACGACGCAAGTTAAGGAGCCGTGCGATTCCGCTGTCAAGGTTTCGTTCGCCTGCATCAGATGCGAGCGCCTGCGCCTTCGAGGCGCGCGCGTCCCGTCGAATCAGCGAATTCGCGCGCCGCTCCCCGCCGAGACCGGCCAGACGGTCGCTTTCCCTGCGTTGTGACCGCGAGACCGCGCCAGGCCGTGCAGATCCGAGGGTTGGGATGACTGTGGAGATGTGGACAAGCTCGACACGAGGCGGGGCCGTCGGCGCCGAGACTCAGCGGCGAGGAGGTTTATCGTCGTCCGCGCAAAGCCATGATCTCCAGCGCGTGTTCACGTAACTGAGCCTCCCCTCTCCTGATGCGCTCGATGTACATGCTGCGCTGAGATTCGCGCTGGGCGTCTTTCTGGGCCAGCTGCTCATAGAGCTGGGCCTCGCGGGAACTGTTCGTCACGCTCGAAACCAGTGCGTCACTGAACGCCGCGAAGTGGTCCTGAGACGACGGCGATGCTCAGCGCCACCTCGAGGAACATCAGGATCGCTGCCACACTGAAGACGACCCAGAGCTTGACCGCCATTCTCCTTCACCGGACTCGGTCAGTCAGTTCGAACAACCGGAATGTCGGCGAGGTGTTCAGCCAGAAACCAGACGTGGAGCTCGTTCGTGCGCAGGACACCGCTCACGAGGAGATCATTCGTGCCGTCGTCCCCGTGGTCGGCGGCGGTCTCGGCCGCTTGCCGGATTTCCCGGATCACGATCTCGTGGGCCTCGAGCAGCCGCGAGAGCTGAACGGGCGCCTCCTCCCGGCCACGGGGAGGCCGGGGAACGCGGGTGGTCTCGGCGACATCGGCGGCCATCGCGATGCTGAGGCCTCCGAGCGCCTGGATTCGCTCGGCGATGTCGTCGATGAGCTTCACTTGCTCGTCGCAGTGTTTGTCGAAGAGCCGGTGAAGCTGATGGAAGGTCCCGCCCGCGAGCTGCCAGTGGTGCTTCTTGTAGAGGTCGCGGAGCGTCATCGTATCGGCGAGAATTTGATTCAGGTCCTTCACGCTGTCCGCGGCGATCGTTCCGACGGCCTGGATGTCCGTGGTCCGTTGACCAGTGACGGGTACCGCCCGGCCCATCGCAGGGCGAGACAGGTGTCCGTGGATGGGAGCCGTGGCGGCCTGCCGCGTTCTGGTACTCATTACTGGGTCCCCTTCGGCGTCCAGGTTCCGGCCGCATAGTCCCGCAAGGCTTGCAGGAGGACCCAGCGGAGCGTGGTCCCCTCACGCACGGCGCGGACCCGCGCGGC
>Ga0066710_100000620_pt1 | contig 22516 bp, 16 predicted proteins | sample GraSoiAngelo_159_FD_79666 | JGI IMG/M metagenome (GOLD analysis project Ga0066710, IMG submission 79666) | Grasslands soil microbial communities from the Angelo Coastal Reserve, California, USA - 14_1009_16_40cm | ecosystem: Environmental > Terrestrial > Soil > Grasslands | place: USA...
CAGTGGTCGAAGCGGCAAGCACGTCCGACACGCTTAATCTTCCAGTGCGCGACGAGGTGATTCTTGAGCCCCCGGAACCCTTCGAGGGCGGGCCCGAGGTGCTCGATCGGGTCGAGCCAATCTATCCCGAGAGCGCATTACGGGCAGGTATCGTTGGAACGGTGATCCTCGAAGTGCGCGTCGGAGCCAGCGGCCGGGTCATGGAGACAGGGCTGTTGCGATCAATTCCGGCACTGGACGTGGCTGCGATCCGGAGCGTCCGACAGTGGCGATGGAAGCCCGGGGAACAGTCCGGCCGTCCCACTGCAAGTTGGGTCGTGATCCCTTTCAGATTCTCTTTTGGGGATTCAGCGCTCCCTTACTTCATGCAGCGAGTTCCCAGCATTGTCGGGCAACGTCGTCTTCGAGGTCTTTTTCAGGTACACCTGGAATCACTTCGGAGGCTTGAGTCGCGCCTGCCCTCTGCCTCCGATGCGCCACTTCGTCAGCGCATCATCCGTGAGGCGGATCATCTCGATTCGGTTCCACAAATCTTGCCCCATGTGCGTAACGGCCTGTATCTGGCTGACTCCCTCCTCAGACGCGCCTCGGAGGTCCCATCAGCTCCTGAGCGCCGGCGTTTAGCCCAACAAGCCGTTGCCGAGGCCGCCAAGGTGGTGGGATCGGCCCCCTGGCAGTATGAGGCGTATGGAACCCTCGGCAGGGCCTTCGAGCTCTTGCAACGTCGGCATGAAGCCGCCCTGAACCTCGAAATCTATAGCGCTGGTGAGTGGCGAACGGCCGAACTCAAGGCAGTCGCCCGGTCGATTCGCCATCTGCGGGGGGGCGGTGCCCACTAAAGACAGTCGTGCCGTCGGATGGGCACGAGCAAGTATGGCATGGCGGAACTGAAGATTTGCTCTCCGCAGCTTAGTCGGGGCGCCCCGCGCCCGCCAAACGTCGCGGCCGGCCTGGCGTCGCCTCAGGCCGTTGCCAACCCGAGCGGCGAGGCTTCGTCTTCCTCGGTATCGCCAGGTGGGGTCGGGAACGATTGTAGAAATGCGCTCACCACCCGCGGATCGAACTGCTTGCCGCTCTCGGCCTGGATGATCTCCACTGCCTCCTGGTGGCTGCGTTGGTCGCGATAGGTGCGCCGGGTCACGATCGCGTCGTAGGTGTCGGCGACCGAGATGATGCGCGCTCCGAGCGGAATGTTCTCGCCCACCAAGCCCTTGTAGCCGGCACCGTCGAATCGTTCGTGATGGTAAGCCACCATCGGAATCACGTGCCGCAGAATGCCGCCCATCGAGCGCACCAGCTGCTCGCCGTTCTCCACGTGGCGCTGCAACGCGGCGTACTCCTCGCACGACAGGCCGGCGGCCTTGGTGAGCAGCTCGGTGCTCACGTCGACCTTGCCGATGTCGTGCAGGTACGCGCCGACGCGGATGTCCTCGATTTCGACGTCGCTCAGCCCCATCGCGCGGGCGATCTTCATCGAGTACGCGGCGACGCGTCGCGAGTGGTTCTCGGTGTAGCGGTCGACCGAATCGATGAACTTGGCCATCATCTCGAGCACGCCCGCGTAGGCGTGGCGGATCTCGCGGATCTGGGCCTCCTGGAGATCGTAGAGCGAGCCGACGATGTAGGAGGTGAGCACGAGGAAGAGCCCCCAGGTGCCGAGGTCGAGCCAGCGCAGGTAGGCGGCCGTCTCATCGCCCTCGAGCGAGCCGCCCCGCACGTTGGCGATCGTGAAGACGACCGCGCACGCGAGCAGCGCTAGGTAGACACCCTTGCGGCGGCCCAGGGCATAGGCTCCGAACACCGCCGGCAGGTAGTAGAGGTTGAGGAACGTCCGCTGGCCGGCCACGAACCAATTGATGACGCCGATCAAACCGATCACCGCGAGCATCACCAACAGCGAGCTGTGATCCCGCCGGGCGACCGCCGGAGTCGGAGTCATGAAGCGCGCCTCAGGCCGCGGTTGCGGCGTCGCCGTTCGAGCCGCAGCGACTCGCTCTCGCCGTCGGTGGGGCCCGGCGGGCCCACCACGGTCTCGTCGCCGCAGAACGGGCAGAACGCCCAGCTCGGATGGAGGCGGCGCTTGCAGCTCTCGCAGTGCTCGCCCACGAAGTCACCGCAGTTGGGGCAGTAGTCGTACTCCTTGGCGAGCACGGTCGCGCACGAGGGGCACACCTTGCCGGTGCTGTCCTCCAGGTAGACCACGCGCGCCACCTCTTCGAGCGTCGTGATCCCGGCGAGCACCTTCTTCAGGCCATCCTCGCCGATCGTGCGCATGCCGGCCTCGACCGCGGCGTGCCGGATCACGCTGTCGGAGGCGCCTTGGGTGATGAGCCCCCGGATCGCGTCGTCGACCTCGAGCAGCTCGAAGATGCCGATGCGTCCCTGGTAGCCGGTCATCCGGCAAAGCGGGCACCCACGCCCGCGAGCGAGCGTCACCGTGCCCTCGGTCACGCCGCGCGCCCCGAGACGGTTCAAGCTCGAGGCGCTCACCTCGTAGGTCTCGCGGCAGTGCGAGCACAAGGTGCGCACCAGCCGCATGCTCACCACGCCGTTGACGGAGGAAGCCACCATGAACGACTCGAGCCCGAGGTCGACCAATCGGGTGACGGCGCCGGCCGCGTCGTTGGTGTGGACGGTGCTGAGCACCAGATGCCCGGTGGCCGAGGCCCGGAAAGCGATCTGCGCCGTCTCCTTGTCGCGGATCTCGCCGATCATGATGACGTCCGGATCCTGCCGGAGGATCGCGCGCAGCGCGGCGGGGAACGTCTTCTTGGCCTTTTCGTCCACCTGGACCTGGTTCAACCCGGCGAGCTGGTATTCCACCGGGTCCTCGACCGTGACGATGTTGCGGGTCTCGTGCTGGATGTAGCGCAGCGACGAATAGAGCAGCGTCGACTTGCCGGAGCCGGTGGGCCCGGTCACGAGGATGATCCCCTGCGGGCGCAGCAGGTATCGCTGGAGGACCGACAGCTCCTCGCCCGCCATGCCCAGCTGCTCGATGTCCAGGGCGACCAGGGTCTGGTCGACCAGCCGGATCACGGCCTTCTCGCCGTGCGTGGTGGGCAGCGTCGAGACGCGCATTTCGAGGCGGCGTCCGTTGGCCTCGAGGGCGAGCCGGCCATCTTGTGGCTGCCGTTTCTCGGCGATGTCGAGGTTCGAGAGCACCTTGATCCGAGAGACCACGGCGCCCTGGGTCCACTTGGGCAGGCGCTGGACCTCGTGGAGCAAGCCGTCGATCCGGAAACGGATGACGAGATCCCTGTCCTGCGGCTCGACGTGGATGTCGCTCGCGCGCTCTTCGACCGCGCGCTGGAACAGCCAGTTCGTGAGCCGCACGGTCGGCCGGCCCTCGGCCTCGCGTCGCAGGTCCTCCACGCCTCTTTCCTGGTCGTCGTCGCTCACCGCGGTCACCACCACGTCGTCCGCGGGGCCGATGAGCGCGCCGAGCACCTCGTTCATCGAGCTGTCGATGTGGTAATAGCGGGCGATCGCCTCGGCGATCGCCGACGGCGGAGCGAGCACCGGCTTGATGAACATGCCGCTGTGGAAGCGCAGGTCTTCGAGCGCTGCGACATTGAGTGGGTCCGCCATCGCGACCACCAGCGTCGAGCGGCCTTCGACCTCGAGTGGCAGCGCGAAGTACTTGCGCGCCAGCTCTTCGGTGATGTGCGAGAGCACGTGCTCGTCGACCGATTTCTGCGCCAGGTCGACGAGCGCCAGCCCGAGCTGGTTCTGCAGGTGCTTGAGCATCACCGGCTCGGAGATCAGGCCGAGCCGCACCAGGGTCACGCCCAACAACTCGCCCGTCTTGCGCTGCTCGGCGATCGCGTCGCTCAGGTCCTGGGCGCTGATCAGGCGCGCCTCGATCAGCAGGTCGCCCAGTCGCTTGTGCTCTTTGGCCATGCTCGACTCCGGGGGAAACGATGCGCGGAACGCCTTCGCCTAGGTATCGGCCGGGCCATTCGGCGCGTTCACGCCGCTGTTGGCATCGAGCGCGCGCCCGAGGGCCGCTGGCAGCGGCGAGGATCGGCGTGCTAGCGTGCGCTCTTATGTCCGATCACACCGCATCGTCCTTGACACCCGTCGAACCCGCGCCCCCCGTCGACCCCATGGCCGACGAAGGAATCGGCCCGATCGAGGGCTTCCGCTCCTACCATTTGCTCGACCTGCTGCGGGCGTTGAGCCGGCACTGCCGGCGCATGCTCGATTGTGAAGTGGCGCGGATCTGGCTGGCACGGCGCGGGGGCGCCCGTCTGGTGGCGCGCGACTTCCCCGAGGGCGAGGCGCCCGCGGTCGAGCACCGCCTGGCGCGCGGCGAGGGCCTGGCCGGTTGGGTGTTCACCCACGACCGACCGCTGCGCATCGATCCGGATGGGCAACGCCCTCCCTTGATGGGGACGCTGCCGGCGTTTCGTTCCGCGCTGGTGCTGCCGCTCCACCGCCGAGGGCAGGTGTTCGCGGCGGTGGAGTGTCTCGACCGTCGCGACGGCGGTCGCTTCTCCGACGCCGATCTCGATCGGCTCGAAGTAGCGGGCGAGCAGATCGCGATGGCCTTAGACAACGCGCTGCTCTACGAGGAGGCCGACCGTCGCGCGCTCGAGAAGGAAGTGCAGCTCGAGATCACCAAGACGCTGTCGGCCCCCTTCGACCTGGACGAAGTGATCGAGGCGATGCTCAAGTCGCTACGCCAGGTGGTGCGCTACGACGCGGCGGCGCTCTACCTCGTGAACCGCAAGACCCTGGCGCTCGAGCAGGTGAGCGCCGTGGGCTACCCCGAGGGAAGCGACGAAGCCTTCGGGCTCCGAGTGGGGGTGGGACTGGTGGGGTGGGTGGCCAAGACCGGCGAGGCGGTGATCGTGCCCGACGTGAACAAGGACGCACGCTATGTGAGAGCGCGCCCCGGGACCCGCAGCGAGCTGGCGGCTCCGCTGGTGGTGCAAGGGCGCACCATCGGCGTGTTCAACCTCGAGAGCGACGTCGAGGACGCCTATCACGAAGGCCACCTCGAGCTGCTGGCGGCGTTCGCGGCCCAGGCCGCCGTGGCCGTCGAGCGGGCGCGGCTGACGCGCGAGCTGCTCGAGCGCCGCCGGCTCGAGAAGGAGCTCGCGATCGCACGCGAGATCCAGTCCTCGTTCCTGCCCAAGCGCGCGCCGGTGATCGCCGGGTTCGAGCTGGCGGGAACGGCCCGCCCGCACCGCGAGGTGGGAGGGGACTACTACGACTTCATCCACGTTTCGGACACGCGGATGGGGCTCGCGATCGCCGATGTCTCGGGCAAGGGCATCCCGGCGGCGCTGCTGATGGCCGGCTTCCGCATGAGTCTGCTGGCCGAGATCCGCAACGAGTTCGCGATCCGCGCCGTGATGCGCAAGGTGAACTCGCTGGTCTACGAGAGCACCGACCCCGACAAGTTCGTGACCGCCTTCTACGGCGTGCTCGACTGCAAGAACCGGGTGCTCATCTTCTCGAACGCCGGCCACAATCCGCCCGTCTTGGTGCGGCAGGGGAGCGTGGTGGAGAGCTTGCTCGAGGGAGGCGTGGCCTTCGGCGTGCTGCCCGACGCCCAGTACGAGGAGCGTCCGGTGGCGCTCGAGGACGACGACGTGCTGGTGCTGTACACCGACGGCGTCTCGGAAGCGCAGTCACCCACCGGGGAGCACTTCGGGCAACGCCGCCTCGAGCAATGCGCGGTCGATCTCGCCGGACGAGGCGCGGCCGAGATCGTGGAGGGGATCGTGCAGGCGGTGCTCGACTGGACCGGCGAACGCGGCCAGAACGACGACCTGACGCTGATGGTCGTGAAGGTGCTGGCGGAGTAGCGCGCGCCCAACGAGCCCCACGCGGTGTCCCTCGTCAGGGGAACGCGCCGCCTTCGGCTCCCGCCTAGGTGGCGAGCCTCGCCGAGCGAGCCGTGCGCAGCACCTCGGCCGCGTGGCCGCGGATCGAGACCTTACCCCACCACGCGGCGATGCGTCCTTCGATGTCCACCAGCAGGGTGGTGCGCCGGAACAGCTCGACGCGCCAGGTGCCGAGGCCAATCCGCCGCACGATCCCCAGCGCTTCCCCCGCTCTGCTCTCGGGGTCGGAGACCAGGGGATAGGGCAGCTTCAGGCGCGACGTCCACTTGCGGTGGCGCTCGATCGAGTCGGTGCTCACGCCGGCCAAGGCGATCCCGGAGCGCTCGAATTCGGCATGGTGTTCGCGAAACTCGCGAAGCTCGCGAATTCAGCCGGGCGTGCCGTTGCGCAGATAGAAGAACAGAACCAGCGGACGCACGCCGGCGAACCGCCGAAAACCGAACGGGCCGATGGTGGAAGGGAGGGTGAGGTCCGGCACGGGTTGATCGAGCAGCGACTCGAGGGGTGCGGCGGGCGCCATGCCGTGCATTATAGGGGGGCAGCGCGCGCGGCCGGCAACCGTCAGCGGTCCGTCGCCGCTCTTGAGACTTCACCATCGACCCGGAACCCAGCCCTCGTGCGGGTGATCGCGGCGCCGCCAAGCCGGCCATCCACAGCGTGTTGCTTGACCCAGTTCGCGCATCCTCTATAGTCAGGCCGCGCCCCTCGTTCCCCAGGCTCTGGAGCCTTTCGCGTGCGGTTCGACCCCAACCTGATTCTGGCCGTCCCGGTGTTCATCTTGAGCATCGTGATCCACGAGTGTGCCCATGGGGTGGTGGCGCTGTGGAACGGCGATACGACCGCGCGCGACCAGGGCCGGTTGACCTTGAATCCGCTGCCCCACGTGGATCCCTTCGGATCGCTGATCCTGCCCGGCCTCCTGTTCCTCTTCCATGCCCCGTTCCTGTTCGTATTGGCCAAGCCGGTGCCGATCCAGTGGGCCAACCTGCGGCATCCGCGCAACGACCAGGTCAAGGTGGCACTCGCTGGTCCTGCGTCCAATTTCCTGCTCGCGATCCTGTTCGCGGGGGTGACGCGATTCGCCCCGGAGACCGGATTCTGGGCCCCGTTGCGCATCATGGGATATGCGGGCGTGCTGTGGAACTGTGCGCTCGCGCTGTTCAACCTGATTCCGATCCCGCCGCTCGATGGCTCGTGGGTGCTGATGCGCTTCCTGCCGCTGCGCCACATCATCGTGTTGCAACAGTTTCGCCTGGTGGGTTTGCTGGTGGTGGCCCTGTGCGTCAGCTCGCCGCTGGTGTCGCGCTTCATGCTCGATGGTCCGCTGCGGCTCGCCGTGCGGGCGTGTCTCGGCCTGTTCGGCGTCACGCAGGACGGGATCGCCCTGTGACGGTCGAGCGCGACGGCGTGGCGGCGCGTGCGGGCGCCGCGTTCCCACGCCGGATCCTCTCGGGGATGCGGCCCACCGGGCGGCTCCACCTCGGCAACTACGTCGGCGCGCTCGAAAACTGGGTGCGGCTACAGGAGGCGGGTTGGTCCAACTTCCACATGGTGGCCGACTGGCACATGCTGACGACCGGCCACGAGGACACTTCGGCCCTGCAGTCGGACATCCACGAGATGGTGGTGGACTGGCTCGCCGCGGGACTGGATCCGAAGCGGTGCGTGCTGTTCGTGCAGTCCGCGGTCCAAGAGCACGCCGAGCTCCATTTGTTGCTGTCGATGCTGGTGAGCAAGGCGCGACTCGAGCGCATCCCGACCCTGAAAGAGCAGATCCGCGACCTTCATCTCGACGAGGCGACGATCAGCTACGGCCACCTCGGCTACTCGGTGCTCCAGGCCGCCGACATCCTGCTCTACAAGGCGAGCCACGTGCCGGTCGGTGAGGATCAGGTGCCCCACGTCGAGCTGACGCGCGAGCTCGCGCGGCGCTTCAACTTTCTCTATTGCCAGGACCGCGAGCCGGTGTTCCCCGAGCCCGAGGCCCAGCTCACCGCGTTCCCGCGGCTGCGCGGGCTCGACGGCAGCCGGATGAGCAAGTCACTCGGCAACACGATCCTGCTCGCGGATTCGCCCGAGGAGATCGCCGCCAAGGTGAAGCGGGCGTACACCGATCCCAAGAAGATCCGAGCCAACGATCCGGGCCGACCCGACGCGGACCCCTTGGACGGGCACCCGGGCTGCGTGGTCTACGAGTACCAGCGCAAGTTCAACCCGGGAGGCGCCGCCGACGTGGCCGCGCGCTGCCGCGCCGGAACGTTGGCGTGCGTGCCCGACAAGGGCCACTTGTCCGAGGTGCTGGCCGCCGCCCTGGCGCCGGTGCGCGAGCGAAGGGCACGCTGGAGCGCCGATCCCTCCGCGGTGCGCGACGTCATCGCCGATGGCAACCGACGGGCGCGCGCCGTGGCCGAGGCGACGATGGACGAAGTGCGGAGCGCGATGGGGCTCAAGCCTCGCGCGGCCCTGGCGCGATGAGCCCGGCCGACGACACGCCGGCTCCGGTCTCCAAGGTGGCACCCTCCGCGGCGCCGGGGGAGGCTGGGTCGCTGCCCCGCGATGCGATGCGCCCGCGCGGGCTCGCGGGGCCGCCGCCGGTGATGGTCAAGCTCGAGCGCTTCGAAGGGCCGCTCGACCTGCTGCTTCATCTCATCAAGCGCGACGAGATCGACATCTACGACATCCCGATCGCCCACATCACACAACAGTACTTGGCCTACCTCGAGCTGATGCGCTCGTTCGATCTCGAAGTGGCGGGTGAGTTCCTGGTCATGGCGGCGACCCTGATGCGCATCAAGGCCAAGATGCTGCTGCCGCTGCCGGCGGTGGGCGAGGAGGAGGAGGAGGGCGATCCGCGCGAAGAGCTGGTGCAGCGGCTGGTCGAGTACCGCCAGTTCAAGGAGGCGGCCGGCACGCTCAAGCTGCGCGAGGACGAGCGCCGCCTGCTCTTCGAGCGCGGCCTGCTGCCGTCCGAGGACGAGGCGGGCCCGCTGCCGCTGGCACCCGCGACGCTGTTCGACCTGCTGGACGCCCTGAATCGAGTCCTGTCGCGCACCCCGCGGGTCACCGTCTACGAGGTCCAGGGCGAGGTCTACGATCTGGACGAGAAGCTGTCGCTGATCGCCCGCACGGTCGCCGAGGAAGGCAGGGTGCGGTTCGCGACGTTGCTGGAGCGCTGCCAGACCCGCGCGGAGATGATCGTCACCTTCATCGCCTTGCTCGAGCTGGTGAAGTCGGGCACCGTGGCGGTGGTCCAGGACGAGACCTTCGGCGACATCTCGCTCGTCGCCCGCGCCCCGGAGGAAAGCGAGACACATGCCCCCGCGCAACCTTGAAGCGGCGCTCGAAGCGTTGTTGTTCTCGTCCGATCAGCCGCTGTCGCTCGCGCTGCTCGGCGAATCCCTGGAGGCGCCGCTCGACGAGGTCGCGCACGCGCTCAAGACGCTCGAGGCCGGCTACGCGAGCCGCCAGGCGGGGGTCGAGCTGCGCGAGATCGCCGGCGGCTACCTGCTGGTGACGGCCGCCGAGCATGCCGAGTGGGTGGGGCGCCTGCTACGTGGCAAGAAGAAGATGCGCTTGTCGCGCGCCGCGCTCGAAACGATGGCGATCATCGCGTACAAACAGCCGGTCACCAAGTCGGAGGTCGAGGCGATCCGCGGCGTCGATTCGAGCGCGGTGCTGGGCACGCTGCTCGAGCGCAACTTGGTGACGATCCGCGGGCGCTCGAAGGTGGTGGGCCGCCCGCTGCTCTACGGGACGACGCAGGAGTTCCTGGACTACTTCGGGCTGCGCGACCTGAGCGAGCTGCCGCGCCCGGAGGAACTGCGCGCGCTGGTGGCGGCACGCGAGCCCGAACAGCTCGAGATGCTCGAGGTGATGGCCGAGGTGGGCTCGGGGCTGCCCGTGGGGGAGAGCGCGCACGAGGTGGAGCCGCTCCCCGCCGGAACCGGGGATGGCGCCATCGCGGACGAGCCGCTCGGCGACTGAGATGGCTGCGGCGGATCCTGCCTCGCCCCCTCCTGCGGGACGCCGCCCACGGCCGGCGCGGACGACGGACGGCGGCATCCGGCTCAACAAGCTGCTCGCGTCGCGCGGCCTGGGCTCGCGACGGGCCTGCGACGCTCTGATCGAGGCCGGCTCGGTGCGCGTGAACGGCACCGTGGTGCGCGAGCCCGGCACCCGGGTCGAGCCCGGTCGCGACCGCGTCGCGGTCCACGGGCGGGCGATTCCCGGGCCGAGCGCGCTGCGGCACTACGTGCTCCACAAGCCGGCCGGCGTGCTCACGACCCTCGACGACCCGCAGGGGCGCCCCACGGTGCGCGCATTGTTCCCGCGCGGTGCGCGCTTGTTCCCGGTGGGCCGGCTCGACGCCGACACCAGCGGCCTGCTGGTGATCACGAACGACGGCGAGCTGGCTCATCATCTGATGCACCCGCGCTACGGGGTGGCGAAACTCTATCGCGCCCGTGTGGACGGGGTTCCCGACGCGACGCAGCTCAAGCGGCTGCGCGAGGGAGTCGAGCTCGAGCCTGGCGTGACGAGCGGATCGTCCGAGGTGCGCCTGCGCGCGGTGCGCGGCGGGCGCGCGATCCTGGACATCGCGGTGCGCGAGGGGCGCAATCGTCAGGTGCGGCGCATGTGCGAGGCGGTGGGCCTACCGGTGCGCACCCTGCATCGCTGGGGCTACGGCCCGCTGCGCCTGGGCGACCTGCCGCCAGGGGCATGGCGCGCTCTGTCGCCGAAGGAGCTGGCCGGGCTCAACGCGCACGGGGCCAGGGCCCTCTCGCCCGGGGTTCGAGCACCCGGCGCAGGCATGCCCCGGCGTCTTCTGGGCCAAACTGCCAGGCGGCGTGGGCGCTCGCGCCCAGTGGCCAGAAGACGAAACGGGGCGTCCCGCAAGGGCCGCCGAGCCGGCCCCCAAGGCCCAAAGAGACCACGCGGCTGAACCACTCGTCATTGTAAGTGGTTCCGCGTAGCAGTTACAATTGCACATGAGGCTGAGAATCGCCTCGGCATGGGCGGTACGCTTCGTGCCATTCCGTTCAAGAGGGTGGATCCAGGAAGAGCCCCCCGGACCCCGGACCAGCCGGCGTCCATTTCGCAGGGAGGCATCTTAGGCCGCGGCGCCTCTTAAGGAGCGTGTGCACCTGGATCCGCTGAACCTGGGCTCGGGTGAGACGAGCGAGCCCAAGGCCTCGACCCCACCGGCCCCCACGAATCCGCCCACCGGCGACCCCACATCCGGTGTAGAAGCGGAAGACCTTCGAGGAGAAGGCGTCGCGCCGAGGTCGAGACTCGGCTCTGCGCGGCGGTGGGTGGGGCTCGCGTTCACGAGCCTGGTGCTGCTCGGGCAGGGCGAGCGCTGCCACGTCGATCCTCGCTTCGTCTCGCCGAGCGCCACCCTGCGCACCTACTGGGAGGCGCTGCGGGCGGGCGACGCAGAAGGCGTGTGGGAGTGCTTCGTGGAGGGTCGCCATGACCTGCCGATGCCGGGCATGCTGTGGTACCTGCCGCCGATTCGCCAGCTCACCTTGTGCGAGTTCCGTTCGTTGCCGGTCACGGGTGGGCGCGTCATGGTGAGCTACGAAGTGCGCTACCTGCCCAGCGGCTTGACCGAGGAGCACAGCTTCCGCACCGCGGACGAGTTGGTGCGGATGCGCGGTCACTGGCGCATCGCTCGCCCGGTAAGCGACGCGGCTGCTCCACCCTGGGACATGACTCCTCGACCGGTTGACAGCTGACGCGGCGCGCCCGTAAGGTCGCGCTGGACCGGACAGGAGTCGCACGTGAACCGTATTGCGCGCTCGCGCATCGCCTTCGTTTTCCTCCTCCTGCTCGGCGGCGCGTCGCCGGCCTCGGCCACCAAGTACGCCGGAGAGTTCCTCAAGTCACAGCTCGGAGCCCGCGCCATCGGCATGGGTGGAGCCTTCGTGGCGGTCGCCGACGATGCCACGGCTCCCTACTGGAACCCCGCCGGCATGGTCTACCTGCCCTACCGCGAGGTGCTACCGCAGCACTCGGAGAAGTTCGGCAGCCTGGTGATCCAGGACTACCTCGGGGCGGTGTTTCCGCTCGGCGGCCCAACCGGCCGCAAGTCCGCTGTCGGTCTGGGGCTGATCCGTGTCGCGGTCGATGACATCCCGCTCACGCTGCGCCCGGGCGATCCCAAGCTGCAATTCGTGGACGGCGGGCTCGACAACGACATCACCACCAACGATCCCGGCAACCTGGACGGGATCTGGGAGCCCGGCGAGCGACTGCTCGACGTGGGGCTCTATCGCGCGAGCGCCAGCGACATGGCGCTGCTGGTCTCGTTCGCACGCCAACGCGGCCCCCACTGGGCCTTCGGCGGCAACGTGAAGTTCATCCGCCAGAGCCTGCCGGATATCGTGCCCGGGGATCACGTGACGTCGTTTGGCGCCGGCGTAGATCTGGGCGGGCTCTTCATGCCCACCGATGCGGTGACGATCGGCGCGGTGGTGCACGATCTCACGACCACCTACCTGGCGTGGAGCAACGGATCGCGGGAGCTGATCGTTCCCACCCTCGACACCGGCGCTTCGTTCAACTTCTATCCGGCCGAGCGCCATGCCCTGACCTGGGCGCTGGACCTGGCCTGGGGCTTCGAGAATCGCAAGCTCGACAGCCAGCTCAAGCTCGGATCCGTCACCGCCGATCTCAGAACCGGTCTCGAGTACTGGTATCGCAGCGTGCTCGCACTGCGATCGGGGGTGAACGGCAAGGACCTCGCGTTCGGGGCGGGCCTGCGCTACAAGCACGTGGGCGTCGACTACGCCGCCGCGCTGCACCGCTTCCTGGCGTCCGACGCGGAAGGCTTCTCGGGCGATCAGAATCTGGACGCCACCCAGCTGGTTTCGGCGTCCTACTCCTGGTAGGGACTCGCCGTCCTCGAAGGAGAGTGGTGTGCGACACGCGATGGCGCTGGTGCTGTCGGGCGGCAGCGGCGACCGGCTCAGCGTGCTTTCGGCCGAGCGCGCGGTGAGCGCGATTCCGTTCGGTGGCAAGTACCGGATCGTCGACTTCGTGCTCAGCAACTGTTGCCACTCCGAGATCGAGCGCGTCAGCGTCCTCACCCAGCACGCACCCACCTCGCTGCACGACCACCTCGGCTCGGGTCGGCTCTGGGATCTCGACCGGCGCGGCGGTGGGGTCGAGATCCTGCAGCCATTTCTCACCCGTGAGCACGCCGGCTGGTACCGCGGCACCGCCGACGCCCTCGCCCAGAACACCGACGCGATCATGGCCAGCCACGCCGCCCAAGTGCTGGTGCTATCGGGCGACCACGTCTACAAGATGGATTACCGGGATCTGTTTCGCGCCCACGAGGCGCGGGCGGCAGCGGTGACGCTCGCGGTCACCGCGGTGCCACCGGGCGAGCGACAGCGCTTCGGCATGGTCACCGTGGATCGCGCCGGCCGGGTGCGGCAGCTCGAGGAGAAGCCCAAGACCACCTCGGCGCGGCTCGCCTCGATGGGCATCTACCTGTTCGAGTCGGAGGTGTTGGCCGAGTGCCTGCGCGGCCATCCGGTCGATCTCGTGCTCGACGTGCTGCGCCCGTTGGTCGAAGAGGGCGAGCGCGTGTTCGCGCACGAATTCGAAGGCTACTGGGACGACGTGGGCACGCTCGAGTCCTACTACCGCGCCAACCTCGATCTCGTGGCGCCCGAGCCGCGCCTCCATCTGCACGACGCGCGCTGGCCGATCTTGACGCGCGACGAGGAACGCCCGCCGGTGCTGATGCTGACCGGCGCCGAGGTGGAAGACAGCTTGGTCGCCAACGGCTGCAGGGTGGCAGGACGCGTATGTCGCTCGATCCTGTTCCCGGGGGTGGAGGTCGAGGCCGAGGCCACGGTGGTGGACTCGGTGGTGATGCAGGACACGCGGATCCTCAGGGGAGCACGAGTGGAACGCGCGATCCTCGACAAGTTCGTGCGGGTCGGTCGTGAGGCAGTGGTGGGCTCCGGGGCGGATGCGCGCGGAGATGGTGTGGTCGCGAGCCTCACGTTGGCCGGCAAGTACGCGTTCGTGCCCGAGCGGGCGCGGGTCGGGCGGGGCGCGGTGCTGGGGGTCGGCACCGGGCCCGAGGACTTCGTCGAGAATCAGATCCGCGCCGGCGCTCGCGTCGCCGACCACCCGGCGCACGCGGACCTGCGATGAGCGGCCGCTACGCGTTCGTGCTCGCGGGTGGCCTGGGTACCCGGCTGTGCCTGCTCTCGGAGCGGCGCGCCAAGCCCGCGGTGCCGTTCGGGGGCAAGTACCGGATCATCGACTTCACGCTTTCCAACTGCGTCAACTCGGGGATCTACGACGTCGGCGTGTTGACCCAGTACCACCCGACCTCGCTCCATCGGCACATCGGCATCGGCCGGCCGTGGGATCTGGACCGTACCCGTGGAGGCGTGCAGCTGCTCCAGCCATCGCTAGGCTCGGTCACCAGCGATTGGTACCAGGGCACGGCGGACGCCATCTATCGCAACCTGGTCCACCTGCGCCCGCGCCGCGCCGAGCACGTGCTGGTGCTCTCCGGGGACCACGTCTACAAGATGAACTACAACCTGCTCTACGCCTTCCACCAGGCGAACCACGCCTCGGCCACGGTGGCGGTCACCGAGGTGTCCGAGGAGGCGGTGCAGTCGTTCGGCATCCTCGAGACCGACGCGCGTGGTCGCGTGGTCGGGTTCCAAGAGAAGCCGCGACGGGCGCAGTCACGCCTGGCGTCGATGGGCGTGTACTTGTTCGATCGCGCCGCGTTCACGCAATGGCTGGTCGAGGATGCCGAGCGATCCGACTCCCGTCACGACTTCGGCCGCGATCTGCTGCCTCGCCTCGTCGAGCGCGGCGAAGCGGTGTACGCGTACCGGTTCCAGGGCTATTGGCAGGACGTCGGAACTCTCGACTCCTACTACGACACGAACCTGGCGCTGCTCTCCGACCAACCGCCCCTCGACCTGAGGGATCCGGAGTGGGTGATCCACACCCAGAGCGCGGATCGGCCGCCGGTGCGCTTCGAGGCGGGCGGCCGCGCCGAGCGCAGCCTGATCGCCAACGGCTGCCGGGTTGCCGGCCGAGTGGTCCGCTCCGTGCTGTTCCCCGGTGTCACCGTGTTACGAGGCGCGACGGTGACCGACAGCATCCTGATGCACGACACCACGGTGGGGAAGGGGGCGGCGATCGATCGCGCGATCCTCGACAAGGAAGTGGTGGTGGGCGCGGGGGGCCGGATCGGTTGGGGCGAAGCATCCACGCCGGGGCGCGCCTGCCCGGAGCACTTGTCGAACGGCCTGCTGGTGGTCGGCAAGGGAGCGCATCTACCGGAGCAGGTGACGGTGGGTCGCAACACGCGGATTGGCGCACACGTCACGGTGGACGACTTCAGCGGCGACGTCCCGGCGGGCGGTGTCATCCACGGCCCCGACCCGGAGCACTGAGGCGCCTGCGCTCGAACCCTACGCCGGGAGCTTCAGCCGCTGCCCGGTGCGGATCACGGTGCCATCCAGCCGATTCGCGCGCTTCAACGCCGTGATCGTCGTGCCATGGCGCCGCGCGATCACCCCCAGTGTCTCCCCGCGCTGAACCACGACCGTGCGCCGGCTCGAGGCCGGCCGTGCCGCCGGGAGCGCCGCGATCTGCAGGCTGTCGCTCGTGAGCACCTTGGGCGAAGCGATCGCCGCATCGCCGGTGCGGATCTTGAGGCGGGTTCCGCGTCGCAGCTTCGAGATCGACAGATGGTTCCAGCGCCGAACGTCCTCGGGCGAGACCTCGTACTGCGCGGCGATCGAGGCGAGCGTCTCGCCACGGCGCACGACGTGGGTCACACGGCCCTCGGCGTCGGACGCCGCGTTGAGCGTCGTCCTCGGCACCCTGATGTCGCGGGTCGGCACGTAGCGCGTCGATCCGCGCGGGTCGCCTGGCTCCAAATCGGCGAGCGCCACCTTGCCAGTGAAGCTCGAGCGAACCGTGAGCACCGAGCCGCGACGCAACGGGTGCTTGCGACCGATGCCGTTTGCACGCGCCAGCCGCGCGGCGTCGACGTGGTACTGGTTCGCGATTCCCTGCAAGGTTTCGCCGCGGCGCACCCGATGCCGCACGGTCAGGTCCACGGCGGGCACCGCCACACCATCCTGGAGCTTGGTCATGATGACCTGGCCCTTGCCCTTGGGCACGCGCAACATGGTGAGGCCGTCACTCCCCGGTGCCGCATGTCGCAGCACGGCGGGGTTCAGGTCGCGCAGCTCGTCGGGGCTGCACTCGGAGAGGCGCGCGATGGCCCTCAAGTCCACCGAGCCGCGCAGCGCGATCTCGTCGAAGTTCATCGGATCGTCGAGCTCGACGTCGTCGAACCCGTACTTGCTCGGATCCCGCGAGATCGCCAGCACCGCCATGAACTGGGGAACGTAGTCCTCGGTTTGGCGCGGCAGCCTCAAATCCCAGTAGTTGGTGGTTCCCTGTCGCTTGATGGCCCTCAGGATGGTGCCCTCGCCGGCGTTGTAGGAAGCGAGCGTGAGTGGCCAGTCGTTGAAGATCGTGTAGAGGTGCTTCAGGTAGCGGGCCGCCGCCACGGTGGACTTCTCCGGATCCTTGCGCTCGTCCACCCATTGGTTGACGGTCAGGCCGAACAGACGCCCGGTCGAGCGCAAGAACTGCCACGGCCCGACCGCGGCCGACGACGAGCGCGCATGCAGGTTGAAACCGCTCTCCACGAAGACCAGGTGGACCAGGTCCGGCGGCAGTCCTTCCTTCTGGAGCACCTCACGGAACAGGGCCATGTAGCGGCCCGAGCGCCTCAGCCAGCGCTCGAACACCGAGCGGCCGGCGCCGGTGAAGTACTCGATGTACCGGTAGACCTCCGCGTTGAATTGCGGCTCGAGGCCCTCGGCCGCCGGGGCGTTGAGAACCTGGGAATCGGGCTCGTTCCCCGCCGCACTGGGCGCGGCGGACGGCGGCCTGGGCGAGTCGGACGTCGACTTGGGAGTGTCAGAGGGCAACTCGTGCCGGGCCGCATCGCGCAGGCCCTGGAGCCGGGACTGAAGCTCCACCAGGTCCCGCCGGGTGGAGGCGTCGAGGTCCAGCTCCAGGGCTTTCGAAATGACAGACAGGCCGTTCTCGATCGTCTGGACGGCTGTCGCGTAGTCGCCTGCCTGGCGTTGCGACCAGGCTGCTTGATGGGCGGCACGCCCGGCGGCGAGCGCCCGGGCCCCGGGAGACAGGGAGTCGGCAGCGGTGACGACGGCGACCAACCCGGGCGAGAACAACTGTGCCATGGCCGGGGCGGCGGACATCATCATCATGGAGGCGGTTACGAAAGCCGCCCGGGTAAGGGCGCGAACCGGCATATCCTTCTCCTGTCGGTAGGGCCATCCCTGAGGCGGTAGAGTCCGCGGCAACCTACAGAGAATGCATGCAAGTTGCAATCCTGTTCTGGTGTGCCCCCCACGTTGCATGGTGCTGGAGCGGGGAAGGCGGTCCAGAGACCTTTTCAGTATACCTGTGAAGGCAAGGCGCATGCCACAAGCCGGTCGTGGATTGACACTTGCGCCATCCTTAGATAGCTTGCTGCCGCCAGATGGTTGGGAGTGATTCGGGGAGGGAGCCCCATCACGATGTCGCCCGCAATCGAAGATGCCTCGGTCCACTGGGAAGTTTCGGCCCGCGACACCGGCGAACTCCTGACCGCTCACGCGTCCGTGCCGGGCCTCGAGCTCCGCGTCCTCGGTCTCCCCGAGGATTTCACGGCCGAAGAGACCGCCGGCTGGCTCAGGGACATCATCGAGGCCGCCCGCGGTGGAGCCTTCGACGACCCGGTTCTAAGGCCGATCCCCGCACTTCTGCACCACGCCCTGCTCGGCCTCCTGTTCTCCCATGCGGCGCTGTGGAATCGCGACGAAAGCCACGCACCCGGCTCGCTGGCGATCGCGAGCGCGGGGGGGGAGGTGGGCTTCGGATGGGTCGGAGAGATCGAGGCTCGAGTCGAGCTGAATGGCGAGCCGATCGACATCCGCTGGGTTTCGGTGCGCGACGAAGCCGGCCGCGAGGCGCGCGCCTGGAGCGTGGAAGCTGGGCCGCGCGTGGAAGTGCGTTTCACGTTCCCCGCTCTCGCGCGTGCCGTCGGCGGGAGAGAGCCGACGCTCGAGGTTCGCTGGGCGGGCGTCGAGGCGACCACCGAGGAGGAGGTCGTCGAGATCGAGCAGCCGCACGATCCGATCGCCGAGACGCGAGCGACCGACCTGTCACCGTTCGACCTGGGCGTGGGGGCGGGGACGCTCCAGACCGGGCCGCTCGAGCTGCCGGTGGAGACCGAGACGTCCGAGGAACCGCTCGAGTCGGAAGTCGAGCACGACACGCCTGCGACACCGGCCCGCGGAGGAGAGCCGTTGATGCCCGCGCCCCAGAGATTCGAGAGCCCGTCGATCGGAGTCGCGCGCTGGCTCGAGCGCGCGCTCGGGGCTTCGCGCGCGGCGGCGCATCCGCCGTCCGAACGGGAGGCTCCTGTGCCGGCGCCTCCCGACGAAGCGCCGCCCGAGCGCGAAGCGAGCGCGCCGCTCGCGGAGGAGGCTCTCGAAGCACCCCCCCTGGTCGACGACCCTCCAGCGGGGCCGCCCTGGTGGATCGAGCTACCCCCCGGCGTTCCCGATCGAATCCCACCCACGCCCGAGCCCAGCCATCCTTCGGCGGGTGCCGCCGAGCCCGAGTCGATTCGGTGGCCATCCAGTCCGCCCGAGCCGACGCCCATCCCGCAGGACTCGTTCGAGCCGCTGGACGACCCGCGAGCCATCCGACTGCCGCCTGCGCCGGGGATCGAGCGGGTAGCGGCGGGGGCCTCCGCGGCCGAAGCCGCAAAAGAGATCGAGGCGGTCGCTCCGACCACCGAGGTGCCCACGACGCCGATCGTCGAGGGCGCCGCGTCCGCACCGGTTCCATCGTTCCTGGCGGAGGAGCTTCCGGAGCGCACCGCCGCCCCCGCGCCGAGGCGCGCCTGGCCGGTGGTCGAGGAAACTCGAAAGCCACTCCTTAAGAGGGGCACTTGGTGGGTCCTGTCGGGGCTGCTGCTGGGCCTGTTCGCGATCGGCTGGCTGCTCGGTTCCTCCCAGGGGGGTCGTCCGAATCCATTGGTGGCCACGTGGCGAGCCCTCGGGCTCGGCGGGCCCCGCTTCGATCTCGCGATCGCGAGCAAGCCGAGCGGAGCCTCGATCGCGGTCGACGGCGCGAGCCTGGGGCTTCGCACGCCGGCCGAAATCGATCTCGCGGCGGGCACCCATCAGGTGACGCTGTCCTTCTTGGACTTGGGAGCCGCGAGCTATACCGTCCACGGAACGAAGCGCGAGCGCTCGCGCCTCGAAGCGCAGCTCGATGGCTCGCTCGAGATCGTGTCGCCCGATCCCGACGCTGTGATCGCGGTCGCGGTGGACGGGGAGGCGCGCGGCTTCGCTCCGGTTCGGGTCGAAGGGCTCGCTCCGGGGGCGCACGAGGTGCGCTTCTCGGGGCCCGGCATGGCGTCGTGGGGGCAGACCGTCGAGATCAAGGTGCACGAGCAGCGGCAGATCTTCACGCGACCGCTCCAGTCGCCGGCGACCGGCTTGATCCAAATCCGCGCCACCCGGGCCGAAGACGGCGAAACGAAGCCGCTTCAGGGCGCCCGCGTGTGGTTGGACGGCCAGCCGCGCGGCGCCACACCGATCACGCTGGAGCTCCCGCGCGGACCGCACAGCGTGCGCGTCTCCTTCCAGGGCGAGGAAGCCCCGGTGCAGGTGATCGATCTCCCGGGCGGGAATCAGCGCTTCGCGACCTTCGAGTTCGGTCTCGACACGCCGACGCCCCGCCTGGTGCTGCGGGCCCCGGCGCAGATCCCCGCCGAGCAACCGGTCGTGATCTCGGCGGCGCTCGAGAACGTGGCGTCCAACGACCTGCGCGAGATGTGGCTCAACGTGCGCGCGCCCGACGGCCGGTGGCGCCGCTATCCGATGTCGCTGCTCGAGGCCGAGGGGGCGGGGGCCGCCGGCGCCATCGCCTTCCCGAGCTTGATGTTCGGCTCGAACGGGAAGACCGCGTATTACGTGAGCGCGCTGACCGGCCAGGGCGACGAGTACTTCACCGAGATCCAGAGCATGAGGGCGGAGAAGCCCAAGGCGCCGTAGGCGGCCCATGGCCGCAGGTCGTAGGGCCTCAGGATCGGGGCCAGGTCGACCCCGAGGTGTCGCGCGCGTCCACGCCGTGAACACGGCTGGGTACCTGACGGCGCTCCCCGTCGATGTCGCGTGGCCGCGCGCGGGCATCGCGCCCCGGCACGACTCTCGCGATGGCCCGCCTCCATGGGTGGTCGGAGCGCGGTGCTGCTCGCGGCATCACTGTGGCTTGGAATCCTGGTGGGCCGGCGCCTCGACCCGGCCGTGGCAGCGGTGGGGGTGGTGCTTGCCGTGCCCCTCGGCGTCGTCGGAGCGCGCGCACGCGGCCGTTTCGGCATCGCTCTGCTGGTCTCCTCCATGGCGCTCGCCGGCATCGCCCGTGGAGGGGCGGGCGAAGCATGGCTCACCCGATCCGCGGCCGATCTCGACGGTGATCCCGCTCCTCGGTGGAACGCGGGACGGATCGTGGATCATCCGTGGCGCGAGGCCGACGAGCCGCTTGCCGTGGTCGAGGTCGACCGTCCCTTGGGGTCGGTGCCGCCGGGCGCCCGCGTCCGCGTGCGACTGCCGCCGGCGTGCGACGTCGAGTGGGGCGATCGCGCGGAGCTGCTCGCCACGCTCGACGAGCCCGCGCTGGCCCGCAACCCGGGTGGTGGCTCGCCGCGGCGCTCCGCACACGCCGACGGGATCGTGGCGCAGGGGCGAGCCTTGATCGTGCGCCGGCTCGCGCCTGGCTCGTTCGCCGCGCCGCGCGCCACGGCCAGCCGCTGGCGCCGCGCGATCGAACACTGCTTCGAGCGAGCGCTCACGCCCGAGGCGCGCGAGCTGGTAACGCCGCTCGTGGTGGGCGATCGTTCGCGACTCACACCGGAGCTGGGCGCCGAGCTCCAAGCCGCGGGACTCACGCACCTCCTGGCGCTTTCGGGGCTTCACGTGGCGTGGCTCGCCGAGCTGGCTCGCCGCGTGATCGCCGTCGCGGGTGGCGGCGTGCGCGCTCGCGCGGTCGCCGGGGCCGCGTGCGCGATGTTCTACGCGGCGATCGCGGGGCCACTGCCGTCGCTTATGCGAGCGGTGGCCACCGAGATCTTGTGCGGATGGGCACGCTGGCTCGAGCGCCCCCTCGATCCGCTGCAGGCGCTGGCGGTCGGCACGCTCGCACTGCTCGCCTGGGCGCCGGGGTGGGCCGACGACCTGGGATTCCAGCTCTCCTGCGCCGCGACCCTCGGCTTGATCACGGTGGGGGCAGGGCTCACCCGCGCGCTCACTCGAGGGAGACGGCCCCGGCTCGCCTGGTTCTGCGCACCCCTGGTGCCGACGCTCGCGGCCCAGCTCGCTGCGCTGCCTCTCCTAGTCGCTCGGTTCTCGTCGCTTCCCTGGACGACGCTGGCCGCGAATCTCCTCGCGGTGCCGATCAGCGGGTTGTTGCTCGCCGCGGCCTGGCTGGGGGTGGGCCTCGAGGGGCTGGCTCCGGGGCTCGGACACTGGGCGCTCGGTGCCTGCGAAGTTCTGGCATCGGCCTTGCGCGCCGTGGCCGAAGCAGCCGCACGAGCCCCCCTCGCCCTGCTCCCGGTGGGCCACGACCCGATCCTGGTGTGGCTCACGGGAGCTGGAGCTCTGCTGCTCGTGGTCGCGGCCCTGGGGCCGCGCCATATCGAAGGCAAGGGACCGTGGTCGAGGCCGCGCGTGGCCGCGCTGCTCGGCGGAGCGATCGCCGTCGCGCTCGCGGTGGCCCTGGCGATCACCGCATGCCCGCTGCGTCCACCCCCGGGCCGCTGGTGGCTGGTGGCTCTCGACGTCGGGCAGGGCGACGCGCTGGCGCTCGGCTTCGAGCGCGGATGGTGGCTGGTCGACACTGGGCCGCGCTCACCACGTTCCGACGCGGGCGTTCAAGTGGTGCTGCCGTTTCTGCGCTGGGCCGGCGTCAGGCAGCTCGAGGGACTGGTGCTCACCCACGACCACATCGACCACACCGGTGGGGCGGATGCCGTGCTGCGGGGGCTACCGGTGCGACAGCGCTTCGCTCCAGCCGCGCTGCCCGGTCTCCCGGGCCCCGGGGCGCGCTATCACGCCCGCCTCGTGGCGCGGGGCCAGGTGCTTGCCGAACGCCCGCGCATCCTGGTCGCCTGGCCCCCGCACGACACCGCGTTCGCAAACCCGAATCCCAACCTGGGCTCGCTCGTGCTCGAGGTGGGAGAGGGTGCCGCGCGAGCTCTCCTCGCTGCCGACGTCGACAGCGCGGCGGAAGCCGCGCTCGAGATCGCCCCTCATGTGGCCGTGCTCAAGGTGGCGCACCACGGCGCTCGGTCCTCGAGCGGCCGCGCGTTCCTCTTCCACATGTGCTTCCACGACGCCGTGGTTTCGTGCGGGCGCCGCAACCCGTTTGGCCACCCCGAAGAGGGTGCGATCGCGAGGCTCGTCGCCAGCGGGGCCGCGGTCCATCGCACGGATCGCGAAGGAGCGGTGTGGCTCGAGCTCGGACCCGACCGCGCTCGGGTGGTCCCGTGGCAGCGAGCGTCCGCG
>Ga0066710_100000621_pt1 | contig 22515 bp, 20 predicted proteins | sample GraSoiAngelo_159_FD_79666 | JGI IMG/M metagenome (GOLD analysis project Ga0066710, IMG submission 79666) | Grasslands soil microbial communities from the Angelo Coastal Reserve, California, USA - 14_1009_16_40cm | ecosystem: Environmental > Terrestrial > Soil > Grasslands | place: USA...
GCGATGGATGACGGGGCTCGGCCAGCACGGCAACCTGCCCTGGATGTGGGCGCTCAACGGCGCGGCTTCGGTGGTGGCGGGTTTCCTGGCGCTGCTGATCTCCATGGAGGTGAGCATCACCGCCTGCCTCCTCACGGGCGCGTTCCTGTACCTCCTCGCCGCGCTGGCCGTGCCGCGGCCGAAGAAGGGGGAAGACGGGGCGACCGCCGCGTGAGTCCTCCGGCGTCCGCGCGCCGTCAGGCTCGAGTCTTGCGGTAGATGCCCAGCAGCGAATCCCCCAGGTTCACGGGCACCGACAACCGACGGAGCACGCCGGGACTGCGGACGCGGATCGACGGCGCCAGCAGCTTGAGCGCTCGTTCGAGGAGGTAGTCGGCGGAGAAGAACCACCCGGGCCGGTGCCGGGCGAGGGGCTGGAAGCCCGCCCGGGCGGTGGCCAGGTCCAGCGTGCGGCGGTCGAAGTAGCCGATGTGGGCCAGCCGGAAATGCCACCACCTCCAGCCCATCAGCCGGGCGGCCAGGGAGCCGACGTCGGGCGTCGCGACCGCCAGGACTCCCTCGTCCTCCAGGGCCGCGTGGGCGGCCCTCAACAGGCCGAGGGGATCGCTCACGTGCTCGATGACGTCGATCAGGGTCACGACCCCATACGGACCGCGGCACACGGGGTGCGGGAGGGTCCCCCGCCGCACGGGCAGGCCGCGCTCGACCGCGCGCGCCTGCATCCAGCGCGACGGCTCCACGCCCTCCGCCCGATAGCCCATCGCCAGGGCCTGCTCGACGAGCGAGCCCGTGCCCGCGCCGATGTCGAGCAGGCGTCCGGAAGCGTGGTGGCGCCGGATGATCCGGAGGATCCGCCGGCACTGGAGGCTCCGCGGCCGGCGTCCGGCCTCGTACGCTTCGTCCCGGAGGCCCTCATAGAAGCCGAGGACGTCCTCGAGCTCCGGGCACTGGAGGAACCCGCAGTCTCCGCACCGGTAGACGGCCGCGGTCACCCCGTATGCGCTGTCGGTCACCGCGAAGGAGCCGCTGGCCAGCGGTCCGTCGTAGTTGGCGGGCTTGATGAGCGACAGCTCGCGTGAACCGCAGAGGCGGCACGCGGGGGACGACGCCCTCATGCGGCGGCGCGCATTCAGCCTCCCACCAGGGCGTTGATGAGCTGCCTGCACTCGCCGACGCGGTAACGGGCCCAGAGCAGATAACAGGCGACCGCGGCTGCGAACGCTCCCCCGGCGGCGGTGGGGGGCAGCGGCGTCCACGCCATGGCCAGGAGGGCGGCGGCGATGGCGGTCCCCGCCAGCTTGAAGTACGTGCCGACGCCCGCCAGCTCCATGGGCACGGTGCGCTTCGCCACCGCGAGCAGCGCGAGATTCGACGCGAGCAGGGCCGCCCCGTACGAGACGACGGCTCCGGCCAGGCGCCAGCGCGGCCAGGAGAAGATGAAGAGCGCGAGATAGAGACCGAGCTGTCCGAGGCCGATCCAGGCGCTCCGGCTCTGCCGGCCCACGCCGGCGAGCAGGAACCCGCCGATCCAGGCCGGCGAGGCGAGCGTCATGAGCAGCAGGATCAGGATCAGCACCGGACGCAGCGCGGAGTAGCCCGGCCCGAGGAGCCAGGAAAGGGGACCTACGAACAGGATGAGCCCGCAGCCGGCCACGGCGTTGATCAGCAGCAGCAGCCGCCAGTACATCTTGAAGACCGCCCCGGCCGCATCGGGCCCCACCGACAGCACGTTCGTCAGGGACGGGAGGAAGGTCTCCAGGAACAGGCCGCTGACCGCCTTCATGGTCATGGGAAAGGTCATGACGGCGACGTAGCGCCCCAGCTCGGCCAGGCCGCCGAGGTTGAGCACGAGCAGCGAATCGAACTGGGCCAGGAAGAACCAGATGACGCTCACCGCCTGCGACGAGAGCGTGTAGCGCCAGAACCCGTCGGGCAGCCACAGGCGCAAGCGTCCGGGGTCCGGCTTCACCTGCGGCATCCCCAGCAGGTGCCGCAGCCCGAGCGACGCGGCCAGCAGGGCGAGGACCAGGTACACGGCCCAGATCAGCGTCCGGTAATGCGCCGCCAGCAGCGTCCGGAAGCCGAACAGGAGCGCCGCGTAGACCACGAACTGGCCCACGGTCAGCAGGCGCAGCAGGCCCTGGGCCAGCCGGATCTCCAGCAGGCCCTTCAAGGCCGCCGTGACCAGGCTCAGAAGCAGGCAGATGGACGCCAGGCCCAGGAGCAGGATCTGGAACGGTGCGCTGCCCTTGCCGAAGAGGTAGCGCAGGCCCGCCGGCCACAGGGTGGCGGCCAGGAGCCACAGGCCGAGCCATCCGCACAGGACCAGGAAATAGGCGACGAGGAAGGGGAGCCGATCAGCCGGGCGGAGCCGGGGCAGGAACCTGACCACCACCGCATCGCCCCCGAGGTAGACGAGCGAGCTGACGACACCCAGATAGACCATGAGGAGGCCGTAGGTCCCCAGCACCTCCGGGCCGGCCCGGGCGAGCAGGATGTTGGTGCCGTAGCCGAAAGGCATGGCCAGCAGGGAGAGCCAGAGAGCCCACCGCATGCCGGCGAAGATCCGCCCTCGGATCTCCGCCGGGACGGCGGCCAGGAGCCTCGTCTCGCCTTCGACCGTGGCCAAGATCCCGGGCCGTGCGCTCAGGGGGCGGCCGGAGCGCCCACCGGGTCGGTGTCGCGCTGCGCCTGGCTGACGCTGGCCGACCGGCCGTAGCGCGCCAGCTGCTCCTGCACGCGGAGGTTCGCGTTGCGCACGGCGGAGAGGAAATCGCCGTAGCTCCGCTCCTCTCCACCGGTCGGGTAGGCCCAGGGGTCGGTGCCGCGCGCCGCCACGGCTTCCCGGCCGTCGTACGCGTTCTCCGAGAAGGTGACCAGTCCGAAGTTCATCTTCTCGCCCCAGTGATCCCCGTAGGACCAGAACTTCATCCCCGCGACCACGTAGGGACCGGCCGCAGAGCGGGCGCCGAAGAGGAGGTCCATCTTCTGGGCGTACAGCCGTCCCCGGTCCTCTTGATTGGAGGCCTGGGGCGGCCAGGGCGGCTGCTCCCGCGGGACCGGGTAGCGCCACAGGGCCGAGTCGGGGTTGGCCACGAAGGTGTCCCACGTGACCAGCGGCTTGTTGCCCACGTAACGCGCGGTGCGCGTGAGGGCCTCCGGGCTGCTGAGCGCGCACTGCACCACGTCCACGGTCTCGCCGGCCGCCTTCAGGATCTCCTTGCGGGTCAGACCGCCCCAGCCGTTGAAGGACGCGGGCCCGAACACCAGGTGCCGCGGCGCGTACTGCCGCATCTTCCCGGCCATCACGGTGAAGTACCTCTTCGCGTACTCGTACAGGAACGCGTCGAGATCCGCCTTCACCGCGGCCGCGGCTCCCGCCATCTCGTCGCGCTCGTTGCCCACCCATGGATGCCGCCCGTTCTCGTCGAGCAGGCCCGTCCCCTGGCCCCATCCCCCCTGGGAGTCGAAGCTCGAGTAGCTCGCTCCCCAGGCTGCGTTGAGCGCGGCGACGCTGCCGTAGCGCGCGGCCAGGAAGTCACGCAGCGCGTACTTGCTGTACACCCGGGGATCGGCGTAGGAGGCGACCCAGGGGCTGCCCGACTGCTCGAAGTCCGTCACCAGCGTGATCCACCCCAGGTGCGGGTGGACACGGGCGGCGGGCAGCTCCGGGCCCGGCCCGAAGCCGAAGAGGTTGTCCGCGTCGTCCATGGAGATGCCGAGCATCCAGGGATTGCCGATGTTCCCGTACTTCAACCCGTCATCGTTGCGCATCCATCCGTCCACGTAAGCCTCGAAGTTGGGATCGAAGACGTCGGGCGACTGTCCTCCCCGGTAGCCGGTGTAGTACTGCGGGTCCGTCGCGTGGATGAGGTCCTTGAACGGCCCGCGACCGTAGCCGTAGCGGTTGTCGAGGCCGTAGAAGGCGGGCTTGGCGATGTGGATGTAGGGCAGGCGCACGGGGTTGGGGTCGGGCAGCGGCCCCGGCCGCATCGCCCAGTGGTGGTACTCGGCGAGCGTATTGAATCCCCACGCCTTGAGACGCTGGGCGGTGTGCTGCCGCCACTTGTTCTGCCAGTCGGCGCCGTTTCCGTAGCGCGCCATCACCCGGCTGTGGCCGCTGCTTCCCAGGTCGTCGACCGAGTCGGAGTAGATCACCCCGAACACCCCGAGCATCCAGAGGCCGTTGCCTTCCGGGGTGACGAACATCCAGCGGTCGCCCACCTGCGCGACCTGGAAATACCCGGTGCGGCTGCCCACCCCCATGGCGACCCCGCCCCACTGATCCTGGGGAACCGGCTGGGCCGGCGCCGACACCGGCGCCGCCGTGGTCGCTGCGTCATTGCAGCCCGCGAGCGTCAAGGCGCCCATCGATACGGCCAGCAGGGCGGTGGGCGCCGCGGCGCGACGGGTCATCGAGCCTCGGGGGACGGCGAGAGGGGCAGGACCCGCTTGCCGCGCAGGAGCTCGCGGGGATCGACGGCGATCGTCTGTCGTGGCGGGGCACCCATCCATCGGTACATGACGATGCCGGGAGGCGCATCCATGCCGGCGCGGTCGAGCGGGAATGAGCCCATCGGGGCCCAGCGCCCGTCGCGGGCCAGGGTCTCTCGCAGCATCCGGTGGTGGGGAAAGGCCGCGGCCGGGGCCGATTCGTCCAACACCACCGCGGCGACGCCGGCCCCTTCCAGGTACTGTTGCAGCTCTTCGGGGCGGTCATGGAGCAGCTGGTAGCCCTCGCCGTTCCAGCCGCTGCGAGCCAGGACCTTGCTCGCCCGGAGCACCAGCCGCCGCGGCCGCGGCTGGCGCCGCGCCACCTCCGAGATGAACATCCCTTCCCCCCGCTCGTCCGAGCAGACGAGGACGTTGGAGCCGTCGAACCCCTCGTCGGATACCAGGCGCTCGGCGACGCCGGAGAATCCACGCCACGCCTTGGGGGGAACGGCGAACGCGTCGAGCGCGAAGACGAGGAGCGCCGCCAGGGCCAGGGCCGCCCGCCGGGAGGCGTCCTGCGCGCGGAGCCGCTGCTCGATCCAGGCCAGGCCGGCCCCGGCCAGCAGCAGCAGCGGCGCGACCGCCATGATCATGTGCCTCGGCTCGCGGCTGCTCGGCATCAAGAGATGGAATACCCAGGTGGCCAGGACCAGCGCGGCGGCCGCGGCCAGCTGGCCCCGGCGCCGCACCCAGGTGGCGCGCGCCGTCGCCGCCAGCCCGAGCGCCGCCAGGGCCACCATGCCCCAGCCGACAGCTCGGGCGAGGTGCCACAGGTAGAACCAGGAGGCGAAACGCGCGTAGCCGAGGTTCGGGCCGGGGCCACCCATGAAGTTCTGCTGGGCCATGCCGGCGGTGAGCCAGTACCAGGGCCCACAAAGCACGACCACCATGGCTCCCGACGACCAGAGCGCGGGCCGCAAGGCCAGCGGCAGGCGTCCGGCCAGCAGCAGCGCCACCGGAACCATGAGGACGAGGGCCATCGCGTTGCCCTTCGCGAGGAGGGCGGCCACCGTCCACGCCCCGAACAGGACGGCGTGCCGCCACTGCCCGCCGCCGTCGATGAAGCGTCCGAAGCCGAGCGCAGCCTGGAAACACAGGAGCGCCACGAGCGTTTCCGCCATCACCATGCTGCTGGCCTTCTGGACGAGCGGGCTCGCCACCAGGACCAGCGCCAGCGCCAGCGCCGGCAGCGCGCCGCAGTGGCCCCTCGCCGAGAGGAAGAGCGACCAGGCCAGGCCGGTCGTGAGCGCCGCCATCAGCAGCAGCACCGAGTGACGCGACGGCGAGAAGGGCAGCGTCCAGCCGGCCTGCACGGCGTAGAACAACGGCGGCCATTGGCCGAACGCGACCTTGGGGTAGTGGATGTAGTAGTCCTCGGCGAACGACATCGGCGAGCCCCACGACCCGGAGGCAAGGTACTGCCGGACCATCAGCCCGGTGACGTAGTGGGCGCTCTCGTCGGGATGCGCGCCGAACTCGCTGTCGAACGCTCCTGCGCGCGCCTGCAGCAGCACGACGCCGGCGAAGAGGAGACCTGCGGCGGCCACGGCCTGCGCCGAGCGGAGCAACGCTCCTGGAGCTGCGCGCGGCGCGGCGGGAAGAGGCGCTTCCACGGGTCGGCCGGCCAGGGCCAGTCCCATGTCAACCGAGCGCTCGCCCGAGGGCGGCGAAGGACGCGACGCGCAGATAGCGGCCGTCGGACCTCCCGGCCGCCGGCCAGGGGCCGGGCGACAGGATGGCGCAGGGCATGCCGGCCCCGCGGGCGCCGGGCACGTCGACGTCGGGCCGGTCGCCCACGTAGAGCACTTCCGCGGGATCCAGGCTCCACCGGGCGCAGGCCTGCTGGAAGCCCCGCGGGTGTGGCTTGAAGGCGTTCACCTCGAGATCGGTGGCGCTGAGGGCGATCGAGAAGCGTCCCGAGAGGCCCAGGGCTTCGATCTTGGCCGCGGATGGATGGTCGGAGAAGACCCCGGCCGGAAGGCCCCGCCGGGCGAGCAAAGCCAGGAAGCCCTCCAGGCCCGCCCGGCGGCACCAGCGGAGGTACTTGAGCGGCCGCCGGTACATCCATTCCTCGACCAACTGCGCCAGCTCCGCCGGCTCCGTCCCCAGCCGGCCGGCCGCGACCTCGTATTGGAGCTGCGCCAGCGGGGAAGGCGGCCGGCCGACCGACCTCAGCTCCTCGCGCACGCGGCGAAAGCCGGCGAGCGCGCGCCACGCTCGGCCCGCTCCGCGCCAGGAGCGCCGGGCGGCGGGGAGGGCGGCCAGCTCCAGCGCCATCAGCATCCTGAGCGGACGCTGATCGTAGAGCGTGCCGTCCACGTCCATCAGGACCGCCCGCACCGCCCGCAGCTCCCGGGAGCCGGGGTGGACCGCGAGTGGCGCGGACGCGGTCATGGGGCGCTGATGAAGGAGTTGTTGAGGAACCAGCGCAGGCTCGGTATGTCGACGAAGAGCAAGGCCGCCATGACGACGACGACCAGGGCCACGAAGCTGATGAACGAGGTCTCCCGGTACAGGTGCTCGGGCCGCTGGGCCGGCGAGTCGGGCTTCATCCCCAGCCAGAGGTACCAGGCGAACATGCAGGCCAGAAGCGGCAGGCTCAACAGCAGCTCGATGCGGTACTTCACCAGGAACACGCCGAGGAAGAAGCTGGCACAGAGCGCATAGAAGAAGGACGAGATGAGGAGCGTCTCTTCCGTGTAGAAGCGGAAGGAGCGGCGGTAGAGCCCGGCCGTTTCGACGTCCTCGAGGAAGCGGTACTCCGAGTATCGCTTGACGCCCATCAGGAAAGCGCCCCCCATCCAATAGGCCATCAACAGGCTCGAAGGCGGCAGCGGCCAGTCGCTGACCACGAACCAGCCCAGCAGCAGGCGGATGGGGTTGTTGACCGATTCGGACAGCACGTCGAGGTAGACGCGGTCCTTGGACCGGAAAGGCCGGACGTTGTACAGCACGCCCATCACACCGAGCAGCGATGCGGACGCGAAGAAGAAGGGCGAGATCAGCCACGCCAGGGCCAGGCCGGCCGCCAGGAGCAGGCCGTACTCAGCATAAACCGCCTCGGGCTCGAGCCCGCCGGCGACCGAGGGACGGTTCCTCTTCACCGGGTGGAAGCGGTCGAACTCCGCATCGAGCCACTCGTTGATGACGTAGTTGGCCGAGGCGATCAGGCACGCGCTGAGGAGACCCAGGGCGAGCCGTCCCGCGAACCGCTCGAGAGGGACCCGGATCAGCAACGCGGCGACGACCGTGCCCGGCAGCATGAACACGTTCTTGAACCAGTGATCGGGCCGGGCGATCGCGACGTACTTCGCCCACCGGCGGCCCCCGGCCGGTTCGGCCGCCGGCCAGGGCCGTGAGCTGGCGAAGATGCGTGAGAGCGTCCGCAAAGAACAGTCCCCCGTGCTCAGAGTTACGAGCAATTATGGCGTTCGGCCTCCGGCGGCGGGAGGGCACGAAGGTGCCCCATGATCGGCACCTGACACTAGCGCGCGGCGAGCGTCCAGTGGTGGCTGGCGGCCGTACAGCTGCCCGCCGACCGGGGGTCCGGGTCGTCGGCCGGGGCCAGGGCGATGGCGCCGTTGTAGGTGCCGTCCCGCACTTCCCCGCGGCCGGCGGGGCCGGTGGCGATGGTGGCCAGCGCCGCTCCGGCGAGCGTCACCCGGAGCATCTCGTCTCCGAACGCCGCCGAGCGCGCGGTGAGGGTGCCGCTGGCCACCGAGTTGGCGCCGGCGGTGAGGCTCAGATCGACGGTGGCGTCACCCGCCGGCAGTGTGGCCCGCACGAGCAGCGTCTGGCCGGCCGTCGTGCTGCTGCCGCTGGACGTCGCTTCCATCCCCCAAACGAACCGCGACACGGGCAAGCGACAGACGTCCGAGGCCTCGACGGTCAAGGTGTAGGAGCCGGTGAGCGGGGGAGGCGGGCTGGGCGCCGTCGGCGCCTGCTCCACGCATCCGACCGCGAGGGCAGCGAGCACGACGGCGGCGTACGCCTCAGCGGTCGCGGGGACGTGTCGCATCCATGGACGATTGTATCAGCCGTCTTTCCATCCGGAGGTGCTATGGAGCGGTTGCCGGCGCGGGCCCCGGCGTTCCCGGCGGTGCCGGCGCAAGGCCGCGGCCAGGAAGAGGAGGGGCAGCAGCGTCAGCGCCCATACGCCCTTTCCGATCGTGTGGTGGGGCATGCCGGCCGCCTGGGGCCCGACGTAGTACGCGGCCAGGCACACGGCGACGACACGCCCGGCATTGGCCAGGATCGCGAGCGGGACGGCGAAGGCCGCCAGCACCACCTTGCGCGTCAGGGTGCGCTGGGTGGCCTGGGCCAGGGCCGCGGCCAGGGTGACGAGCGCCATCAGGAACCTCAGGCCGTTGCAGCCCTCGGCGATCTCGAGCGTGCTGCGGGGCAGCTCGATGACGATGCCGTATTGATGGTGCGGGACGCCCACGGCCGACAGCACCACGCCCGCGAAACGCGCCACCAGGTTCTGCAGATCGGGAGTGACCGCACGGACGATCGAGCGAGGCAGCGGTAGCATGAACACGAGGAACGCCACCGGGAACGCGGCCGCGCGCAGCCGCCGCGGGCCCTGGGCCCAGAGGACGAGGCCGGCCACCGCAACGACGAGCGAGATCCCCTCCAGCATGATGCTGCTCAGCGACCGCCCGGCCGCCAACACGCCCAGCGCGCCCAAGACCACGAGCGCGCCGCCGGGCGCGCGGCGCCGCGGCACGGCGGCCAGGCGGTGGCGATCCGCCCAGAGCAGGAAGCCGCTGTAGAGAGGAACGAACATCCCGTGGCCGGCGTAGGGATCCACGCGCCAGCGATCGACCAGATCCTTCAGGAAAGGAACGTAGGCGATCGTCACCGACAGGACCGCGAGGAGCCATAGAAGCTCCGTCCGCGCGGGGCTGCGCGCGGGTGCCGCCTCGCCCGCGGCTACCGGCGCCGCCTGTTCCATCGCCGGGTGACCACCCTCTTGTCCGCCTCCCTGTCCACGACCTTGCACCCAGCATAACCTTCCCGCTGCGCGCGGAGGCGGGTCGTGGCACGGAAATCAGTGAGCCGTATCACGATATCGCGCGGCCGATTTGCCGTATCATTCAAGTTGCTGCTGCAGGCCGCGCGTCGCGGCCGACTTCCCGAGGCCCAGGGATGTCGGCCCCAGGGTCTGAAGGGTGCGCCACGGCGGTTGGGCTCCTGAAGGAGATACCGTCCCATGCGCACCAACGCCCTCTGGGCGTCTCTCGCGGTCTGGCTGGCATTCTTGGGCGGCACGTCCTCGGCCGCCGCCGTCACCCCGGTGGACAAGTACGGCGGCGTCGTCGCCGGCGCGGCTTCCGCCACCGGCTACTTCCAGGTCAAGCAGGTCGGCAACCGCTGGCTCTTCGTGACACCCGAGGGCAACGGCTTGTGGATGACCGGCGTATACGGCGTCATCTACTCGACCTCGGTGGACGACCTGGGCACCAGCGGCCTGACGCGCATCGTCGCCAAGTACGGAAGCGGAACCGACTGGCAGAACCTCTGGCGCATCAACACCGCCCGGCGTCTCAAGCGCTGGGGCTTCAATACGCTGGCTGAATACCATCACTGGGTCATGCGGCCAGGGCCTCTCTCGGATCCCAACCCGGAGCAGCTCCCCTACGTCCACATCATCAAGCCCGCCTACTACGCCCTCGACAACCGTTACGGTTTCGGGAACGGCCCGGTGAAGGACATGATCTCGGGCACCGATCCCCGCTATTACACGGGCTACCGCGGCGGCCAGTCGCCCGATTTCTTCGATCCGAACTTCGAGAGCTACGTGGACGGCTGGATGCGAGGTGACGACGGGTTGAAGTACGGCAACATCGGGAACCCCTGGATGCTCGGCATCGCGATGGACGACACGGACGACCTGTTCGGGTTCGGTCCCGGGCCCGACGTGCCGGCTCCGCGGCTCCACCCGCACCTGGGCTGGATCGCGCTCGTCACGAGCTTCGAGCAGTCGAGCAGCCGCTGGGTCACCTCCTACTCGGACCGCACGGTCTACACCAAGTATGCGCTGCGGGACTTCCTGGCCGCGCGGTACGGGACGATCTCGGCCCTCAACGCGGCCTGGGGGTCGACCTACACGACCTTCGACTCGGCGGGAGGCTGGGGCGTCGGGTCCGGGCTCCTCGACGAGAACGGGCGCAACGCCTGGGTCGGCCGCTGGGAGGACGAGCTCGCCACCGCCGCGGCCGCCGTGCGCGCCGACCTCGGAGACTTCCTGTACCAGTACGCAAAGCGCTACTTCACGGTCATGGCCACCAAGATGCGCCAATACGCGCCGCAGCACCTCGTCTTCGGGCCCGCCGCACTGAACGGATGGAACGGCGTCACCCGGAAGGAGATCCTGCGCGCGGCCGGCGAGAGCGTGGACGTCGTGCAGGCGGCCATCGGCAGCCAGCAGGCGCTGGATCTCACCGCGAGATACGTGGGCAACCGGCCGCTCGTCACCTGGGACAGCTTCATCGCCAACCCCGACTCGGGGCTGTGGCGATATCCCAACCCGGAGGACCTGGCCGGCTGGTCGCGGCTGGCTTCGACCCAGGCCGAGCGCGGCCAGCGCTACGCCGACAAGGTGGGCTTCCTGTTCAACGCGGTGACGTCCGACGGCACCCACCCGGTGGCCGGCATCAAGCTGTGGTCCTGGACCGATCACTGGGGCGAGAAGGCCAACTTCGGCCTGGTCAGCTTCTCCGACAACGCGTACGACGGTCGGGAGGCGGTGGTCGGCGCCGGCACCGATCCCGGGGGTTGGCCGACCGGCGGCGAGGAAAGAGACTACGGCGACTTCCTGTCGCCCGCAGTCGGCGTGAACCTGCAGATTCCCCAGTGGCTGGTGCCGACGCCGCCGCCCCCGCCCCCGCCTCCGACGCTGCCTTGCGCCGGCTGCCTGTACTACACGGGGACGCTGTCCGGCGCGGGCGATCGCAACTATCAGCCCGACGGCGAGGCCTTCTACAGCCGCCGGAGCGGAACGCACAGCGGGTGGCTGCGCGGAGTGACGGGCACCGATTTCAACCTCTCCCTGCTGAGCTTCGACGGCACTTCCTGGTCGGTCGCGGCGAAGTCCGAGGGGTCGACCTCCTCCGAGTACGTCACGTACACGGGCCCGCCTGGTTACTACGCCTGGAAGATCTACTCCAATTCCGGGAGCGGCGGCTACGACTTCTGGATGAAGCTCCCATAGGCGCCCGCGGGTCCGCCGCGCGAGCGGCGGACCCGAAGCCGCTCCCCGAGCCGAGCCCGCCACCCCCACCGCCGTCGATGGGCCGCATGCCCTGAAAGCGCGGCCGCCCCTCCCAGTCCGCCCGGCGGCCGATAAACTGGAATTGTCCGGTAACGATCCCGGCCAGGAGGTGCGGCTTGGCCTTCATAGCGCGTTTCGTCTTCATAGCTCGTGCGTTTGCGGTGACGTTCGCCTTCGCGCTCGCGTCTGCGCGATGGGGGGTGGCGCAATCGGCGCCCGCGCCCGTGGACCCGTACGGCGGCTTCGCCCGCGGTGTGGCGCCGGCCACGGGCTATTTCCAGGTCAAGCAGGTCGGAGACCGCTGGATGTTCATCACTCCCGAAGGCAACGGCCTGTGGATGACCGGCATCTTCGCCGTCATCTATTCGGACTCGATCGATGACTTCGGCACCAGCACCAACGCTCGCCTCGTCGCCAAGTACGGCGGCGGATCGGACTGGCAGCAGTATTGGCGGATCAACACCGCGCGCCGGCTGAAGAGCTGGGGCTTCAACGCGCTCGGCGCGTACCACCACTGGGCCATGCGCTCCGGCACCGTCCCGGACCCGAACCCGGAGCCGATGCCCTACATCCACATCATCAACCCGGCGCGCTATGCGCTGAAGAACGGCTTCGGCCTCGGGCCGGGGCCAGTGAAGGACCTCATCTGGGGGACCGGCCGGTACTACGACGGCTGGAGGGGCTCGCAGTCGCTCGACTTCTTCGATCCGAACTGGGAGAGCTACGTGGACGGCTGGATGCGCGGCGACGACGGCCTCATGTACGGCAACAACGGCAACCCGTGGATGCTCGGCATCGCCATGGACGAGGGGGACAGCCTGTACGGCTTCGGCCCCGGCCCGGAGGTCCCCGCCCCGCGGCTCCACCCCCACCTGGGCTGGATCGCCCTCGTCACGAACTTCGAGCAGGCGGGGAGCCCCTGGGTCTCGTCCTATGCCGACCGCAAGGTCTACACGAAGTATGCGCTGCGGGACTTCCTGGCCGCGCGGTACGGGAGCGTGTCCGCGCTCAACGCCGCCTGGGGGTCGGCCTACACGAGCTTCGACTCCGAGGGCGGCTGGGGCACGGGGACCGGGCTCCTCGACGAGGACGGCCGGAACCCCTGGGTCGGCCAGTGGAGCGACGAGATGGCCAGCGCCACCCCCGCGGTGCGGGCCGACCTCGGCGACTTCCTCTATCAATACGCGAAGCGATACTTCACGGTCGTGGCCGCGAAGATGCGGCAGTATGCGCCCAAGCACCTCGTCCTGGGCCCGACCACCCTCAACGGCTGGAACGGCATCACCCGGAAGGAGATCCTGCGCGCGGCCGGCGAGAACGTCGACGTCCTGCAGGCGGCCATCGGCAGCCAGCACGTGCTCGACCTGACGGCGGCGTACGCCGGGAACAAGCCGATCGTCACCTGGGACAGCTTCATCGCAAACCCGGACTCGGACCTCTGGCGCTATCCCAACCCCGAGGACTTCGCCACCACGCGGCTGGCCGACAGCCAGGCCGGGCGCGGCCAACTGTACGCGAGCAAGGCCGACTTCCTCTTCAACGCGACGACCTCGGCCCACGTCCACCCGGTGGCCGGCATGACGGTCTGGGGCTGGTGCGATCACTGGGGAGAGAAGTCCAACTTCGGCCTGGTCTCGCTCTCCGACAACGCCTACGACGGCCGGGAAGCGGTGGTGGGCCACGGCAGCGATCCCTGGGGCTGGCCCACGGGAGGCGAGGAGAGGAACTACGGCGATTTCCTGTCCGCCGCGGTCAGCGCCAACACCAGGATCGCGCAATCGATGGTGGCGGCGTCGGCCCCCCCGGCGCCGTGCACGGGCTGCACGCACTACACCGGGACGATGAGGGGCATGGGCGACGTCTCCTACCAGCCCAACGGTGGTTACTACTACAGTGGGGTCACCGGCGAGCACAAGGGCTGGCTGCGCGGTCCGGCCGGGACCAATTTCAACCTGTACCTGATCCGGTCGGACGGCGCCTCCTGGTACGTCGTGGCCAGCTCGATGGGCTCGAACTCGTCGGAGGACCTCACCTACGTGGGGCCGCCCGGCACCTACACGTGGCGCGTCCTCTCGTTCTCGGGGAGCGGCAGCTACGACTTCTGGATGAAGCAGCCCTAGGCCGCGGCTTCAGCCCTGCGACGTGCCCGGTTGCGCCAACAGCGCCGCCACCGCGGCCACCAGGGACTCGCACGTCATGTCGGGCCGCGCCGCCTGCAGGGCATCGCGGTTGGGAAAAGGCCCGGGCACGCCGACGACGAACACGCCGGCGGCGCGGGCCATCTCGACGTCTTCGGGGCTGTCGCCGACGTAGGCTGCCTCGGCGGCCGGCATGCCGAGGAACTCCAGGCCGCGCCGGAGCGGCTCGGGATCGGGCTTCCGCCTCTCGACATCCTCCGCCGACACTACCACGCGGAAGAGCCCGCCCATCTTCAGCCCCTCCAGCTCGCGTGCGACCCGCGAGCGGGTCCCGCTGGTGACGAGCCCCAGCCGGATGCCCGCCTCGTCGAGCCGTTTCAGCGCCTCCCGCGCCCCGCCGAGGATCACGTTCTCCTCGCCGGCATAGAAGCCGAGCCAGCGTGCGTCGGCCTCGGCCCAGCATTCCCTCGGCAGGCCAAGGGCCTCGTAGGTGCGGTACCAGTCCGGGGAGTAGGTGCGCTGGAAGCGCTCGCGGTCGAAGGGGATGCGGTACGAGTCGAACAGGCGGACGTAGCAGCGGAAGCTGGCCTCGGCCGAGTCGACGATCGTCCCGTCCCAGTCGAGGAGGACCGCTCGCAGCCGCCGCGGCGCCGGCCTCAACCGCGCACGAACCCCCTCTCCACCAGGTGGCCGAGAATGCGGCGGGCGTTCTCCTCGACCGTCGGCCGGACGGTGTCCAGCACCAGCTCGGGGTTGTGGGGCGGCTCGTACGGGTCGTCGATGCCTGTGAAGCCCTTGACCTCGCCGCGTCTGGCCTTCGCATAGAGGCCCTTGATGTCGCGGCCCTCGCACACCTCGAGCGGGGTGTCTACGAACACCTCGACGAAGCGGTCCGGACCCACCATCGTCCGGCAGCGGTTGCGCGCCGCCCGGTAGGGACTCACCGCCGCGCACACCACCGCTCCCCCGTGCCGCGCGATCTCGGCGGCCACGAAGCCGATGCGGTGGATGTTGGTGTCGCGGTCCTCGCGGCTGAAGCCGAGACCCTTCGACAGGTGCGTGCGCACCACGTCCCCGTCCAGCACGGTGATCTGCCGGCCGCGCTCGAGCAGGAGCGACGTCAACGCTTCGGCGGTCACCGACTTGCCGGCGCCGCTGAGGCCGGTGAACCAGACGCAGAACCCCTGCTCGTGCTGGGGCGGCGACATCTCGGCCAGGATCGCGGCCGTCTCCGGGCGGGTGAACCAGGCCGGAAGCGGTTTGCCCTTGGCGAGATACTCGTCCCTCACCTGGGTGCCCGAGATGGCGAGCGTCCGGACGCCGGCCGGGACCCGGTCGGTCTCCTCGTACCTATCCTCGTCGGGCAGGTAGACCATCTCCTGGAAGGGGATGATCCCCATGCCGATCTCCTGCGCGTGCTTCTTGGCGAGTTCCTGCGCGTCGTAGGGCCCGTAGAAGGCCTTGCCCTCCGAGTCCTTGCCCGGCCCGGCGTGGTCGCGTCCGACGATGAAGTGGCTCGCGCCGTGGTTGCGGCGGATGATCGCGTGCCAGATCGCCTCGCGCGGCCCGGCCATGCGCATGGCCAGGGGCAGCAGGGCGAGCATCGTCCGGCGCCGGTCGTAGTGGTTCTCGACGAGCGCCTTGTAGACCCGCACGCGGGTGTAGTGGTCCACGTCACCCGGCTTGGTGAGGCCCACCACCGGTTGGATCAGGAGCGAGCCGCCGACCGCCGCCGCCGCCCGCTTGGTCAGCTCCTCGTGGCTACGGTGGAGCGGGTTGCGCGTCTGGAAGGCGACGACCTTGGGCGAGCCCATTTCGGTGAGCCGGGCCCGAACCTGGGCGGCGGTCAGCCGCAGCTCCGCGAAGTCATAGTACCGGGGCAGGTTCACGACGTGCAGCGGGCCCGCGGCGTAGCGCTTTCCCCAGCCCGCCATCTCCGCCACCAACGGGTGGCGCGGGTCGGGCTTGCCGGCCATGACGGTCGCCTCCCGCTCGAAGTTCCAGGGGTAGACCTCGGCCACGCGCATCACCGCCAGCAGCTCGTTCTTCGAGTTCCGGAGGGCGACGCTGGCGCCGGCCTGCACGGGTGCGTCGTCCGCGACCGGGAGCGTGACGGGTAACGGCCACAGCGTGCCGTTGGCGAGCCGCAGGTCCTTCAGCACGCCTTCGTAGTCGGCTTTGCCCATGAAGCTGCGCAGCGGGGAGAAAGCGCCCGTGGCCAGCAGCTCGAGGTCGTGGACGGAGCGGTCCGGGAGCTGGAGTGACGGCAGGGTGTTGGCTTCGGCCAGGAGAGCCTCGCGCTCCCGGCCCTCGGCCACCAGGTTCACCAGCTCGCCCCCGTACGGGGTGTTCAGTTCCATCGCCTCGTCGCCTCCAACTGTCTCCCGGCGAGCCGGGAGGAAGGGCACAAACGACGGAATCTACGCCGGCCCGGCGCGGCGGTCAAATCACCGCGCGTTCCGGATCACAGCCGGCCGGCCACGTAGATGCTGGACAGCAGGACGGCGAGGACGAAGAACGAGACGGCGGAGAACAGCCAGTCATGATCGAGGACGAGGCCGATCGTCACCACGACCACTCGCACGAGCGGGGTCAGGATCAGGAGGAGGACTCCCCACCACAGGAGATGGGGAGCGCCCACGACCAGCCCGGATACCAGCAGCAGGCCGCTCAGGCCCACGCCGACGGTGAGGGCGGCCTCGATCGCCCGCTCCAGCGCGCGGGTCCGGGAGCTCAGAGCGCCTCCAGCGCCATCCGGAGGCCCACGACGAGCAGGACGACCGCCATGATCAGCTTGAGCGAGCGGGCCTGGACCCGGTGGCTGAGGCGCGCGCCGAGCAGGCTGCCGGGCAGGGCGCCGATGGCCACCGCGGCGGTGAGGGGCAGGACGACATCCCCCCGGCCGAAGTAGATGAAGGCCGAGGCGGCACCCGTGACCCCGATCATGAAGGCGCTGGTGGCCGCCGCGACCCGGATCGGGATGCCGCAGAAGGCGTTCAGCACCGGGACCTTGATGATGCCTCCGCCGACGCCGAGCAGCCCGGAGATCGCTCCCGCCCCCAGCGAAGCGGCCAGCCCCACCGGCAAGCGCCGCATCCGGTAGACGTAGGTCTCCTCTCCCTCCTGGAGCCGGCCCCCGAGCCGCCCCGGCTCGAGGCCCGCGTCGGCGATGACGTTGCGGCGGCCGGAGCGCACGGCCATGACCACGCCCATGAGGCCGAGGGTGGCGCCGAAGGTCAGGAAGAGCTGGCGCTGGCTGAGGGCCGCGGCGACGAGGCCTCCGGTCAGCCCGCCGAGGGTCGTGGCGACCTCCAGGGCCATCCCCAGACGCATGTTCACCAGCCCGCGCTCCAGGTTGATCGTGGAGGAGGCGGAGGCGGTCGCGATCACGGAGATGAGGCTGGCCGCGATGGCGGCCCGGATCGGCACGCCGAGGGAGAGCGTGAGCAGGGGCACCAGGAAGACGCCGCCGCCGAGGCCGAGCAGCGCGCCGACGAGGCCGGTGGCGGCCCCGGTCAACACGAGGACGAAGGGGGAGATCGCGCTCACGCTGTAGCGTATACCGGATGTCCCGCGCTGGCGCTCCGCGTCTGGCATCACGCGCATACAATCCGCTCGTGACACCTCTCGTCCGCGGCGCGGCCGCCCTGGCCGCGCTGCTCCTGCTGCCCGGCCTGCTCGGGGTGCGTGCGCCCTGGACCGCGGTCCCGTTCCTCTCGCTCTCCTTCTGGATCGCCTCCTGGTGGTGGCTGCCCTTCGCCGGCCGCACGCGGCTCCTCGCGGGATGCCTCGTCGTGTTCGCCCTGGCGGCCGGGCTCCGCCTGCTCCGCCCCGACGCGCGACGCCCGTCGTGGCCGGCGCTCGTCGTCCTCGCCGCGGCCGCGAGCCGCGCCGGCGCCGGCTTCCTGCCCGCCTTCGCGCGCGCGGAGAGGCTCGACCCGACGTCGGCCCTGCTCATGGCCTGGCACGACGGCCTGCCCGCGACGTACGTGCCGCTGCGCGAAGGAAGCTTCGCCGCCCACGCCCACGGCTTCGACGCCCTAGCGGCCGACCTGTCGCTGCTGTCGGGCTCGAGCGTGCCCACGGCGGCGGCGGTCGCCGCCGCGGTGGCGCGCGCCCTGTCCTCGATCGGCCTCTACCTTTTCCTGGCGCGGCTTTTCGCGGCGGGGCCCGCCGCCCTCGGGGTGGCCGCGGCCACGCTCGCGGCCGCTCTCTTGCCGCCGACCTGGGCCGCCGGCGATCCCGCGTGGTCGCTGGCTCTCGGCTTCCTGCTCGCCGCCGCCGGGCTGCTCGCCCGCGGAGCCTCGCGCGCGGCCGCCGTCGCGGCGGGCGCTTTCGTGGGCGCGGCGGCCACGACTGCGCCCGGCCTGGCCGCGCTGTGCCTCGCCGCCGGCCTCCTTCTCGGCATGTTCACCCAGGGGGGGGCGATGCGCGGGCGAGTCACCCTCGCGGCGGCCACGGCTCTCCTCACCGCCGGACCGTTCCTGCTGCAGGCGGCCCTCGCCTTCGTGCGCGAGGGCCGCTTCCGATGATGGACGGCCCGACCCGGTGGCTCGTCCGCCCGCGGCCGGACCCGGGGGCGAAGCTGCGCCTCTTCTGCTTTCCCTACGCCGGGGGCGGCGCCGCCGTCTTCCACCGATGGCCGAGCCGTCTCACCGCAGGCGTCGAGGTCTGCGCGGTGCAGCTTCCCGGCCGGGGTGCGCGCTACCGCGAACCGGCCTTCACGAGCATGGCGGACCTGGTGGAGGCGGCGGCAAAGGCCCTGCTACCGTACCTGGGCCGCGCGTTCGCGCTCTTCGGGCACAGCATGGGCGCGCTCGTCGGCTTCGAGCTGGCCCGGCGGCTGCGGAAGGACCATCACCTCCGGCCGGTCCACCTGTTCGTCTCCGGTCGCGAGGCGCCGCAGACGCCCTTTCACAACCGGCCACTTCACGCGCTGCCCGACGAGGAGTTCGTGGCGGAGCTGGCGGCCCTCAACGGCACGCCGAAGGAGATACTCGGCAACCGCGAGATGCTGGAGTTCGTCATGCCGACGCTCCGCGCCGACTTCCGGCTCAGCGAGACCTACCTCTACCAGGCGGAGCCTCCGCTGGACTGTCCCATCTCCGCTTTCGGCGGCATCGCCGACCCGCGCGTGCGACCGCCGTACCTGGACGCCTGGCGGGAGCAGACCACGGCGGCGTTCCGGCGCACGATGATGCCCGGCGATCATTTCTTCTTGAGCTCGGCGGAGCCCCGGCTGCTGGCCGCGCTCTCGCGCGAGCTCGACGCCGACTGACCGGGTCCCCTCCGACCCGGCCTCACATCGTTTCACATCCGGGAGCGGAACCTGCCCGCGCGGGCTGCGTAGAATCGCGTGAGCGCCAGGAGGGACGTGCTCGAAGGCCGAGAGGCCCGCCGGCTGGCCGATTCATCATTGCCCCCGCGGCGGCTGCGCGGCGCCCTCGGCGGGAAGCGCGCCCCTCCGGCGCTCATCTGTTATCATCACGGGGGCCTTTGAGCTTTCCCCTGGGGCGCAAGCCCGCCGGATGAGCACGCCGCGCGTCTTCAAGTGGGCGGGCGTCGTCCTGCTCCTCGTCGTCTGCGGGGTCGTCTTCGGCTGGGTACCGTACTGGTTCGGCGGCCTGGCCACGATCCGTCGCTTCCAGTACAACGACCGGGCCAACAAGGGGCTGACCCCGGTCTCCTTCGGGCTCGCCTTCGAAGACGTGTCGTTCCAAACCCCGGACGGAGTGCCGCTCAAGGGCTGGTGGATCTCGGCGCCGGAGCCGAAGGGCACCGTCGTGCTCATCCACGGCTTGAACCGTTCCCGGCTGGAGATGGTGAAGAAGACGCCCTTCGTCCACCAGCAGGATTGGAACGCACTGCTGTTCGACCTCCGGCATCACGGCGCCAGCGGAGGAAGCGTCTCCAGCTTCGGCTGGTTCGAGAAGCAGGACGCGGAAGCGGCCAAGGCGTACGCCGAGTCACGGTCCAAGGGACCGGTCGTCTTCTGGGGGGTCTCTCTCGGCGCGGCCACCGCCGTGCTGGCCGCCGCCGACGACCGCTCGGTGGCGGGGGTCGTCTGCGACAGCAGCTACCGGAGCCTGCCCGACACGGTGACGCACCACCTGCAGCTCTTCCGCGGCTTCCGCTGGTGGATGCGCGTCGTGCCCCCCTGGCCGCTGGGACCCGAGGTCCTCTACTGGATGGGACGGCGGGGCGGGTTCGACCCCGCCGCAGTGAACGTCCAGGCCGCCGCCGGCCGCCTGTCCGGGCGGCCGGTCCTCTTCGTGTGCAACGCGGGCGACCGCCGCATGCCGCCCGACATCGCCTTCGACCTGAAGACGGCAGCCGGCGAGCGGGCCAAGGTGCTGGTCGTCCCCGGCAACACCCACGGCGAAGCGTACCGTGACGGCAAGGCCGCCTACGAGAGCGCGGTGGCCGACCTGCTCCACGAGGCGGCGGCCGGCCCCGCCACGCGGCTGGCGTCCGGACGACCTAACTGAAGGAGTCCACGGTGAGCGAGCAAAAGAAGCCCCACCATGTGCCGTTCCCCGAGGAGGACAACGGCGCTCCTCGCTCGCCCGACCAGACGGGCTCCTACACCATGGTCGAGCCCCGCTTCCGCGAGATCTATTTCCAGTTCTACAAGGAGACCTACAAGCCGTCGGTCCTCGACCGCAAGACCAAGGAGCTCATCGCCATCTCGGCCAGCCTGGCCGCGCGGTGCCAGGGCTGCCTGGAGGGGCACATCAAGAAGGCATTGAAGTTCGGCGCCACCCGCGAGGAGATCTCGGAGTCGATCGCGATCGCCATCGGGGTCAACGCCGCCGCCATCGTGGACCTGACCGACATCGCCGCCGACAACATGGACCTGAAGCTGTACTGAATGGAAGGGCCGAGCCTCCAGGAGCGCTATGCCCCCGGAAACGCGTGCTTCGGCTGCGGCCCGGCCAACCCGCAGGGCCTGCACGTGCGCAGCTTCGTCGAGGGGGACGAGTGCGTGGCCGAGTGGACACCCCAGCCCCACCACGAGGCCTTCCCCGGCATCCTGAACGGCGGCATCATCGGGACCCTGCTCGACTGCCACGCCAACTGGACCGCCGCCTGGCACCTCATGAAGAAGGCCGGCGCCGCGACGCCGCCGTGCACGGTGACGGCCGACTACGCGGTCAAGCTGTTGCGGCCGACGCCGAGCAACGAGCCGGTGACGCTCCGGGCCCGGGTCGTCGAGTCCTCCGGCGACCGCGCGGTGGTGGAGGCCAGCCTCGCCAGCGGGGGCAAGGTCTGCGACACCTGCCGCGGCACCTTCGTCGCCGTCAAGCCGGGCCACCCGGCCTACCACCGCTGGTAGGCGCGGCTTCCATCGCGGCCTCGAACCGCTCCCGCAGCCATTCCGGCACGGCCGTCGGCCGGAACGTCCTCATGTCCACGACCACCGCGGTGTTCCGAGCGCGGAAGACCGGCCGGTCCTGCACGCGACCTTCGTAGCGGATCTGGACCGAGGAGCGCCCGACCTTCTCCACGACCACCGAGACCTGGACGTGGTCCCCGTAATGGACCGGCCGCAGGAAGTCCATCTCGACCCGGACGGTGGGGAAGCCGAGGCCCTCGCGGAACACGTCGGGATAGGGCTTGCCGACGTGGCCGACGAAGAAGTCCTCGAACGACTCGTGGAGGAAGTTGACGAGGTTGGGGTAGTAGGCGATCCCCGCCGCGTCGAGGTCGCCGAAGCGCACGAGGATGGTGGTGGTGAACATGTCAGGAAAGCTCGCTCATGAGGTTGAGTATTCGGATCGGCTTGCGCTTACCGGAGTCCAACTTGTCTTCGCAATCGTCGTGGCCGCCAACATGCGCGCGCGTGACCCTTGAACTTGGTCCGGACCAAGTTGTCCGCGCGGCGTACGACGCGCGCCGCTCGCTGACGACTCCCGCGTACTTCAGCTTCACAGGCCCATAGACGCCGGCCTCGTAGCGGTTGTGAGCCGCGCAGCGGAGCTGGATGTTCTCAGGTGTAGCCGGACCCTGGGGATCGACGTGGTGGTACTGCACGCACGACCTCTCGTTGCAGCGGCGGCCCGTCTTGGCGACAAAAGCGCATCGGCCGCCATCGCGCTTCGAGACGATGCGCCTCACTTCCGCCGAAGGGTGACGCGAGCGGGACTTCGTTTCCCGGCTGGGCCACGGCCGGTCCGTGGCGCCGTTCTTCTTCCGCTCGATGTCCTTGATGAGCAGGGTCAGGGCCCGGTCGAGGACCTCGCCGGGATCTAGATCGCGAACGGCGTGACTGAGCAGGTGCCGAGCCTGCTCGAACTTGTCGTACGTGCTGCGGTTCGCAGTGAAGCGCAGCTCGCAGCGGCCCGGCGAGAGCGGAGTCATGATCAGCCGCGGGATAGCCGGCGGCGGTGATGCGGGCGCACTCAGCGCAGGCGGTGACGAGGCAGTCGCCGCGAGCGATCGCTGCGGCGGGGTCGGATCCGGCAGCCAGCTGACCGCCAGGGGAGTGTCGGGCCGCGGCGCGAGGGCCGCCACCTGCTCCTTCACCTCGCGCTTGCTCTTGCCCGAGGCCTCGTCGAGCAGCTCCTGGTAGTTGTCAGGCCGGAGCTGCGGGGCGAGGAGGCGCAC
>Ga0066710_100000622_pt1 | contig 22501 bp, 15 predicted proteins | sample GraSoiAngelo_159_FD_79666 | JGI IMG/M metagenome (GOLD analysis project Ga0066710, IMG submission 79666) | Grasslands soil microbial communities from the Angelo Coastal Reserve, California, USA - 14_1009_16_40cm | ecosystem: Environmental > Terrestrial > Soil > Grasslands | place: USA...
CGCTGCGACGAACTGCACCTTCCGCTCATGTCGCCGATTAACACGTCCGTGCACGGCACCGCATTCACGGAAGCAATCGACGCGCGCGTCGGCGTCACCACTGGTATCAGCGCTTCGGACCGCGCCATCACGATCCTGACGGCCATTGATCCAAAAACGAAGCCGCAGGACCTCGCGCGCCCCGGCCACATTTTTCCGCTGCGCGCACGCAATGGAGGCGTGCTCGTCCGCGCTGGCCAGACGGAAGCGTCTGTGGACCTCGCCCGAATCGCTGGCCTCACTCCCGCCAGTGTCATCTGCGAAATTATGAGCGAAGACGGCACCATGTCCCGCGTGCCGCAGCTCGTCGAATTCTGTAAGGAACACAACCTGAAGATGCTCACCGTGGCGGACCTCATTCGTTACCGCATGCAGCATGAACGCTATGTCCGGCGCGTTGCCGAAGCGGTCCTGCCCACGCGCTTCGGCAACTTCCGGATGATCGCGTACGCCAGCGACGTAGACCACGATCAGCACGTTGCGCTCGTGCGTGGAGATCTGGAAGGCGTGGAGCCTGCGCTGGTGCGCGTCCATTCGCACTGCCTCACCGGAGACGTTTTTGGCTCCACCGCTTGTGACTGCTCGGAACTTGTGTCACGCTCGCTGGCAGCCATCGCCAGAGAAAACCGCGGCGTCTTTCTTTACCTCCACCATACAGGACGCGGCTTCAGCGTCGAAACCGCCGAAGAACCCGGCGCGCTCCCCCAGATTCATTTCCACAAGCGCGGCCAACTCGATCGCGAGCCCGCCCGCCAGCGCATGGTCCAGCACGAAAGCGGCATCGGCGCGCAAATCCTGATCGATCTCGGCCTCAAGGACATTCGCGTCCTCACCAACCACCCGAAAAAAGTCGTCGCCCTAGAAGGCTACGGCATCCGCATCGCCGACCAAGTCCCCCTGCGCATCGAGCAACCTCGCCCCACCCATCAGGTTCTGTGATGAGCGTCTCTTCATGTTCTCGATCCTGGGCTGTAGGGGGCGGGGCTCTCCCACCCGACTCACCTAGCTGTGTGCCGGAAAACGATGTCCGTCCGGACGTCATTCCGAGCGCAGCGAGGCCTGCCCCGTCGCGCGTTTTCCGCATCCGTCATTTTCGAGCGTAGCGAGAATCGCTTCCTCTCCGCGCAGATTTTGCGCGGAGAGATCTCTCTTATGGTTTGCCTGGCGGCTCTTCTGCAGGCGGACTGCACTTGGCCAAGGGTGTCGCAGACTTTGGTGTCGCCGCTTTGCCGACAGTCAAATACTTGCGCATTTTCTCAAGCCGCTTCGCCCCAAGCCCGCGAATTGCCAGCAACTCATCAACCCTCTTAAACGCGCCATACGACTTTCGCATCTGCAGAATTTTCTCCGCCGTCGCCGTTCCTGGGACTTGTTGCAGGTCTTCTGATGTCGCAGAATTGGATGTGCACCGCCTTGGCCGGAGGTTTTTTCTTGGCGAACGCACCGGCGCCGAAAAGGAGGCCTAGAATGAGGGGGATGCGAATTGCGAAAGATCGCTACGCCATGGCTATTTAATATATATCTTACGTCTCTAAATCAATAATAGACACGGCCCGGCCGCTAACTCAGCCGCGTGCCCTGCGCGTCGTAGATTTCGAGTTCGCCGAAGAGGGCCGCCTGCTCCTCAATTTGCGCGCGGTCGCCGACGACGACGATTTGCATGTTTGCGGAGTCGAGATATTTGCGAGCGGTCGCGAGCAAGTCTTCCGGCGTGAGTGCGCGGACTTTCTGACGATACGTTTCGAGGTGGTCGTCCGGCAATTCGTTCAGCGCCACGGTGGAGAGTTGCGACAGCAATCCATCTTGCGTCGCAAGCCCCATGGAAAAAACACCGCTCAAGTAATTTTGCGCGTCCGCCAGTTCCGCCCTTGACACCGGCACAGATCTTAATCTGTCCATTTCATAAAAAATCTCCGTCAGCGACGCCGCCACGACATCATTTCGCACGGCGGCCGAAACCGAGAAATAACCATGCTGCCGCAGGGCATTTACGCCGCTCCTCGGGCTGTAGGTGTAACCTTTGTCTTCACGAATGTTCATCACCAGCCGCGAATTGAATGCCCCACCGTACAGACTGTTCGTGAGACCCAACTTGACCCAATCCGGATGTTTGCGCGTAATGGCGTGGCAGCCCGCCAGGACCTGCGTCTGAACCGCTCCCGGCACGTGCACCAGATACACGCGCCGCCCGCGCGGATTCGGGGGCGCCGCAGAAGTTTTTGTGGCGGGCTTCGCGCCTTTCCACTCGCCGAAAACTTTTTCAGCAGTCTTCAACGTCTCTTGGGAGTCAAAATCTCCGACGAGCAGGAGAAGAGCGTTTTCGGGCGCGTACGACTCGCGGTACACAGCTTGCAAATCTTCGCGCTTGTAGGCGGCCACCTGCGCTTCGCTTGGCGAGACCTGCCCGTAGGGGTGTGCGCCAAATAAAACTTTTCGGAGCCGCTCGCTCGCCAGGAATCCCGGTTGCGTGCGCTCGAGTTTCACTTCTTCCAGCTTCTGCCGGCGCTCGCGTTCGAATTCGGCTTCCGGGAACGTCGCCTCCCGCGCCAACTCATTCACCAGGCCCAGCAGCGGTTCCGGAAATTCTGCGAGTCCGGCGAACGAAATTGCGCTGGTATCCGCTCCCGCGCTCGAAGAGAGGTCCGCGCCGATGCGCCGCAAATCTTCTTCGATCTGGCGGCTCACGCGCTTCGCCGTTCCGGTGCGAACCACGGTCGCGGTCATTTCTCCCAATCCAGGAGTGCGATCCGCGACTGCCGCGTTTCCGGAGCGGAAAAATAATTCGCCATGAAACTTCGGAATGGAGTGCGATTCCGCGAGTATCACCTCGAGCCCGTTGGAAAGCCGCGCCTTTGTGCGCCTCGGCCAGGTCACCGCGCGCTCGGCGGCCAGTTCCGGTACCCCCCTCGCCACTTCCACCGTGCGAGTGGCCATTATGCCGCCTCCTTCGCGTCCGCTTTCGCGGGTAAACCAGCCTTCACGGGGTTGCGAAAGACAATGGCGCGCTTTTCTTTTCTCAAATATTTTTCCCCGGCGGCCTGAATCTCCTCGCGCGTCACGTTGAGGAAGCCCTCCAGAATAGTGTTCACGAGTTGCGGTTCATTGTCGAAAAGCGTGAAGCACGCCAGCAAGTGCATCAGCCCGTACTTCGGCATGTAGCCACCTCGGCCACCTTCCAGCGTGGCGTAATAGTCCGAGCGCCATTTCACTTTCAGCTGCTCCAATTCGTCGGCACTGATGCCGTTTTCCAGCACTTCGCGGATCACGAGATCAAAAGCCGCAAGCGCCGTTTCGTTGATGAACTCCGGCTTGTGCAGGATGCGGGTGGTCATTTGCGTTGGCCCGTTGTATCCAAAAATGTCATCGATGCCGCCGTCGGCCTCGACGGCGATTTGCTTCTCCAATACCAGGTCGCGGTACAGGCGCCCGGCACGCCCGCCGTGCAGAGCCTGATCCAGCAGCGCCATCGCGCACCAGTCGGCTGTCCGGCGCTTGGGCATCAAGTATCCAATGGCCATCGCGGGCAGCGTGCCGAATTTTTCCTCTACGAATCCGTGCCGCTCTTCGGTCTGCTCCGGTTCGGTCGGATCGGCAAAGTGTGGCGCCGCCCCGGCCGGTATGCCCTCAAAATATTTTTCCGCCAGCGCGATGCCTTCCGCTGCTTTTACGTCGCCGAGCACTAGTAACACGGAATTATTGGGGACGTAGTAAGTTTTGAAGAAAGCCTGCACATCGGCCAAATCGGCTGCATCCAAATCAGCAAAATCCCCGTAAAAATTGTGAGCGTTCGCCCAATTGCGAAACGCCACCGGCGGCATATCCAACCAGGGAAATCCGCCGTAGGGTTGATTCATCACGTTGACGCGGACTTCTTCCTTCACGACGTCGCGCTGGTTTTTGAGATTTTCGTCATCGACTTTCAACGCGCGCATGCGGTCGGCTTCGAGCCACAAGACGCGCTCCAGGGCATTCGAAGGGACAGCCTGGTAATAGTTTGTTACGTCATAGCTGGTCGACCCGTTGAGCACGCCGCCACTGGAATTGATCAGCTTGATGTGCTGCATCTTCGGAGCGTTCGCGGATCCCTGGAACATCATATGTTCGAACAGGTGCGCGAACCCGCTGCGCCCCCGCGGCTCGAGGCGAAAGCCAATTTTGTAGTACACCCCGACGGTCACGACCGGTGCGGTCGAATCCGGCGCAATCACGACTTTCAATCCGTTCGCCAGTGTGGTGCTTTCCATCGCAATATGCAGTCGTTTCACGCGTTGCCCCCTATCGCCTGTGCATTTGTTTTCTCTTCTACAGAACACTTTTCCAATTCGGCCAGCATACCGGCAGTATCTTGTGCGAGCACGCCCGCAGCCAGACGATGAACCGGACGGCTCGACGCGCGCTCGCTTCGCTACGGGTAACGACCGCCCCAGTCTTCCACGCCAGTTCGCGCAACCGACGTCCCAGCGTGCGCCCCCACGCGTCCCGCCCCGATGATGGCAAGGGTCTTTTCCATCTCGTGTTAGCATAACCTGAGGACAACGCTGGCACCAATTTCGATGCATCTTCTCGGACTGGTTCTCTTTGGTTTGATTGCGTTCTTCTGGCTCACCCGCGGTATCCGCGTTGCCTATGGCGCAATCCGCCTCCCGTGGATCAAGGATTTCGCGCCGGCGTCCGACGCTGATTGCCCGCGCATCTCGATTCTCTTCGCGGCGCGGGACGAAGAGGAAAAACTGCCCGCCGCACTCGTCACACTGATGGAAATCGATTACCCGGATGTGGAGGTCGTCGCTATCGACGACCGCTCGCAGGACTCAACCGGCCGCATCCTCGACGAGTTCGCTGCCGCGCATCCTGGGCTCCGCGTCGTACACATCGCGCATCTACCCTCAGGCTGGCTCGGCAAACCTCACGCCCTCCTGAAAGCTTACGAAGCCTCCACTGGCGATTGGTTGCTTTTCACTGACGCCGACGTTCGTTTCAAGCCCGATGTCCTGCGACGCGCCATTGCTCTCGCGAAAGCGCGCAACCTGGAGCACCTCACGCTCATGGGCGATGTTGAAATGGTTGGCTTCTGGGAGACTGTGCTTATTACCTTTTTTGGCATGGTATTTCACATAGCCACGGATCCTTATCGCGTGACCAATCCAAATTCACGCGCCTATATCGGTGTTGGCGCGTTCCAACTCCTCAAGCGAGCCGCCTATGAAGCCAGTGGCACCCATCGCCGCCTGGCCATGGAGGTTGTGGATGACATGAAATTGGGAAAAATCGTCAAGCAATCGGGCTTTCGCTCGGGCGCGGGTGTTGCGCAGGATTTTGTCGTCGTGCGCTGGCATGCTGGCATCGGCAATCTGATTCGCGGCGTCACGAAAAATTTCTTCGCCGGCGTAGGGTACAGCGTGCCGCTCGTGGCGATTGCCGTCATCGGCCTTCTGCTCATGAACGTAGCGCCAGTCTTGGGAGTTTTCTTCGGCCACGAGTGGATCCGCATTTTCGCCGCAACTGCTTTGGTCATCGCACTCTGCTTCCACGCGGGCGTGGACATCGGCCTGCGCGTTTCGCCCTTGTACGCGTTCACGCATCCTCTTGGAGCGATCCTTTTCAGCTACATGCTTCTCCGCTCGACCGTCGTTACGCTCAAGCAGGGTGGCATCATCTGGCGTGACACCTTCTATCCGCTGGAGGACCTCAAGCGCGGCGTTGTTTAGCTTGCCGACTCCGCCGGCGCGGGAGTCACTGCGGCTGAAAACAGCCCCGCCACATCCTTTTGCTTTAGGGCGCGGATGCGGTCGCGGAGCTGGGCCGCTTTTTCAAACTCAAACTTTTTAGCGGCCTCGCGCATCTGCACCTCAAGCTGTTGCAACATCTCCGCTAGTTGCTGTTCGCTTTTGATGTTCGCCGCAGCCGCGTCGAGGGTGGCATCGTCTACGGGCACAGTCACGTAGTCGGCTTCGACGATTCTCGCCAGCTCCATATCCACGGACTTGATGATGGACATCGGGGTGATGTTGTTCTCTTTGTTGTACGCGACTTGCTTTGTGCGGCGGCGATTCGTTTCGTCGATGGCCTGGTTCATGGAATCGGTCCGCCGGTCCGCGTAGAGAATCGCTCTTCCCTCGATGTGCCGGGCGCAGCGTCCAATTGTCTGGATCAGCGACGTGGTACTTCGCAAGAACCCCTCTTTGTCTGCATCCAAAATGGCCACCAGCGACACTTCCGGCAGATCCAAACCCTCGCGCAGCAAATTGATTCCGATGAGCACGTCAAATTCCCCGCGCCGCAAGTCGCGCAAGATTTTGATGCGGTCCAGCGTTTCCACTTCCGAGTGCAGGTAGCGGCACCTCACGCCAATCTCCGTAAAATATTCGGACAAATCTTCCGACATGCGCTTCGTCAGCGTGGTCACCAGTACGCGCTCGCTTTTCTCCGAGCGCACGCGAATCTCTTCCAGAAGATCATCCACCTGACCCTTCACCGGGCGAATTTCCACCTGAGGGTCCACCAGCCCCGTTGGCCGAATCACCTGTTCCACAACTACGCCGCCCGCTTTTGTCAGCTCATACGGTCCGGGCGTTGCGGACACGTACACGACCTGATTGATGCGGTGCTCGAATTCCTCAAACGTCAGCGGCCGGTTGTCCAGCGCCGAAGGCATTCGGAAGCCGTAATCCACCAGCGTCTGCTTGCGTGCGCGGTCACCGTTGAACATTCCGCGCACCTGCCCGACCGTCTGGTGCGATTCATCAATGAACATCAAGTAGTCCTGCGGAACATAATCCAGCAGTGTCGGCGGGGCCTCCCCCGGCAAGCGCCCGCTCAAATGCCGCGAATAATTCTCGATGCCGTGGCAATACCCGATAGTGCGCATCATTTCGATGTCAAACATGGTGCGCTGCACCACACGCTGCGCTTCGACGAATTTTCCCTGCTTCTCTATCTCCTTCTTCCACCACCAAAGTTCTTCCTGAATACTAACGATGGCGCGGTCCCGCTGTTCCTGCGGCATCACGTAATGCGTCTTCGGATAAATAGGCACGCGCGACAGATCTTCCTGACCGGCGCGGACTTCTCCAGTCAGGGGGTCGATCTGGCGCAGCGTGTCAATCTGATCGCCCCACATCTCGATGCGATAACCCTGGTCTTCGTAGGTGGGATAAATCTCGATCATGTCGCCGCGCACGCGGAACGTGCCGCGCCGCAAGTCTTCGCTGCGGTCGTACTGAATATCGACCAACTTTCGCAACAGCGCTTCGCGCGAAGTCTGCTGCCCTTTTTCCAGCATGATGAGCATGCCGTAGTACGCTTCCGGCGAGCCCAGGCCGTAAATGCAAGACACGGAGGCCACGATGACAACGTCGCGGCGCTCGAAAAGGGAGCGCGTCGCACTCATGCGCAACTTGTCCAGCTCGTCGTTGATGGTTGCCTCTTTGTCGATGTAGATATCCGCGGACGGAACATACGCTTCGGGCTGGTAAAAATCGTAATAGCTAACGAAATATTCGACGGCGTTCTCCGGAAAGAATCCTTTGAACTCGTGATACAGCTGCGCAGCCAGAGTTTTGTTGTGCGCCAGCACCAGTGCCGGACGATCAGCCCGCTCAATCAGCTTCGCCATGGTGAAGGTCTTGCCAGACCCGGTCACGCCAAGAAGCACCTGGTGCTTCTCGCCGGCTTCCACGCCGCCGTAGAGCTGGTCAATCGCCGCGGGTTGGTCGCCGCGTGGCTGATAATTGCTGTGCAGCTTGAATTTCATGGGAAGGGTCTCCCGCAGCCTCGACGGACACTGCCGAAACCTTCATTATACTCCAGCACGCAAGCTCTGACTTTCGACGGGGAAAAATGCCGGCAGTTTCGAATCAGAGACGATTCAGAGGCGTTTCCGTGACCAGTAACACTTCCGAATGGCTCTTCGCGTCAACGTTGTAGTGCACGCGGTTCGAGCCATCGGCTTGAGCCACGACAACATCCATGAACTGGCTGGTCTCTTCCGTGGCACGCACAAGGAGGCCACTGTTCAGTGAAATGTACGTGATGATCTCGTTGGTGCCTTTCGCTGTTCCCATGGTCCGCAACTCATGCAGCTTGAAATCCTCGGGGGTCGCATCTTTCGACGACGAATTCTGTTTCAGCTTTGCGGTAGTGAGCAGCACCGCGCAAGTATCAGGAGGATCGGTGGAGGCGGAAACATCTCCCGTGAGTGAAACCTGACTCGCGTGGCACGGCTCATCCCGCACGTACACGGACTCCCGCGCCCAATTCAGTCCGGCGATGGGGGCTCCCGCCTGTTCCGCTTGATCGGATTTCCACTTGTCTCCGGGCTGCATTCCGTTGGGAGGAAGCGTCCACGCCAGCGCAAAACGCGCCACCCACTGCTGCCAGGCCTGCTGCTGCTCGGGAAAAAGAGAATCCAATCCTTTTACTTCGCTCACCGAGCCGTCTGGAGAAATTGAGAACTCGATACTCTTGCCATGCGGGTCCACACGCTGTCTATCCCAATCGGGCTTCTTGTCACCGGGCTTCTTCAACCACACACCAGAGTCCAGAGTCAGAAACTGACCCCTCGCGTGAATCATCGGCCTGGCGCCTGTCTCTCGTACATCCAGGACCTCAACCAGCAGCAATCCGTGCGCATCGATTTGCGTCGCATTCGGGGCCATGGGCGCGACAACTTTGCTTTCGGTCTTGACGGTCTTGTCGCTCTGAAAACGGATGAGGTAGGTTATAGTTTGGCCGGGCTGCAATTTGGGTAGGAGATGGACGTGCCTGTCGCGGGCCCAGACAGTAGTGGCTGCAAGAAGCAACAACCCGGCAATCCGTTGCCGTTTGCGTTTCATGACATCTGCTAGTGCTTCGCGAGTCTTCGAGGCCTCTCCGCGTGTGATCATCTTAAACACATGGATTTTCAATTTCCGGGGGGCTTGAAGTGCCGATCGAAGAAATCACTCGCTGCGTGATACGCCGCCAGCCAATTTCTATGCAGCAGGAAATCGTGCACGTCATCGGGGAAAACCAGTTGTTCGATCTTCACGCCCCTTTCGCGGAGACGGGCCACGAGGTCCACCGTTTGCGTGAAATAGACGTTGCGGTCGTCGTCGCCGTGGATGAACAGGACGGGCGACTTCCAGGTACTCACCGAAGTCACAGGCGAAGAATCGTGCGCGAGTTTGTTCAGGTCTGCAGGGACGTTCTTTCCATCCCAGTTATCGGTCGGCCAATCGTGTACGCCATGGAGGTCCACACCTGCCGCGAACAAATCGGAATTGCGTCCCAAACCGAGCGCCGTCAAGTACCCGCCATAACTTCCGCCCCACAATCCGATGAATTTTGCGTCGACATCACTGCGGCCCTGCAAATATTTGCCCGCCGCCACCACGTCCTGATATTCCGTGGCGCCACGCCCCGCGCGGCCTTGGGCTTCTCGAAAAGCTCGGCCGTAGCCGATCCCGCTGCGGTAATTCAGCGCCAAGACGATGTATCCGCGGCTCGCGAGGTACTGATTCATTGAATAGGAATTCGAGTAGTAGTACATGTAGTGCCAGCCGAGTAGCATCTGCCGCATTGGTCCGCCATGCAGGAAAATCAATGCGGGACGTTTCTCTCCCGGTGTCAATCCGGCCGGCAGAAAAAGTTGCGCGTGTAATTCGACGGTGTCCGCCGATTTGAAAATGGCCTGCTGCGGGGCGACCAGGCGATCTGACGGAAAATCTTTGGGCCACGTCTCGCCGCCAAGCGGCGTCGCCAGCGAGTCTCCTGCAAAGTCACCCAAAAAAGCTCGTGCCGGATGCTTTGCATCGGAGCCAAGATAAACAAATCTTTGTCCGTCACTGAGCGCCAAGGGGTTCCATTCGACCCCTTCTCCGCTCGTCAGCCGCCCCAGCTGTCCTCCAGACGCATTCACTCTCCACAAGTGCCGGCGGTCGATGTCGTTACAATTCGAGTTGAACAACACGGATTTCTTGTCCGGCGTGAACGACCACTGCTCCACTTCACAATTTCCAGGCGTTAACAACTTTGGGACACCGCCGTCTACGGACAGCGCATATAGATGCTGCCAACCGTCTTCCTCTGAAGCGATCACTAATTGATTGTTCGCGACCCAATTGATCACGCCGCCACCGGTATCCTCTGCCATGTAGGGAAACGACCCCTGCGGCGTCGCGCTGCTGTGCCATATTTCTCTTGCCGTTCCCGCGGCGACGTCCGCCACCCAGATGGCCCAGGGATGCGGCTTATCCGGTGCAATGAAGTAGCCTTGCGGTGCGTCTCTCGCCTCCGCCGGTCGCCGCACAAAGGCGATGCGCTTTCCGTCCAGCGACCATACGGGATTACCATCTGAATCTACAGACGGCGCCATGAAATGCACAGTCTTCGCTCGAACGTCGCAAACACCGATGAACGCGTGGTCGTTTCGCGCCGAAACAAACGCCAGCCGACTCCCATCCGGAGACCAGTGTGGGTCGAAATTTTGTCCGCGCGCAACCAGTTGTTGCGGCTTCTCCGCTCCATCCAGCGGCGCGATCCAGATCTGCCCATCCTTCGCATAGGCGATCGTTCCGCGCGCAGAAATCTCCGGTGAATGACCGGTGTCTACGCGTTTCGGCTCGCCGTCGCCCCACGCTACCGTCCAGACCACCTGCTCTGTTCCCGCCGGATTGCTCGTAGGGTTAGGCACTTGGCCGGCTGCGTTCTTCCCTTCACCACGCACATAGACAATCGTGTTGGAGTCCGCCGAGAAACTCAGATCCGATAACTCCTGCCCATCATCCTCGTTGTATTTTGTAATCTGCCTAGCTGTGATTCCGGGCCCTTCAGCCACCCAGATGTTCCGCCGGCCTTCTTGGTTTAGCGTCCATGCAACGCGGTTGTTCTGTTTCGCCGCCGTCAAATTTGCCGGGAACGGAGGGCTCATCGTCTGTTCCAGCGTGAACGGTTTCTGTGCGTTCGCCTGCGGCATTAGAATCAGCAGAACTGCCGCACACAACAGCGCATGACGCTTCATCGATCGTTTTCCTCCCTGCCTCAAGAAGCCAATTTCATTCAAGAATCCAAAGTTCAATCCGCAGGCTGACGGACGCCCGCTTTTTCCACCGAAACTTTGGGTCCATCGAGCGGCCCTGAAATCTTCAGCACATGTCCAGTCCCGGAATCACTCGCCTTGCGATCCTTGCTTTTTCGCGCGCTCGCCGTTTCGATCGCCAAGTCAGCGTTTCGCCCAAAGCTGAGTGTTCCGTTCACGAGCGTCACCTGCTTCCCGCCGTCGAGCTGGAAGTCCTCCAGCAAGACGCTGCTGTCCTGCAAACGGACCGAGCCTTCTCCTGTGGCCCAACGCGAAACTCCGGTGTGTGCCGCGCCGTCCTCGACGCTCGCATTCACATCCCACCCGCGAAACTCCACCTTGCTCAAATGAAACTCGCCGCGACCCGCAAGCTTTCTCAAAAGTTCGTCGCGGCCCACGCCTTCGGTTTTCACCCGTAGAGTCCCCGACGCTACGCCGCCCACTCGCTCAGCGATTCGGCCAGCTCCCGGCAATTGCGCCAGGTTCACGCGTTCCAATTCTGCGGCAATCTCGTAGACGGGCCGCGGCAAGAACTTCGCATTTATCTCTGCCCGCACTTTGCCGCCCGCCCATTCCGCCTGCGCTTCACGAACTTCGAGTTGGAGATCATGCAGCGATCCCCTGGCCAGCACCTGTTCGAGCTTCAACTTTTCGATCGTCAATTGCGCTATCCCCAGCTCGCCTTCCGCATTCACCCTGCGGACCAGTTCACTCGCCGGCGTGTTCGGCGCCGATCCCCCGAGCAGGGGGGGCAAAAGCCGCTGTAGCCAGCTCGGCCGCGCTCTCGGCCCAACCCAGCGATCCAGGTCCGCTGCGTTCAACTGGTCCGCGTTCAAATGAAAATTCCACTTCGCCCGATTTCCCCCATCGGCCCTTGCCGTCTCCTCGATGTTCCCGGTCCACATCCCGCCAAACCCTCCCACTCTCATCACGCGTGCTATGCGCCGCCCGTCGATCCAATCCAACGCGCCCTCAAGTACGTCCAGGGGCTGATTCAATCCCGCCACGGTCAGACTGGCTTTATTGAAAACAACCCTTCCGTTCCACCGCCCACCTGACGGCCGCTTCCATTCCCATTTCGTCGCGGCCGACGCCCGCCCGCTCAGTTCCCAGCCGTGGTTCAGCGGCAGCCCGGCCGCCGCAGACAACTTCAGAAAATCTTCTATCCTGTTGAAGTTTCCTTCGACGCTGATGCTTCCTGCTTGTGTGTTTAGATCGTGCGCAAAGGTCAAGTCTGCGGCGTTTTCCATCGCCAGCGCCACACGACGCCGCTTCGGCGCCAATACATCATGGAGGTCTCCGCCAAGAGCGACCCGCACCGGCCCAATCGCCAGCATGCTTCGCTCCCGGCCGCCGCTCACGGGACCGATTCGCACGGGCTCCGCGAAGCCCGGCACTCTCACGATTCCCCCACTGCTAGAAAGCGCGGCCGACTCCAGCACAAATGGCCACGCGCGCAAGATCATCCCACCCGTAAAATACTGCTCCGCTGTCACGCCCTCCGCCACGTCCGGATGAAACGCGCGATACCAGGCCAACAAGTCTGACGCCTGAATCCCCATCGAATCCAGCCGCAGTTCCACCGAGGGTGTACTCGCGCCAGCGAGGCGGAACATGCCGCGGAGATTCGATCTCGGCCCCTCCAACGCGACTTCTTCTGCGACCAGGCTCCCCGCGCCGACGTTCCACCGCCCCATCACGTTCACATTCAGGCGGGGGTTATCGGAACGTTCCGTCAAATCCCAGCGGTGGATCTGCACGGCGCGTCCCTGCACTGAGAATTTCCAATCTTCAGGTCCATCTTCCTTGGCGATCCCGCTCTTAGCTGCGGCATCCAGCGCGAACACCCCGCGTACTCCGTAATCCTGCCCGCGGAGAAGCCGGAAGACGTCCGCCATCGACGCCTCGCTCCAATGCAAAGTGATTTCTGCGGGCTGCAGCCGCGTCGAAGTCCCCGCCACATCGCCGAGCACTTTGATCGTTCCCGCCGATTGCAGCGAAACTCCGCTCCGCCATGGCTGTGCCTCCAGCCGCAGTTGCCAGCGCCCGGTCGAGATCTGCTCCACAGTCCCCGAAACACCCGTGAACGCAAAGGGCAGCTTGTCATCCCCAGTCTTAAAATTGATTCGCCCTTCATCGAATTCGATTTTTTCCAACCGGTTCACCGGAGCAACTGGCGAGGGCGGTCCATAGACGCGCGCGCTTAGGACAGGATTGGCCTTAGCCGGCGGCAACCACCTCTCGAGGTTCCAGCGGCCTTCCGAATTTCGTATCAGAATCAGACTCGGCTTGTTCAACGACATGGTTCCAAATTCAAAATGGCCCCTCAGCAGGCCCATCCAGCGCAACCCGGCGCTCAGGCGTTCGGCACGGAGAAAGTATTCGTGGCCGAACGCGGGGTCCTCCCCCACGGTCACACCGTTGGCATCCAGTTGCGGACGCGGCAGAATCCGCGCGTCGAAACTCGTGACCTCCACGGGTCGCCCGAATGCTCTCTCCAACTGTGCGACTAAGTACGCATGCACGTGGTGGGTCCGCACCAGAAGAGACACCCCGGCCTGCAAGATAATGATGAGAACTACGATCACCAGCGCCGGTTTTCGCCACTCTTGCAGCTTAATCATCTCGCTCGGAAGTCTCGCAGACTCATGCGCAAAAAGGTAGGGGCGAGCCCGTGTACTGAATGAAGCGAAGGGTCTGTTCGTCCCCTGGTTTCTTATGTAGGATTGAAATCCTAATGCACCGTACGGAGCATCCGGCTCCATCGCGTTCGAGACGGCAGATGCACCAGCGTCTCAAGAATGCCAGTCAATCGCGACCAAAACGTGCTATCACCGCTGTAGTCGCTGCTTTTCGCTTCCACGGACCAGTAAATCAAGAAGGGCCGCCCCATGATGGCGTCACGATCAACGAATCCCCAGTAGCGGCTGTCTTGACTGTGATCGCGATTGTCACCCATGGCGAAATACTTCCCTGTCGGAACGACAATCTCGTCACCCTGAACATACTTGCGGATCTCAGGGCGCCATTCAGGAATGGCATTGAGCGAAATCATCTGGCCCCTTATTGAAGGGAAAGAAAAGTTGAACGGGTCGTACGATGCGGACGAATCATGAACCGCATACGGTTCATACAAGCGTTTTCCGTTAATGAACACATCCCCATCGACTAGCTTCAAACGATCTCCAGGCAAGCCGATGACCCGCTTCACAAAATGCTGGTGATCAGCAAAAGGGTACTTGAAAACAATGATGTCGCCGCGTTCCAGTTGCCGGTAAGGCAGCACTTTTTCGTACCAAGCCCCGGTTCCGCCGAAAATGAACTTGTTCACCAACAAGTGGTCGCCGATCAGCAGGGTGCCTTCCATCGATGCCGAGGGAATCTTGAAGGCCTGTACGATGAAACTTGTGCCGAACAGCGCCAGAATCACCGTCACCAGCAGTGACTCCAGGTACTCGGAAATCGTGGTCTGGTCCGGGCCGTGCTCCTGCTTTTTTTCCGGCACCAGTTCTTCGATTTCTGGCAATGTTTCTCCCGGCATTGCGCCTCAGCCTTTCGCTCCCGCGCGTTCGAGTTGTTCCAAAGCGCTCCGTGCCGCACGTTGCTCCGCCTCTTTTTTCGTGCTGCCTTCGCCGGTTGCCATGCGCTCCCCATCAATCCAAACTTCGATCTGGAAAACCTTTTGGTGGTCGGGACCGCTCTCTCCAACCACGCGATATTCGGCCGGTGCACGCCCCCGTCCCTGCAAGAGTTCCTGCAACGCGGATTTGCGATCGGACTCCGAAATGCGCTCACCGCGCTCCCCGAGCGCCTGTTCGAACAGGATCCTTCGCAACACCTCGCGCGCCGCACCCAGTCCGCCATCGAGGTAAACCGCAGCTACTACCGCTTCGAACGCATCGGCCAGCAGCGTCTGTTTCTCCCGCCCGCCAGTTTTCTCCTCCCCCCGGCCCACGCGCAAGTGCTCCCCCAAGCGCAACCGCCTGGCGGCCGCTTCCAGGGAACCTGCATTTACGATCCGCGCCCGGCTCTTGGAGAGCTGCCCTTCGCTCCATTCCGGGAAAGTCGCCAGGAGATATTCGCTCGTGAGCAGCTCGAGGACGGCATCTCCCAGGAACTCCAGCCGTTCGTTGTCCCGGGGAAGAAAGTCAGAGACAGATTCTTCGGCGCCTGTTGCGCGCAATTCGGGAACTGCTGAACTGTGGGTCAGCGCCCTCTCAAGTAGCTCCCTTGCCGAAAACCTGTAGCCCAGACGCTCCTCAAACGCTCCGTCTACGATTCGGACAGTCTCTTGCATACTTCCGCCGTGCCGGCGGCCTGGCTCACTTCGGCGCGCTCAGTTGCGTCGTGCCAAGCTTTTTTGCATCTTCGGCCTGAGTCTTGCAGGTCCCCTGTAAGGGCCCCGTCATGCCTGCGCACTTGTTGAAGGCCGACACCGCATCATCGAAGTGCGAGGTAGTCTTGTTCGCCATTCCCAACAAGTAGTAGTTCACGGGGTCCGGAGTCGGATCGATCTTCACGGCCTGCTCGAGTTCCGGAATCGCTTCCGCATTCTTCCCTCGCCGTACGAAGACCAATCCCAGCCCGCTGTGGGCCATCGCTAATGTCTGATTCTTCGCGGACGCAAAGGCTTCATCGGTTAGATTCTCGGGCTTCGTAAGCGTCGGCGTAATCTCGATGGCTTGTTTGGAGTACTGTTCCGCTTTGGCCAGCACCTGCACGGCAGCGGGGTCGGAGGCGCTCCCATGCAACGTCCGAGGCAGTGTCTGCCCCAGCAGGGCAAGCGTAGAGACGTCTTTCGGCGCCAACGCGATTTCCTTTTCTCCATATTCCTGCATCTTTTGCGTATTCCCGGTCTGCAAGTAAGCGTAAGTTAACGCCCCGTATACGGGAGACTTGTAGCGGCTCTCCGGATATTTCAGGAGAAATGCTTCACCGAGCTCTATCTTTTTGGCGGCATCATTCGGAATCACACCCTGAAAGGCCTTGTACGCGGCATCTTCCTCCGCATTCACCGGCGCCGGCGCGTCCAGCGTCAGGGGTGTAACTTCCGGAGTCTTCGATTTGTCGCTCTGCTGCGGCGGAGGCTGGCTCTGGCTTCCCTGGCCAACCTGCCAACCCTGCCCCGCCGCGACTCCACTCGCGCATATCAGCAATCCCGCGACGGTTGCCACTTCCCACCAGAAATTCCACTTCTTTCTCATCCTTGTTCTCCTCTTCCCTTCTTTCTTCACTGGATCTTCGAAAATGGGGCCAGTTCAGCTCCTCAGCCAGCACCGCCCAACCAAAATCGACCCCCGTTCAAGGTCGCGCCACGGGTTTGTCTCCGCCAGACGCCGCGAGTCCTTTTTGGGCCGCCAGTTTTGCCTGTTCCGGCCCGCCTTCCACACTCAGCACAGACTGATACTCCAACTTCGCTACTTCCGGATTCCCCTCATCATCATAGATCCGCGCCAGGTAAACGTGCGACCACGCCAGCACCATAGGGTCCTGAGTGGCCGCATGTTCACCGCTTGTCAGCCGTCCGAATACCTGCTTGGCTCTTGCCGCATCGTGATCCAGCAGTGCCACCAAGCCAATTCCGTACCACGCCCGTGCCTGATCCGGATATTTCGTCAGAACTTTTTGAAACGATGCCTCCGCCGCGCGCGCATTTTTCTCCGCGATCCACCGCTCGCCCTCGGTCAGCGCCGTAATGACTTCTCTGTCATTCGGCACCGTCGTGGGCGCCGCGCTTGTCCGGCGCGCCACTTCTTCAGTCGCCGCATCGTCCTCGGGCTTGGCCTTCTCTGCTGGCGCGAATTTCACCGTTGCCGACCGCTTCGCTTCAAGTCCCGCATCGATGGCTCTCACCAGATCCGGGAAAAAGAGCTTCATCGACGGTTCGGAGTTTTCGAATTTGGGCAGCGCCGCGAAGAGCGGTTTCACCAGAATGTACCCTTCTTCATCGTCCCGGCTCGTCGCCGCTTCCCGTTCGCCGGGCGACATGCGCTTGAGCTTCAGCTCTACCGCGCGCACCGTGCATTCCGCAAAGTACGACGCATAGTCGTCCTTTAACTCCGGCGCAAGGCGCGGGGCGGTGGCGGCCTTCTCGAATAACGGGCGTTTCACCGCCGTAACGTGCGGATACATCAGGGGCAGCGGGTCCAGCAGAAAGTGCAGAAACGCATGACGTATCACGTCCGCCGGAATCTCTTCCCCGCCGCTCAGCACCAGCGCATAGTGATCTCCAAAATTTCTTACGTTGGTGATGCGCCCCACCAGCGGCTCGACGACGATCGCAAATGTCCGCGGCCCGGACGGCTCGAGGATTTCACGCAGATATCCCGACGCGACGAATACAATCTGCGACACCGGATCGTGCAGCCGCTCGACTTCGCGGCTATAAATCGGCTGCACTTGCCGCCACAGTTGCCCGATTTTCTGTTCCTGATAATAGTTCGAAAGGATCTCGCTGAAACCCTCGAGGGCAATTACTTCCGGTGGTAACTCATCCCGCCGCAACACCGGCTGAAACGTGGGCGCGGGCCCGGACACTAGGCCAAACCACAAATACCTCGAAAGCGTCGCCCCGGGATCCCGCAGCTCATGCAGCCGGTAGAACTCCCGCGCCGCTTCCACCGCCGGGCCCTGTTGCTGCCGCAAGCGCTCCCTCATCTGCGCCCGGAACGCCGTCCAATTGTCGGAGCTGACGTTCGATTGGAAACCCGCTGCCAGCAGGGCGCAGATCGTCGTAAACATCGCCTCGTTGCCGTCCACACTTACGGTGCTCTGCGGCGTGCTCCTCGTAGGCGGTCGTGATGCAGGCGCCTGCGCCACCGGGGACGTTTGTGTTTGCACCTGTGCCGGCATTGGCGCGGGCGCCTGGGGCTCTCCAGCCGCAGGTAGAGCCATCACCGCGCACAATCCAATCAACACCATCTGTCCTTGAAGTCTTTTCATGCCTTTTGCCGCAGTCCTCACTCGGGACTTGTCGATGTTCTATCTCCGCTTGTCGCGGTTCTCCGCGCGGAAGGGCATATCTAGGAGCGGTCTATGTCCTCTCACAATGCTACGGCATCTTGCCAATCTACAAGCCCCCAGCGCACTCCGTCAAGGAATCCCGTTTCTCAGCGAACCCTCGGTGGCCTCCGCTTCTTCGCGTTATCCCCTGCTCTTCACCTTCGAAGTCCATCACTCAGCCAGCTCAGCCAGGACAACGCTTGCGCCTTCCCTGGGCATCTGCTAACAGTGGAGATGCTCCCTGGCCCTGCGCGGGATGGCTCGTTTCTATGATTCGACCACTCATGAGAAAAGTGCCATTTATTCTCGCATGTTCACTCGTTGCGGCAGCTTTCCCGCATGCTCTTCGCGCACAGCTAGTCCGCGAGAACACCGCGCCGCCCCAGCCGCAAGTCCCTGCCAAGCAAGAATCGCAGAATTCCGCTTCCGTGCAAACGCCGCCGGGAAAAAAGCGCCTTTCCCAAGAAGTCCAGCTGACTGGCGAAGACTCCTGGATCGACACTACCATCGACATTCAAGCCGGCGAACATGTGCTCATCACCGCCACGGGCAAGCTCCGTTATGCCGATGCGAAGGACGACAACGGCCCCGACGGCATCCCGCGCGGCTTCAAGGACCTTCTCCGCGTTCTGCCATTCAATGAAGCTGGGCGTGGCGCGCTCATCGGCCGCATCGGCGATAAAGACACGGCTCAACCTTTCGTTATCGGCGCGCGCCGCGATGTTCTTGCCCCTGTCTCAGGTCGCCTTTCCGTCGGCATCAATCAGATCACCAACGACACCGGCGACGGCAACTACGCTGTGCGCATGGAAGTTTACACGCCCGAAGGTGGCATACCGCGAGTGGTTGCCAGACAAGTCAGCTCATTTCCCGGCATGGACAATAGTCTGTTCTCGAAAATCCCGCGGCGCGTCGGCGACAAAGATGGCAACCCCGGCGACATGGTTAATTTCTTGATCCTTGGCTCCGAGGGCGCCATGCAACGTGTCTTTACCACCGCCGGCTGGGTGAAAGTCGATGCCGACGTCAAGGGCACCGTTCTCCACGGCATCATTGGTGGTCTTTCGAAAGAATCCTACTTAACCATGCCCATGAGTCAGCTCTACCTCTTTGGCCGCCCGCAGGACTACGGCTGGGCGCACGCTGAACCCATCAGTGTCGTCCGATCGCGCAATCACCTGCGCATCTGGAAAGCGCCGTTCCAGGTCAACGGCGAAACGCTGTGGGTTGGCGCCGCTACCCACGACATAGGCTTCGAACGAGATCAGCGCAACAACGGCATCACCCACAAGATCGATCCCGATATCGATCTTGAGCGTGACTACGTCGAAAAAACTCTCACGTCCACAGGGCTCGTCGACGAAATCTCCCACTTTCTACCCGACAATCCCATGAAAGAAGCCAAGACCGCCACCGGCGGCACCTTCCATTCGAACGGCCAAGTTCTCATCCTCAAGCTCGACGAATCCTTCCCGAATGCCTGAATTGAGCCGCCCGCCGACTCGCCCGCTTTCTATTTCGCCGCTTCCAGTTCGAGAACTATCACGCGATCCACTTCATCCGGCTGCGGCTCCGGCAGCTTCAGCACCAGTCCTCCCTTGACGCTGCTGAACTCGACGCTGTTTCCATCGCCTAGCAGCCGCGCCGAACGCACCGGCCGCGGCATTCCGGCAAGCGCGAGCACCGGCTGATTCCAATCCAGCACGTGGACGTAAACCGTCGCGCCCCGTTGCGTCGTCACGCCCCATGGCCCCGCGGCTACCGGCCCTCCTCGCGTTCCATAAATCGAGTCTCCATGCTGTTTGGTCCACCGCCCCATTTCCGTCAAGCGCTGCATAAACTCGGGCTGGATCTCGCCGCTCGGCATTGGCCCAACATTCAATAGAAAGTTCGCATTCAGCCCCGCCGCACGTACAAGGTATCGAATCAAATCAGCCGTGCTCTTGTAATGTTCGTCCGTCAGATTGAATCCCCAGGAGTTATTCATGGTTTCCGCGGTTTCGAGCGGCAGCGCGCTGACCGATTGTTCGGGGTTGAAACCTGTGGTGTGCTGGCCCGGCAAATCCTTCTCAAACATCTGGAAGTCCTCCCCGGGAAATGGATTCTTATGATGATTGCTGCCAACCATGGCCTGCGGCTGCAATTGATGAATGAGCGCGTACGTGCGGGCGAGGTGCCAATCCGCGTCCGGCTTGTCCCACATCCCATCGAACCATATGCCGCCGATCTCCCCGTAGTTGGTCAGCAGCTCCCGCAACTGCCCGTCCATAAAATTCAGGTACGCATCCCAATTTCCGGAATCCGGACGGCCCGTGTGATGTCCCGTACGCCCGCGCGGAAAATAGTCCAGCGAATGCCAATCCAGCTGTGAGTGATACAAGAACAGCTTGATGCCCTGTTTGTGGCATTCCGCCGCTAGCATCCCGATTACGTCTTTGCCGTAGGGCGTCCGCGCCACAACATTCCAATCCGACATGCGCGAATCGAACATCGCGAATCCGTCATGATGTTTCGAAGTGATGGTGATGTATTTCATCCCAGCGGCCTTCGCCAGCGAAACCCACGCCGCAGGGTCAAACTTGATCGGATTGAAAAACGCCGGCACCTTCGCGTAATCCGTCCTATTGATCGGCCGCGTCTCCATGATCCATTCCCCATCGCCCAGCACGCTATACATTCCCCAGTGAATGAACATTCCGAACTTTGCATCCTGGAACCAGGTGCGCGCATTCAGGTTCGCCGGTGTGGGCGTGTATTTCTCTTGCGCAGTTGCTCCTGGTCCCGCCCCAATGGCAGTTGCGAATAGAGCGGTTGCAAGTACGATAGATCGCGCACAAGTTGCAATTTTCATGTCCATCTCCATTGAAAAACCGTAAATCGCTCGGGGATCAAACGGGTGGATTCTAGCGAATGCACACAGGAAGTCGAGCTATATTGCAATCGAGATTGCGGCCGTTCAAGCAGCTCTCCTCCAGACAATTGCCGCAACCAGTGGCCTTTGCACCGCGCGCTCTGGCATGGACTCATATGGCGCGCCATACGCTCCGATTTAGAGTATGATTCCGCCCCGGCCAGGATCCAACCCGGACCAAGGAATCGCTCAGGAGGTGACTTATGGTCATCGCCAAGCCAGTCAACGAAGCGGGCAGAATCGCCGCCTTGGAGAAGTACGCCATCCTTGATACCGACCCCGAACAATCTTTCGACGACTTCACGCTGCTGGCCTCGTTTGTTTGCAGGACGCCCATCGCGCTGATTTCTCTTGTCGACGAAGACCGCCAATGGTTCAAGTCACGCGTGGGCATAGATGCTTCAGAGACATCACGCGACATCGCCTTTTGCTCTACCGCAATTTTGCAATCCGATGTTTTCGTCGTCCCCGATGCGCTCATGGATGACCGCTTTCGCGAAAATCCGCTTGTCGTTTCCGATCCGCACATCCGCTTCTACGCCGGCGCTCCTCTGATCAACGAGGACGGCTACGCCTTGGGTACACTCTGCGTCGTTGACCGCACGCCTCGCGAATTGGCGCCCGAGCAAAGGGACGCGCTGAAAGCGTTAAGCCGCCTGGTTCTTGCCCAGCTCGAATTCCGTCGCAACTTGATTCTCTTGAAAGAAGCACTTACCGACCGCACCATCGAAGAGCACGAACGTCAGCGCGAACTGGTGCACGTCCAGGAAACCCTGATGCGCGTGATGGGGCTGCGCCATCTCCCGGCGTCCGCAAGACCACGGTGAGCCTTGAGGCCTCTGCTAGGTTGCATGGAATTACTTCCAATGAAAGGAAGGGAGAGAAGAATCGCTCGGGACCTGCCGCAACCTATTATAAGACGGCAATGCCTTCTTTTCTGTTTGCTGCATTTGGAAATAGAAGAGTACGGCGAGCAGGCTGGCGGCGCTAGCGAGGCACGCGAGGGGCCATTCCGGCGCCTCCGCAAGCCACAGGAAATAGAAAACCGCCGCAGTGAGTATAACTGCGGCAAAAAAAGACCAGCAGATACATGCGAGCCAGTAAGGCAGTCATTCCCCGGCCCGACCAGAGCCGCAACAAACCGAACCCTATCAAGCCCCGGAACACGGCCTTGAAAATGCGAGAAAAGACGTAAGCTCTTTCTATCAGCGGCATTTTTTCAAGAATCAGGCCCATGCTCATAAACCCGCCGCAGCCGACCGCCAGCCCCAGCACGCTCGTCGGAAGTGCTTTCAGCAGAGGAACCGCACGAGTGCCGCGGAATTGAGGCACCAGCTCTTTCCACAGACGCCACAGATAGCCGATGCCGAGTGCGAACATCCCTCCGCCGATCGCATAACTCAATCCAGGAAAAAATCGGTCACTTACATTAGCGCGTCGCCCGGCTCAAGCCGGTTGCTGACCAAACCCATAGCCAGGAGTGACAGCAATCC
>Ga0066710_100000623_pt1 | contig 22496 bp, 18 predicted proteins | sample GraSoiAngelo_159_FD_79666 | JGI IMG/M metagenome (GOLD analysis project Ga0066710, IMG submission 79666) | Grasslands soil microbial communities from the Angelo Coastal Reserve, California, USA - 14_1009_16_40cm | ecosystem: Environmental > Terrestrial > Soil > Grasslands | place: USA...
CAAGGCCGCATCGTCGTCGACGATCAGCACGCTTCCGTCGTCCGGCGAGCCCGGAGTGACGAGCCCGCGCAACGCGTTCCGCAGCCGCTCGTGGTCGATCGGTTTCACCAGGTAGTCGGTCGCCCCGAGCACGAGCCCGAAATCCCGGTTGTCCACGATCGACACGATGACGACCGGGATGTCGGCCGTGGTCGACTCGCGCTTGAGCGCGTTGAGCACGCTCCAGCCGTCCAGCTTTGGCAGGCTGATGTCGAGCGTGATCGCGAACGGCAACAACTCCCGCGCTGCTTGAATGGCCTCCTGGCCATCCATGACCACCTCGACCCGGTAGCCGTCGGCCTCGAGGTATGTCCGCAGCACGGTGGACACGTGAACGTCGTCCTCCACCACGAGCACGAGCGGCGCCGCGGCGTTCGGCGGCGGAGGCTGCGGCGGGCCTGCGTGCGCCGGCGACGGCGCAACTGGCGCGATGCTTTGCGGCTTCTCGCCGGCCGCGGCAGCCGGCAAGTACACGGCGAACGTGCTGCCGCGCCCGACACCGGCCGAAGCCACTTCGACCCGGCCGCCGTGCAGCTCCGCCAGGCGGCGAACAATCGACAGCCCCAGCCCGGCACCGCCAAAGCGTCGGGTTGCGGACGACTCGGCTTGATAGAAGCGCTCCCAAACGCGCGCCAGCTGGCTCGGTGCGAGGCCCACGCCCGTGTCCTCGACGCGGAACACGACCTCCGGTCCCGTCGCGCCAGTCTGCTCGCCGGCCGAGATCCACACAGCGCCGCCTTCCGGCGTGAACTTGATCGCGTTGATGAGCAGGTTGGTCAGGATCTGCTGCAGCCGCTCTTCGTCCGCCCGCAGGACCGGGATATCTCCCACGGTCTCGCGGACCTGAACGCTGACCCCCTTGGCGGTGCCGATCACTCGCACCCCGGCTGCCGCCCGCTCGACGACGTTGCGCGGATCGAGCGGGGTGAGACGCAGGTCGAGCGTGCCTGCCTCCAGCTTTGACACGTCGAGCAGGTCGTTGATCAGCGCCAGCAATCGCCGCGACGCATCGCGCACTCCGACGACCTGACGCTCCTGGCGATCGTTGAGTGGCCCCGATAGTTTGCGCAGCAGGATGTCCGAGTAGCCGCTGATCGCCGTAAGCGGTGTGCGCAGCTCGTGTGAGACGACCGCCATGAACTCGTCCTTGAGCTTGTCCGCTTCGCGCAGAGCTTCGAGCTCATTGGCACTCTGGCGATAGCGCTGCATGCGGAGGACGGCGGCTGCCTCCGAGGCGAAGAAGCTGACCACCTCCAGGTCATCTTCGACAAACATCGGGCCCTTCTCCGCAAACGCGGCCAGAATGCCGACGTGGCGCCCGGCCAGCGCGATCGGCACGAGCATGGCGGTGCGCGGCAGCGTTTCGGTGCCGAACACGGACACGACGGCCTCGGGTAGCTGGTCGGGCGTGACGCCGCTAACGACCAGCGGCTCGCGCGTGCGCAAGACTCGGGCGATCAGTGGATCATCCTGCCCGACGCGCGCCGAAGGCGCTCCCCACAGGTACAGATCCTCGCGCGCGGCATCCTCGAGAAGCAGCAGCACGCGGCGGGCGCCGGTGGTCGCGGCGGTCGCCGCGCACAGGCGTTCAAGTGCCATCGCGTCGGTCGCAACGCCTTGCTGGTCGTCTGGCACCGCCATCAGGCGGGTTGGTCGCAGATAGCCCACCAGCTCAGGCAATCGCCACGCGCGGCTGAGCCAGTGCGGCGGAAAGAACCCGGCCCAGAAGCAAAGTCCAGAGGTCAGACCCGACAGACGCCCGAGCAGCGTCAGCAGCGGATCGTCGCGAGGAGCAGACGCGGCAGCCACGGCGAGCACGATCGCCGCGGCCATGAATCCGCAGCCCCACGCCACGGCGGCCATGCGCCGACGGGTAATGCCCATCGTACTCAGCGCACGGCGGGCAAACGCCCAGGCAGCGTACGCGACGCCTGTCACCAGATAGGCGATCAGAAAAAGCACCAGCCATCCTGCTAGGGTCGGGCCAGCCATTACCACGCCTGCTGCCAGGGTGATCAGCAGCCCCAACGCCAGATACATCTGCCACCGCGGCATGTCGGCGACGTCGTCGAGCAGGCGTAGCAGCGCGTACGGCAGTACCAGTACGAGGATCGTCGAAAGCTGGTTGCTCAGCGGTACGCTGAGGCAGCCGACGGCGCTCGCGCAGCTCAGGAGCTGAATCTCCTGAATGCCGACGGTGATCGCCAGCGCGCCGAACAGGATGGCCACATCCAGGCGGGCGCGCTCGTGCGAGCGGAGCGCGGCGGCGACCGCGGCAATGCCCAACGCCAGGTATGCGAGGTCGGTGAGAAGTTGAAGAGCGCGCGCTGCGTCCATGGGCTACGGGCCTACGGCGCGGGCGCGCCGTCGTTATTTCTCTGAGTATGAGGCACGAGCGGTCAGAATGGTGGCCAGGGCACGTTACGGTACGGATCCAGCTGCGGAAAACACGGATTGGCCAGCAGCCGGTCCCAGCGCTGCCAGAGTGCGTCGAGCTCCTGGTCCGACAGCAGCGGTCGCAGCGAACGTTGCAGCGATGCCACTCGCGCCTTGTCCGACCGAATCGCCCGCAGCTGCGCTACGAGTTCGCGCGGAATCGGCTCGCCGCAATAGTCCCAGATGACGGTGCGTAATTTGGGCACGTTGTGAAACGTCAAGCCGTGATCGATGCCCCACACGTGTCCGCGCACATCGAGCAGACAGTGGCCACCTTTGCGATCGGCGTTGTTGGCGAGCAGGTCGAAGACCGCCATGCGCTCCAGGTCGCAACGATGCGTCTCGCGTAAGCGCTCGTACTGCGCACTGGTACCGGTGCGTGGCTCGACGTAGAGCTGCAGGCTGCCGATGCCATGCGGCCCCTCTGCACGGATCACGGTCGGCGGCACGAGGTCCCAACCGAGCTGAGTTGCGAAGACGTAGGCGGCGACCTCGCGTTTGTAAAGCGTGCCGCTCGCGAAATCGCGTAGCGGCACTTCGCCACGCCGCGGCTTGTAGACACCGTAACAGCACGAGCCATCATCGGCACGCAACAGCGCGGCAAATGTGTAGTTCGATCCCCAGGGGATGAGCTCGATGCCCTCGATCGTGCCGTGTTCGAGCAGTGAGAACGGATCCTCCGGGAACGGGGCTGGCTCGGACATGAGCAGCGCGGGTGCCACGGTGGCTGAGATTTTAGGGTTTCGCGTTCGCGCGTTCGCGCGTTCCCGCGTTCCCGCGTTCCGGCGTTCGCGCGTTCCGGGTTGGCCTGCTCCTCCCTCTGAGAGGGCCGGGGCGCTTCCCGCTAGCTTTGCCAGTGAGACGGGCGGAACGCGGGAACGCGCGAACGCGCGAACGCGGGAACGCGGGAACGCGTAACTCGCAACGCGCAACCACTAAGATCTTGGACAGGTGAGCTCGTTGCCGCGCGTCCATCACGCCTGGGTGGCGAGCTGGTGGAACCTTCGCCACGGCGTGGAGATCACGCGTCAGCAGCCCGACCTGTACCTGAAGCTCTTGCTGCTGTACTCGATGCCGCCGCTGGTCGCGGCCGCGCTGGTCCTGTACGCGCCGAAAGACAACGTCTGGCACGACCCGCTTGCCTACCTGTTGCCGCTGATCACCATCGTGGTCGCCCCGGTCGTGCTGATGCACGCGGTCGACGCGGGTCACGGCGGCGAGCGCATCAGCGTTCTCGAAGCGACCCGCCGAGGTGTGCCGTGGGTGCCTCGCTACGTCTGGACCAACGTGCACACGACGCTGCTGTTCTGGATACCGGTCGGCACGCTCATGCTGCTGTGGGAGCGCAGTCCGCTCGGCCCGTGGCTGCCAACCGTGGTGTGGGTGCCGCTGATCGGTCTGGTCGCGCTGCACCAGCATGTCCGAACCGTGCTTGCCCCATACCTGGCGGTTCACGGCGAGCTGGGCGGCACGCGCGCCGCGCTCACCTCATGGGAGTTAGGCGGCCGCCACTTCTGGCATCTCCTCGGCACGTTCGTGCTGGGCAGCCTGCCGGTGGCGCTGCCGTTGGGGGTGGCTTACCTGGCGGTCGAGCGCTTCGGGCCCGATCCGCTCAGTGCCGCGTTGCTCGCGGCGTCGTGGCAGCTGGGCTGGGTCGGCGTCCAATCGACGCGCGGGCTGCTCATCCCGGCGCTGCACAACGCCTACGAGGACCTGTACGCGGCCGCATTGATTGACACTGCCCGGGGGTAGACATATCGTCGGAATTCGTCGATCGCCGGGGGCGGCCAGCGTCGGCCGTCCGTTCGCATCCATCGAGGGAGGGCTTATGGCTGACAGATTGCCGGTCAGCGTGCGCGTCAACGGGGCAACGTATACCCGCGAGGTCGAGCCGCGCGACTTGCTGGTGTACTTCCTACGCGAGGAACTCGGGCTGACGGGCACGCACGTCGGCTGCGATACCAGCCAGTGCGGGGCGTGCACCGTGCTGATCGACAAGCGACCCGTCAAGTCCTGCACGATGTTCGCCGTCCAGGCCGACGGCCGCCAGCTGACGACGATCGAGGGCCTGGCGACGGATGGCAAGCTGACGCCTCTCCAGGAAGCGTTCTGGAACGAGCATGGGCTGCAGTGTGGCTTCTGCACGCCAGGCTTCATCGTGACGGCCACCGCGCTGTTGGAAAGCAACCCGAGGCCGAGCGAGGCGCAGATCCGCAAGGGACTCGAAGGCAACCTGTGCCGCTGCACGGGCTACACAAACATCGTCAAAGCCGTGCAGGTCGCGAGCGCGGCCATGGCCACCAGCGCCGCCGCGCCTGCTGCCGCTACCGCGGGGAGGGCATAGAGGTATGGCTATCAGCCAGATGATTGGCGCACGCATCCATCGCCGCGAGGATCCCCACCTGATCACCGGCGGCGGACGGTACGTCGAGGACCTGACGCGGCCGGGGCTGCTGACGATGGCGATCGTGCGCAGTCCGCATCCGCACGCGCGCATCAGGCGGATCAACGCAACTGGCGCACACGCGATACCCGGCGTGGTCGCGGTCCTCACCGCGGCCGACTTCAAGCCGCTGCTCAGCGGCACCCACCCGGTCGCACCTGCCTTCATCCCCGAAAAACACACCGTCCCCCAGCGGTTTCCCATCGCCGACGACGAAGCCGTCTTCCAGGGCGAGCCCGTCGCGGTGGTCGTAGCACAGAACCGCAAGCTAGCCGTGGACGGCGCGCAGGCGATCGAGGTCGAGTACGAACCACTGCCCGCGGTCACCGATCTCTTGCCGGCCCTCGAGCCAGGCAGTCCACGCGTGCACACCACCGACGTGGACAACCTCGCCTGGGACACGACGTTCTCGCCCGAGGACTCGGTGAAGGCAGCCTTCGACCAGGCGGAGGTGGTGGTCAAGGAACGCATCCTCCAGCAGCGTCTGGCGCCCACGCCGATCGAGCCGCGCGGCGTAACCGCCGAGTACGACCGCTTCGAGGACCAGCTGACGATCTGGATGGCCACCCAGAACCCGCACTTCATCCGACTGTTCGTGTCGGGGGCCATGGGTCTGCCCGAGACGAAGGTGCGCGTCATCTCGCACGACGTCGGCGGCGGGTTCGGCAGCAAGATCAGTCCCTATCCCGAGGACTACCTCGTCCCGGCGACGGCCAGGCTCCTCAAACGGCCAGTCCGCTGGATCGAAACCCGCACCGAGAGCCTGCAGACGACCACCCACGGTCGCGGTCAGATCTTCGACGTCGAGGTGGCCGCCAAGCGCGACGGCTCGCTCCTGGCGATGAAGGTGACGCAGTATCTCGATGCTGGCGCCTACGTTGGCACCTTCGGCGCGTTCCAGCCCGTGGCATGCCTGCTGGCAGGCGGCGCGTACAAGTGGCCCGGTGGCATCGCCGCGCGCACCGTGGGCGTGCTCACCAACCGCGTCCCCACCGACCCGTATCGTGGGGCCGGTCGGCCCGAAGCGACGCACCTGGTCGAGCGCATGCTCGACAAGCTGGCGCAGGAGATCGGGATGGACCCGGTGGCCGTGCGCCAGAAGAACTTCGTGCGCCCCGAGGAATTTCCGTTCACCAACAACTTCGGTCTGGTGTACGACTCGGGCAACTACAACGGCGCGCTGGAGCGTGCCCTGCAGCTCTCGGGTTACAACGACTTTCGCCGGCGCCAGGAGCAGGCGCGCAGAGACGGTCGCTATCTGGGCATTGGCCTCTCGACCTGGATCGAGATCTGCGGGTTTGGCCCCAGCGCCGCGACGGCGCCCGCGACGGGCGGTCTGGCGCTGGTCGAATCGGCGCAGGTCCGCGTTCACCCGACTGGCTCGGCGCAAGTGTTCGTCGGCACCCACGCGCATGGACAGGGTCACGACACCACGTTTGCGCAGATCGCCGCTGACACCCTCGGGCTGCCGTACGAAGCGATAGAGATTCGGCACGGCGACACCGCCGAGGGCCCGGCATTCGGCTACGGCACGTATGGCAGTCGCAGCCTGGCGGTCGGGGGCATGGCGGTCCGGACGGCCGGCAAGCAAATCGTCGCCAAAGCGCAGAAGATCGCCGCCAACATGCTGGAGGCGTCCGCGGACGACGTGGTCTTCGACCAGGGCCGCTTCCACGTCAGGGGCAACCCTGGCAGTGCCAAGACCATGGCCGAAGTCGCCTTCGCGGCGTACGGCGCCGGCCTGCCAGCCGGCACCGACCATGGGCTGGAGGCCACCAGCTACTTCGATCCGCCCAATTTCGTGTGGCCGTTCGGCAGCCACGTCTGCGAGGTGGAGGTCGATCCCGCGACCGGCGATGTCAAACTGCTGAAGTACACCGCCGTCGACGACTGCGGCAACATCATCAATCCGCTCATCGTCGAGGGTCAGCTCCACGGCGGCATCGCTCAGGGCATCGCCCAGGCGCTGTTCGAGGAGGTCTCCTACGATCCGCAGACGGGTCAACTGCTGACCGGCACGCTCGCGGACTATCTGGTCCCCACCGCCAACGAGATTCCTTCACCGCTGTTGGACCGCACGGTGACGCCTTCCCCGACCAATGAGCTGGGCGTCAAGGGCATCGGTGAAGCCGGCACCATCGCCGCCAGCGCGGCGGTGATCAACGCCATCGTCGACGCACTGAGCCCGCTGGGCATCAGCCACGTCGACATGCCCGCCAGTCCGGATCGACTGTGGAAGCAGATCCGCCAGGCGCAGGAGGGAGTGCGCGCATGATTCCTGCCGCGTTTCGCTACCAACGCGCCTCGTCCGTGGACGAGGCCTCGCGCCTGCTCGGCCAGGGTGAGGACGTCAAGGTGCTGGCTGGCGGCCACAGCCTGATCCCACTGATGCGCCTGCGGCTCGCCCAACCCACCATGCTCGTCGACATCAATCCGCTCGAGGGTGAGCTGGGCTACATCCGGCGCGACAACGGCACGCTGCGCGTCGGCGCCCTCACGCGCCACTACCAGATCGAGCAGTCGGCTGACGTGCAGCGGGCGCTGCCACTGCTGGCGGAGGTCGCCGGGGAGGTTGGCGACCTGCAGGTCCGCAGCATGGGCACGATCGGCGGCGTCCTGGCGCACGCCGATCCGGCTGGCGATTACGGGACGCTGGCGCTGATGCTGGACGCCACGATCAGCACGAACCGGCGCTCGATTCCGGCGAGTCAGTTCTTCCTCGGCCTGTTCACCACCCCTCTGGCGGCGGATGAGCTCATCACCGAAGTGAGCTTCCCTGTGGCCAGCGGGCCGCACAGGTACATCAAGTTCCGACGGCGGCTGTCGGACTGGGCCATCGTCGGCGCGGGCGCTCAGCGCATGGACGACGGCCAGTGGCGGGTTGGCATCACGAATGCAGCGGCCACGCCCGTACGCGCCAGTGGCGTCGAGCAAGCGCTTGCGTCCGGGGCCTCCCCGGCCGAGGCAGCACGTCAGGCCAACCAGGGACTGGATCCGGCCAGCGACGTGCGCGGCAGCGCGGAGTACAAGACGCACCTGGCGCAAGTGCTCACACAACGAGCGATCGAAGGAGCGACTTAAAACACCATGGCGGCGACACCCGTTGGGTTCACGAGACGAACGTTGCTGGCCCGCGCCGCGGTGGGCCTGACGGGTGGCGTGTTTGCTTCCTTGCTCGGCGCCTGCTCGTCGGCGGCGCCGACGATCAGCGCGCCAACTGCCGGCGCACCCGCGCCGGCGGCGCCGACGACAGCTCCGGCGGCCGGCGCGACGAGCAAGCCGGCCGCCGCGGCCGCGCCTGCAGGGGCTCGCGGAAGCGGCGGCGCGTTGCGCATCCTGATGTGGCAGGGCCCGACCATCCTCAATCCGCACCTGTCGCAGGGCACCAAGGACTCCATCGCCGGGCGCTTCTGTTGCGAGCCGCTCATGACGGTCAGCGGCGACGGCAAGTTCACGCCCGTCCTGGCTGCCGAGGTCCCCGGCAAGGACAGCGGCGGACTGAGCGCCGACGGCAAGACCGCCACGTACAAGCTCAAGCCGGGCATCAAGTGGGCTGACGGCGAGCCATTCACCGCGGACGATATTGTCTTCACCCACCAGTACGTCACCAACACGCAGACCGCGGCAACTACCCTGGGGTTGTACGTCGACCTCGACAAAGTTGAGGCAGTCGACCCCACCACCGTACGTCTGACCTTCAAGCAGCCGACCGGCGGTTGGTACGTGCCATTCGTCGGGGCGGGTGGCCAGATCCTGCCGAAGCACACGCTCCAGCAGTACGTTGGCACGGCATCGCGTGAAGCTCCCTTCAATCTCAAGTCGTTCGGGACCGGACCCTACATGGTCCAGGAGTTCAAGCCGGGCGACACGCTCACGCTGGTGCCCAACCCGAACTACCGCGAGCCAAACAAGCCGTCGTTCAGCGAGATCAACATTAAAGGCGGCGGCGACGCCGTCTCGGCGGCTCGGGCTGTGCTCCAAACGGGCGAGTACGACTACGCCTGGAACCTGCAGGTCGAGGCTCAGGTACTGAACGGGCTACTGCAGGGCGGCAAAGGCGACCTGGTGATTGGCGCTGGCGGTGGCGTGGAGCAGCTCCACCTCAACCAGGCTGACCCGAATACCGATCTCAACGGTGAGCGGTCCAGCCCCGCCAGCAAACACCCGTTCCTGACCGATCAGCGCGTGCGGCAGGCGATGGCGCTCGCGATCGACCGCGAGACCATGGCCAAACAGCTCTACGGACAGTCGGGCAATGCATCGCCGAATGTGCTGACGACCCCCACCAACCTGTCGTCCAAGAACACGACGCTCGAGTTCAATATTGATAAGGCGAATCAGATCCTGGATCAGGCTGGCTACAAACGTGGCGGTGATGGCGTGCGAATGACACCCGATGGGGCGCGCATGCACGTCGTCTATCAGACGACGATCAACTCGCTCAGGCAGAAGGAGCAGGACCTGGTCAAATCGGGTTGGCAGCAGATCGGGATCGAAACTGAGTTGAAGTCGGTCGATGCAGGCGTGTTCTTCTCTGCCGATCCAAGTAATCCCGACACCAACAGCCACTTCTACACCGACGTCGAGATGTACACATCGACCTTCGGCTCACCGTTTCCGCTCAACTACATGAAAGCGTGGTATAGCGGCAATCCCGAGATCGACATCGCGCAAAAGGCGAACCAATGGTCGGCGCGCAACTATCTGCGCTGGGTCAATGCGGATTACAACAAGCTCTTCGACCAGGTCAAATCCGAGACAGACGTCCAGAAGGCGACGCAGCTGTGGATGCAGATGAACGACATGGTCGTCAGCTCGAACGTCACCATCCCGCTCATCGACCGCAACTCGGTCGACGCCAAAATCAAGTCGCTGAACGGTCCGAATCTGAGTCCGTTCGACGAGTGGTCTTCCAATATCGCCGACTGGACGAAGGCGTAGGGCGTTCCGCGTTCCGGGTTCCGCGTTCCGCTTCGGCGGACGGGTTCTAGGTCTAGGCGCTCGGCGCCGGGATACAGGACAGGCGCGCCGAAACGCAGCAATCCTCGGCGAAGCCGCTAACTCGGAACTCGGAACTCGGAACTCGGAACTCGGAACTCGGAACTCGGAACTCATCTCATCGCCTGGACCGCCTTGATAGCCTCCTCCACATCCGGCGCGACCAGAGGGTCGTCTGTTATCCACGCGTAGCGAACGATCCCGTCCCGATCCAGCACGAACACCGAGCGACGGCTCATTCCCCACCAGCCGCCGAAGGGCTCGTCTTCGGTGTAATCAATGCCGAACTGCCGCACGATCTGGCGATTGAAGTCGCTGACGAGCGGAAACTGCACATCCAGCGCGGCAGCAAAGGCAGTATGTGCGCGATCGCTCTCGACGCACATGCCGAGCACGCTCGCCCCCAGCGTCTGGAATCGTTCGTAGTTCTCACGGAACCCTTCCAGCTCCGCGCGTCAAACACGTCCGAAGTCGAAGAGATACCAGGCCAGGACGACTGGCCCGCGGCTGAGGTTCTCGCTCAGGTCAACCGGCTGACCCGTCGATGAAGGCAGGTTGAACAACGGCGCTCGATCGCCGACCTTGAGACTGCGACCACTCGGCATACGCTGAATCAGGCTACCTCCGTCGGTCAGCCGCGTCGCGCCTTCCCCACCAGTTGGGCCCCTTCCGGGGAAATCAACTGAATGTGTCCAGCCCGGTTCACTGCTCGCAGCAGGGCGCGGCCGGGATATTGAGCCTGAAGCGCGCTCACCGCCTCGGGCGTGCCCGCCAGAGCGAACAGGACGCCGCAGTCCGGCAGCCGCGGACAGTTCAGTGGCGCGAGCGAGGTGTTGAACAACCACCAGTCGTCAGTCACCACCAGCGACGGGGTCGGCAGGTTTGTGAGCTGAGGCCCGAGCAGCGATGGTTGCACGAAGTCCAGGCTGATCTTGACGCCGCCGGATTGACCACTGAGGTCCAGGCGCCGCTGGAGCTCGAGAGGCACGTAGAAGAGCAGGGTGTTCAGCGCCAGCAGGCCGAGGACGATGGCAGCCGCGGCGCGGCTCCGCGCCATCTGCGCGAGTAGCTGCGCACCGCGCGCGGCGAGCAGCAGCAGCCATGGCATGGCTTCGAAGTAGTAGCGTGGCCCGAGCGCGATACCGTGATAGAAGTACGCCGCGTAGGCGGTCACGAACGCCAGGAAGCCAGCCGCGGCCAGCACGTCCCACGTCCGCGGGCGGCCGACCAGGAACGGCGCGCTGAGCAGGCCGAGTGCGAACAGTGGCGGCCAGCCGAAGAGATCGAACTGCAAGATCGTCAGCAGTTCGTCAGTATTGGCCAGGCCTGCCGCGAGCGTGTGACGCGTGTGAAAGCCGATGCCGTCGCCGAAGCCGAAGTGGTCGGTGGCGTTGAACAGGGTGCGCGGCAGCAACCACGGGCTGCCCGTCAGGTGCTGGTTGTACACGAGGTACGTCAGAACGAATGGCACGCCGAAGAGGCAGATCCGCAGCAGCGGGCGCCAGCGACGGGTGGCGAGCAGACGCGCGCCGAGGGGCAAGGCGAACAGCACGCTCGCTGCTTCGCGCGTGAGAAACGCGGCGCCAAGCAGGGCGCCGGAGAGCGCATACCAGCGCAGTTCCCCGTCGCGCTCACCGGCCACAAAGGCGGCGAGTGCGCCGGCCAGGAGCCCGGCTGCGATCGGGTGGCTCAGGAACGAGCCGGCCTGGAACAGCACGAACGGCGACAGCACGCCCAGGCCGAGCGCTGCCAGGCCGCAGCCCGGTCCAAACAGCACACCCGCGGTCCACGAGGTGGCGCCGATCAGCGCCAGGCAGGCGAGCGGTCCGATCAGCCACCCGAGGCCAACCACCTGGCCCAGGGCGTAAGCGGCCGGCGCGCCGGGCGGATACTGCGAGAACAGTCGCCCCTGCCACAGGACTTCAAACGGTCCCCTGAAGTCGTCCACCAATGGCGGCGCGGCCAATGCGAGCTTGCCCGCGGCGAACAGCCCGGCCTGGAAGGTGTAGGACACCGCGTCGAGCACGTGCGGCAGCTGGTGGTACGCCCGTGTCGTCACCACCGCCGCGGCCACCAGCCAGGCGACGAGCAGCACATCCGCCACGATTCGAGCGCTCAGGGCCTTCTCGAGATCTACCGTCGGGATGCGGCGCACCGCACGAATCACGTGCGCCAGCACCCACGTCGCAAGTACGAGCGTGAAGCCCGCCGCCGCGCTGCGGCCGATGAGGTTCAGGAGCCCGGCAGCGAAGGGCGCCGGCTGCTCGGGGAAGAACCAGCGGGGCAGGGCGTCGGTCCCCCCGCCGCGCTCGATCAGCCAGCGCGCGTTACGCCGGTCACGGTCCAGCTCGAGGCCCTCGCGACGATCAGGAGTCGCGCTGTTCAGCCACAGATGCGCCGGCGCTTCGGGCCGCCGCACGGCGGCTTCGATCCGAAAGTCGGTCGGTAGCGGCCTGGCATCCGAAGGAACGGTCAGGCCAGTGGAGAGGTCGATGACCCGGGTACGCTCCCAGCGGCTGTAGCTCGACTCATCCCGCAGCCACGCGTCGAAGCGATACAGCGGTGAGTCGACCAATCCTCCGCCGAACAACAGGGACGGCCGATCGTTGGTCGCCGTGGTATCGCTACCATCGATCTGGTATTCGCGTTGCAGCGGACCGGGTTGCGCGAACGTGACGTCGCGCCAGCCGCCGCCCAGTACGGACGACAGTTCGTGCGTCTGCCCGTCGACGCTGACCCGAAGCGCGGCGCCGTGCCCTTCAATGCTGACCAGGACCGGGAATGCGGCCGGCGCCGCCTCGCCCAGTCCGAGCAGCGCCAGGGCTACCAGGCCGGCGACGGTGAGCGGTCGGAGTTCCTCACTCCTCGTTCTCAGCCTTGGCGCCCACCTCGACGAACTTGACGCGCGACGCGCCGCAGCGCGGGCATTTCCTGGGCAGCATCTTGTCGACCACCTCGTAGTTGCAGGTCAAGCAGCGCCAGGTGGTCGGCGTCTCCGCCGCACGGGTGCGAATCGCGCCCGTCTTATCGGTCATTCGGCTACGAGTCTACAGCCGTTCAGCCTCTTCGCACTGGAGGGGGCGCGAAGAACACGTCCTCGACGCGCGTCTCAACGGTCTGCACGTCGGTCGCTCCCAGCGTGCGCAGTCGCTCCACCAGCCCCTGGACCAGGTGTTCGGGCGTGGACGCGCCTGCACTTACACCAACGCGGTTAGCCCCCGCCAGCCAGTCTGCCTGCAATTCATCCGCCCTGCCGAGCAGGTACGCCCGCGCACCCGCGCTCTCGGCCACCTCGCGTAGCCGATTCGAGTTGGACGAGTTGGGCGAGCCCAGCACGAGCACAACCTCGGCGCCGTGCTGCGACACCAACGCGAGCACCGCCTCCTGGCGATTCTGGGTCGCGTAGCAGACGTCGCCCGATTCGGGTCCCACCATCGAGGGAAAGCGGGCGCGCAACGTATCGACGATGGCCGAGACGTCGTCCAGGCTCAGCGTGGTCTGCGTCGCGTACGCAACCCTGCCCTCATCAGGCACTTCAACCCGAGAAGCATCAGCAATGGTCTGGATCAGCCGAACCTGGTCGGGCGCCTCGCCCATGACCCCCTCTACTTCGGGGTGGCCGGCGTGGCCCACAAACAGAATGGTGTAGCCGCGCGCGGCGTAGCGCAGGACGGCGGCGTGAACTCGGGAGACCAGCGGGCAGGTCGCGTCGAGGGTCATGAGCCCGCCCGCGGCGGCTTCCTTGCGCACCGTCGGCGAGATGCCGTGCGCAGAGAACACGGCGGTGGCGCCCGCCGGGATCTCGCGGGTGTCTTCGACAAAGACGGCTCCGCGTGCCCGCAGGTCGTCGACAACGACCTTGTTGTGCACGATCTCGTGGCGCACGTAGACGGGTCGCGCATCGCCTGGCGCGCGGTTGTCGAGCGCCAGCTCGACCGTTCGAATCGCCCGTTCCACACCAGCACAAAAGCCGCGCGGTGCGGCCAGCAAGACCGTGAATGCCATTCGAGCTGATTATCGGCTTCCCAACGCGCCGGCAGTAGGTTTCTCCGCAGCCAGCACGCCAGCAGCCTTTGCGTCCTTCAGGTCCGTCAACGCCTAGCGGAAAGCCACCTGCTTTACGTAGGTCTGGTAGGGCACCCCAGCGATTTCGGCGGCTTGGCGCACCACATCGAGTGAAGCTCGCCGCCAACGGATGCCGACGCGCTCATCAGCCAACTCGTGATCGGCAGCCGCAGTCAGGTGCTCAAGGCGTTCCGCGGTGGCCTCGTCGAGTTCGTAGGGCTCTGGCCCTGAGATCTTGCGCTTGGGCATTAGACCTCCTCCCACGGAAGCACGAGATCACCATTACCACGCGATCACGTTCGATCCCAGAACCAGTACAGGCCGTGCGTTGGAGACAAACTTTCGAGGCGTTCCTGTGATGCATTCCAGCGCGCCCGTCCACTAAAGAACGTCTCTATCGCGTCGTCAGGCGTGGTGAGGTGCCGCGCATAGATATGGAGATATGGAGCATGTCGGGTTCGGCGTCGTCAGTTTTGAACACGAAACGGATGCCTGACTCATCGTCGATATAACTCTGGTACCGCGGTGCCCCCGACACCGAAAAACTCTAGCCGTGTCGGAGGCATATGTCAATGCATTCGCCGCAGAAAGGGGCCGTCTACCTGTAAACGGCAAGGGCGCTGTTCCCCCCCCGCAGACGTCGACGAGTTCCAGGCAGTAGGCGCCAACCCGGCGCTCGTCCTCGGGATCCGCGAAGAGCGCCTCTTCGACGTCCTCAGGGTAAATATTGGCGCCCATGTAGGAGAGCGTGCTGTCGCTGCGACCGAACAGGTACAGGAACGGCAGCCGGAAGATGGGCTGGCCGGGGCGATGGCAGGCGGCGACCGGGTCCAGCCCGAAGTCGCGGAGCACGGCCAGCACGCTGTCGAAAGGGATCACGCCGCCGCTGTCGTGGATGTTCTAGCGAATGCGCGGGGAGAGCACGCTGAGCCGGTTAATGGTGAAGATCAGCTCCCCCTGCGCGTTGGTTTCCACGTAGTGGTCGAGCGGGTTGTATTGGAACAGCATCGGCAAGCGCGGGTCGTCGCCGAAAAGCGCCACATGCAGGCGGCGATCGGCCGCCGCGTGCTTGCGCAACCAGACCGTGACCGGGAACTCGGCGGCGATGCCGATGTCCAGGTCGGAGGCGCCGTAACCGGAGTAGACCGCGTCGAACGAGCGCTCGAGGTACGCACGCAAGCCCTCGGTCATGCCCTCGCCGCCCATCATGCCGGTGACCCGATGGGCCCGCCAGTCGAAGCCCCGTGCCTTGCCCTCGTCAACCAGGTGCTTGAGGAAGGGCGGATAGCCAGTGATGACGTAGGAGTAGCGCGGCCCGAAGAACTCCAGGGTGTGGAGGATCTTGTCGACGTCTGGCCCAGTGGACTTCACCATCCCGTTGAGGCGCATCGCCTCCCCGACGTTCACGCCGGTCGCCCAGGCGCCCATCGAGAACCCGTTGATACTAATGACCCCAGTGCCGCAGTAATACCGGGTGAACTGGTGCATCAGCCGGTGCACGTCCCGCAGCTCGGCCGCGCTGCGCGCCCAGTTGTACGGGGTGCCCGATGCGCCCGAGGACTCGTCGATCTGGGTGCCGACCGGGGGGGATCCGGCCGTCCAGGCAGCGGTCCTCCGTGCTGAACGCCCTGACGTAGGTCGCCTTGTCGGTGACCGGCAGCCGGCGCAGCCGCTCGGCGGGCGCCAGTCGGGGATCATCGCGCCAGCCGGTGCGTTCGAGGAGCATCCGGTAGGCGGGGACGCGACGGCGAGCGTGCTCAGCGGCGCGCCAGGCGGCATGCGGGCTCAGATCGTCCACCAGGCCAAGGCCGGCTTCCGCGGACCGCAAGAACAACCGGTAATTCCGGAGCGTGATCTGCTGGCCGAGATCCGCAATTCTCAGCGACAGCTCTGCGGTCCGGCCGCGCAGCAGCGCCTGGTGGAGGGGCGATCGCGCGCGGTCCGCGCGGGCGGGCGGAGGCTCGGACGACCTCCTGCTCATCGGACTCCTGCTCATCGGACCCTCTCGATTCCCGAGAGGCGCGCAGCGTCGCGGTACCCGGTCTGTCGAGCTGTTGGATGGCTGTGCACGATTGCGGACCTCCGTCTACCCCCACCACGGCCCACCGTAGCGAGAGGCACCTGTCAGCCAGCCGCGAAAAGCTGCCAGAAGCTGCCAGTGCTCCACGCGCCATGCGTGGTCGCTAGAGGAGCGTCAAACCGTGCAGGCTCGGCGTGCCCTGGTGGACTTTGAAGCAGCCTCTTGGGCCGGACTGAGATGAACTTCCTGTCGGCAGCCGAACGCGGCGCAAACTCCGCCGTCGTGCGCGGCGGCAGCGGATGGAAGAGCACTCGTCGCCAATAACAATGCGCCGACCAAAACCAAGCGTTGCATGGCAAACTCCCAACCGCGCACGCTACGCTCGGTCCGAAGGTGCAACCCGCGTAGAATTGCGCGAATTCTGAGCGGTGCCGGCAGCCGCCGGTGCTCGAGTTGGAGTCGAAGCACGAGCCTCCCAGCGCCTCCTTCAGCCACTCAACCATGTAGATCCCATCTTGGCTCTGGTTTAGTGGTGCTCGATGAGGCTCCCGATCAAGTCGAACATCGGCGGAAACGTCCCGAGCAGGCCGAGAACGAGGAGAATGCCGGTGGCCGTCGCGGCGCGCGGGAAGTTCACGTCCCGGCTCCGCCACGCCAGGTGGAGCACCCCCCAGGCCACCAGCCAGAGGGCCACCATGAGGGTGGTCTTGCCGCTCAGTGGCCCCACGGGATTGACAATGTTGAGCGCGCGGGAGAAGTCGGCGAAGGCCCCCTCGGCGGTGACGATGATCCCGAGGCAGGCTGAGCCGATGCCGGCCGCGACGATCGCAGCCACGGCCGGGCCGTTCCTGACGCTCGCCGTGGTGGGTTCGGAGACTGGGGGCGCCTCGTCCACGACGCGGTGGTCGGGCGCGGTGGCCAGCGGGCGCTGGTCCACCACGAGGCTCTCTCGCGCCGCTGGCGGGGCGAGGGCCAGCTCCCGTTCAGGAGCCAGAACGCTCGCCGCGGCGACGCCGTAGCCGAAGGTCCGGTCTACTGTGATCCGTCGATCCATTTTGTTCCTCCCGTAAGGGCTACTGGAACGCGAACGCATTGGGCGCCACTTTGTTGAGCGCCGCGCCGAGGGCGCCGGCCACGAGACCAGTCGCAAATGCAAGTGTGAGGAAGACACGCACCGTCCGACGGACGCCCACCCACTCCTCGAGCTGCGATCTATAGCGCACCGCTAGGTAAGCCGCGGCGGTGGCCAGGATCGGCGAGAGCCAGGCGACGTGCTCCTTCCACTCCATCCCGAACTTGTGCCAGCGCTCGAGGCTGGGGTCAGCCAGGAGGAAGCGTTGCGGGAAGGCCGACAGGTCCGCGCCGGCCGGCGCCACCGCTCTGTACCAGGGGTAGATGAGATACGTGCCGGTGAGCACGCTGGCCCAGGCGGCGAAGGCCAGCACCATGGCCCCAATGACGGCGAAGCGCACGAGACGTGCGTGTTGTGAGAGGCCGGCTAAGCCGCTACCAAAGCCGTGCAAATACAGGGCACCTAACCCGAGATGGAGAAGTAACAGAAACTGTCGGTTCGTGACCGCCATGTCTCCCCTCCATTTATGGTGTTATTGGAGAGCCACGTCGCCTACGAGCAGTGGTATTCCCTCACTCCACTGCGGGGTATCAGCGGGCTCAACGATTCCACGATAGACGGGTGAGCTCCGCCGCTACACCACCGAAAACCGTAGTTTTGGGCGCTCCCGCCGGCAGGCGCAATCAGGAGCGGGCGCGGCTCCGGATTCGCTCGGCGTGCGGAAGCGACAGCAGCACCCAGAGCAGGGTGAGCTCGGTCGCCTTAGAGACGACGTCGACGGTATCCACCCCCTCGGGCCGGCCCGGGTGCGGCCCGAAGGGCAGCCCGGTCGTGCGCGAGACGAGGTACAGCAGCACCACCAGCAGCGTGCCGATGATCGTCGCCTGGACGGGCGCGCGGGTGGGTTCCTCCAGGAAGGCCACGCCGACCACCATCTGGGCCGCGCCGACGACGAGCATAAAAACGCCGAACGCCAGCCCCTCCTCCACGAAGTGGGCCGGCGCGACATACAGGTGGATCAGTCCGGCCACCACGGCCAGCCCCCCGGCGACGCGGTACAACTCGGTGGACTCCGTCCTCCGTCGGTGCGCGCTCCGCGCCCTGGGCAACACCTTGAACGCCCCCATCGTTCTCCGGTCCTCCTGGCCGGTGGCATGTCGGTACGACCCACCCTCCGCGTCTGACCGCTCGGCCTGCAGCGACGGATTGAGGGACACCTCCGTACTGGTCATACGGGGATCAGCCGCCTGTTCCTGTCGAAGGCGGGCAGTTATCTGTCGGGGTTGGTGGTGGTCGGTCTCCTTGGTGCTCCACCACCGAGAACTGCGACATCATCATGTGGTCTTCGTGCTCCATGACATGGCAGTGGAAGACGTATGTGCCGCGGAATTCTGGGAACTTCGGATCACGCTCCGTCTCAAAATGGGCAAGGACTCGCACGGTGTCCTGGCGCAGGAAGAACGTCTCCTTCCAGCCAACTTCCCACGGAGCAGGCGGCTGCCCGTTCCGGTCGAGGACCTGCCACTCGTTGTCGTGGATGTGGACCGGGTGGTACCAGCCGCCCGACGAGTTGCTCACTTCCCAGATCTCGTCGGTGCCCTCGACGACGATCGCGTCGAAGCGTTCGGGCTCACCATGAAGTTGACACGGCCCGGCGAAGTGTTGCCCATTGATGGAAAACTCTCCACCTCCACGGTCGAATTCGAAGGCCCGTGTGACGGGTTTTGGCCTCGAACCCAGGCCGACCCGTAGGTCGAGGAAATCTCTTCCTGTTCCTGAGGGATTGAAGTAATCCCTTACAGTTCGCAAGGGATCCGGGATGGTGATGCGCGGCGGCGCCGGCCTGTCCACGACGTCGAACCGCATGATCTGCGCCGTCCTCCCCCCGTCCGCCTGCTCGTCCCCGTGGTTTTCGAGGATCACGCTCTGCATACTGGCGACCCCGGAGAAGTCGACGACCACCTCGACTCGCTCCGCCGGGGCAAGCTCGATCGAGTCGCGGACGACCGGCTTGGGCAAAAGCCCGCCATCGGTGCCGATCTGTGTGAACGTCAAGCGCGTATTACGCGCTTGAGGATTACTCAGCGTGAGCAGGTACACCCGCACGTTGGACCCGTTGAGGATGCGGAAGCGGTACTGCCCCCGGTCGACCTGGAAGAAGGGCTGAACGACGCCATTGACGAGGATGGTGTCGCCGAAGACTCCGCTCTGGTCGAATACCGCGTCGTAGTTCAATTGCCCGTTCGCATCGAACCGCCGGTCCTGGATCACCAGCGGGATATCGTGCCAGGCAGTCGGCGCGCGGGTGGAGTCGCCCGCCAGCCCGGTGGGCAACTTCCCCTCGAGCTGGTACCGCGCATCGAGCTCGTCCTCGAGGACGTAGAACCCCGCCAGCCCCATGTACACGTTGCGCCCGGTGAAGTCCTCCGTGTGGTCGTGGTACCAGAGCTGCGCGCCCTGCCCGCTGTTCGGCTCGTTCTGGAACTCGAAGAGCCGGAAATTCACCTGCGGGGGGGCGACCACAGACCTGAGCGGGAGGATCAGGTCGTCGGGGTGGCCGTCGTCGTCAGGGCCCTGATGCCCGCCGTGCAAGTGGACCGTGGTGAAGATGGGTCTGTTGGCCGCGTCGGGCTCCAGTTGGTTGATGAACTTGATGATCGTCGGGCGACCGTACGGTTGCCCCTTGGCATTGATGGGTGGGTCGTTCCGCCCGGGGGAGATGCCCTGCAGAAAGGAGGTGATGGCCTGCGACTTGATGGTGGGTCCGAGGAGCGACTCGGGCGGATGACCATCGGCTGTGTAGGCCCAGACCGCGGTCGTCCCCGGGCTGCCGGGGGGATAAACCAGGCCCGGGATTGGAATCCGCTTGTTCACCATCCTGATCACGTAGTAGTCGGTCCCCTGCTCCCTGGCTTGACGAACGCGGAAGGGGCTTGGGTGAGGGGAATTCTCTCCTTCAATGACGTTCGGGGGCACATCGGTGCGTGGGAGCACCCGTGGAACGCCAAGGGGAAAGGCAAACGGCATGATCGCCGGGCTTGCACCGCCGAGGTCGGAAAAAGCGCGCCACGCGCTGTCGATCCCCATGGCGTGCCCGGGCATGCCCACGCTCATGTCTCCCAGGCGAAGTGAGAGGGCGGCGCTACCCAAGAGCCCGAGTCGCAGCGCCTGACGTCTGCTCAGCATGCGCTCCTCCTCATCTATCACTTGAGCGGATACGGTGCTTCACACACGTGCCAGCGGCGGAGCAGGAACGACGCATACTCCTCCGAGGCCCGGGGTGCGGGGCCGCGTCCAACCGAAACGACGCCAGTATGAACCGACGCTCTTACCTGGAACTTACCTGGCGCAATTCACGCTGACGGGCCGGGTGGTATATACGTATACGTATCCTTGGGCGTTGGCCCATTGGCGCCGTGCGTGCGGAGCGCGACGAGTCCTCGCTCCACCGCCCAGGCGGCGACCTGGGCGCGAGACGCCATGCCCAGCTTCCGCAGGATGTTGCAAAGGTGCGTATCCGCCGTTCGCCCCGTGATCACCAACGTATCGGCGATCTGGCGGTTGGTCAGCCCGCACGCGAGCAGCGCGGCGATCTCGCACTCCCGGGACGTCAGCGGACCGTGCCGGCTGCCCGGCGAGGCGACCGGAGAACCGTTTGGCATGGGGCTGCCAGCACGAACCGCGCGAGAGGTGGGGACCCGCTTGGCCGGGAACCGCCCGTCCAGGATGTCCTGGTGCAGACGCCCGGTCGCCTCGGCGGGCTCGGTGCCCAGCTCGTGCCGCAGGGCGCGCCGCAGCCGCTGGTACTGGCGGAGCGCCTCGTGCCGCCGCCCGGCGAAGGCGTAGAGGCGCATCAACCCCAGGTGGGCCTCCTCGTGGGTGGGCTCCGTTGCCACCAGGCGCTCGAGGGTCCGGCTTGCCAACCCATCCTCCCCGTGCGCCTCGTACAGCTGCGCCAGCTCCAGCAGCAGGGCCAAATACAGCCCGCGGAGCTCCTCCCGCCGGCTTATGACCCAGTATTCATAGCGGTTCTCCGGGAGCAGGTCGCCCGTGTACAGCTCCACCGCTGCTCGATACGCCGCCCGGTCCTGGGCATCGCGAGCGATAGCACCGGCCGCCTCGAATGCCTCGACGTCCACCCAGAGTGCACCATCGGCGGTCAGGGCCAGGCAGTCGCCGTGCAGGTGCAGGTACGCCGATGGACAACCCGGTGCGAGGTGAGGCTCGAGGACGTGGCGTGTGGCGTGGAGGGTGCGGTGCAGGTTGTTGGTGGCCGAATAAGACGCAAACCCGGGCCACAGCCGCTCCAACACCTGCTCGCGGTGCAGCCGGTGGCCCGGCGCAAGCGCCAGCAACTCGACCAGCCGTGCCGTCTTGACCCGCCAGGCGCTGTCGGGGATTAGCCACGAGCCGATCTGGACATGGAAGGCCCCGAGGACCTGGATGCCTAGCTCCTGCGGACTCCGGCTACCGTACCGGCGAGCGGACGGTAACGAGGGTGGATCGCTCCACATCCATGCGGCCATCAACGCAACGAGATACCAGTATCGGGTGGCACTCGATGCACCGAAGCCGCCGCCTAGCTCACCCGGTGCAGTGGCCTGGCCCCGTCAAGCCACCTTCAGCATACCCCGTTCGGTGTTGAGGTCAAGGCCCCGCTCGAGCGGCTGTGGCCCCGTCCACCCGCGCGGGCTCCGTCTCGCGCGGCAACCTGAAGCTGAAGATCGCTCCGTGACCGGCGCCTGCGCTCTCGGCCCTGATCGTGCCGCGGTGCGCCAGCACCAGGTGCTTGCAGATTGCAAGCCCCAGGCCGGTGCCGGCGCTCGTCCGCGAAGGATCGGTCTTGTAGAAGCGCTCGAACATCCGCCCTAGCTGGTCAGGGTGGATGCCGACCCCGGTGTCGGCGACCCAGAACTCCACCCGACCCGTCGACCGCCCGCGTGCCGACCTCAATGTGTCCCTGGCGGCGTGAACTTGACCGCGTTGGCCAGCAGATTGGCCAGCACCTGGCCGATGCGCCGCGCGTCGGCGCGGACGACCATCCCCGCGTCGTTCTGGACCACCTCTACGTCGAGCCCCATCTGCTCGGCGTATGGACGCATGCGCTCCACCGACGTTTGCAGGAGATTGTCAGAGAGGCACGGCTCGATCTCCAGCTCCAGGCGGCCAGCCTCGGCGCGCGCGAGCTCGAGCAGCTCGTTGACCAGGTTTGCCAGCCCATCGACTTCAAAGTGCGTGCGCTGCAGGAAGTCGCGCGCGACTTCGGGATCGTCCTCCAGCGCGCCGCCCTCGAGCGTTTCGACCAGCGCCTTGAGAGCCGCCACCGGCGTGCGCAGCTCGTGCGAGACATTCGCCACGAACTCCCGGCCGGCCGCCTCCGTGCGGCGCAGCTCGGTGACTGCCTGCAGCACCACCAGTCCGCC
>Ga0066710_100000624_pt1 | contig 22491 bp, 24 predicted proteins | sample GraSoiAngelo_159_FD_79666 | JGI IMG/M metagenome (GOLD analysis project Ga0066710, IMG submission 79666) | Grasslands soil microbial communities from the Angelo Coastal Reserve, California, USA - 14_1009_16_40cm | ecosystem: Environmental > Terrestrial > Soil > Grasslands | place: USA...
ATCAGCGTCGAGGTCAACACGCGAGTCCGCGCGCTCGAGTTCTTGATCCAGCAGAAGGGGCTGACCGGCGTCGTCGAGACGGTTCCGGCCTACTCCTCGCTCCTCGTGTACTACGATCCTCGCGTGGTTGGATACGACCCCGTGTGCGCGGCGATCGCCGAGCTGGTGCCGCAGGCGACGACCGCGGTCCTGCCGCCGCCCCGGACGGTCGAGCTGCCGTGCTGCTACGAGGATCCCGATCTCGGCTTCGACCTCGCCGCCGCCGCGAAGCGTCTCGAGCTCTCGACCGACGACCTGGTCCGGCTCCACGCCGGCGCCGAGTACCTCGTCTACTTCATCGGTTTCACGCCGGGGCTTCCGTACATGACCGGAATGCCCGAGCGCATCAACATCCCGCGCCTCGACACGCCGCGCACGAAGACCCCGCCCGGGAGCGTCGGCATCGGCGGCATCCAGTGCTGCATCTACTCGGTCGAGAGCCCGGGCGGCTTCTGGATTCTCGGCCGCACGCCGGTGGCGCTCTACGATCCGAGCGCGTCCGAGCCCACGCTCTTGCGTCCGGGCGATCGGGTCCGTTTTCGGCGGATCGATCGCGCGGAGTTCGACGCCATCGGGGTCGCCGTCGCTGCCCGGACCTACCAGCCGGTGATCTCGTGATCAGGATTCTCGATGCCGGCCCGCAGACCACCGTGCAGGACCTCGGCCGCACCGGGCAGATGCGCTACGGCATTCCGCCGTCGGGCCCGGTCGACCGATTCGCGTTCGTGCTCGCCAATCGTCTCCTCGGCAATCCCGACACGGCGGCGGCGCTCGAGTGTACCTTGATGGGGCCGCGCTTCGAGGTCACCGCGGCGGGCGCGATCGCGGTGACCGGCGCCGACACGCCGGTGACCGTGAACGGCCAGGACGCCGCAGGCTGGGCGACGATCATGGTGAAGCCCGGCGACCTCGTCAAGCTCGGGCCGGCGCGCACGGGTGTCAGGTCCTACATCGGCTTCGCCGGCGGGCTCGACGTGCCGCTCGCGCTGGGGTCGCGGTCGACGTATCTCCGCGGCCGGGTCGGGGGCCTGCAGGGTCGCGCGCTCAAGAAGGGCGACGAGCTCGAAGTTTTTCCGTCCGGTCCCGTCAAGCTCCGCCGGGTTCCTCGAGGGGAGATCCCGGACTACACGGGCGAGCCGACCGTCCGCGCTGTGCCCGGCCCGCAGGCCGACCGCTTCACACCCGAAGGCCTCCGGGCGTTGTTCGGTGGACGGTACGAGGTGCTGCCGCAGTCGGATCGGATGGGCTCGCGCCTGCGTGGGCCGCGGATCGAGCACGCGCGCGGTCACGACATCATCTCCGACGGGATCGCGCTCGGAGCTATCCAGGTCCCCGGCGACGGGCAGCCGATCGTGCTCCTGGTCGACCGGCAATCGACGGGCGGATATACGAAAGTGGCCACGATCTGTTCGAGCGACATCTGGCGTGTCGGCCAGGCGAGGCCGGGGCAGTCGCTCCGCTTCCAGTCGATCGGCGTGGAAGAGGCGCACCGGCTGCTTCGCGAGTCCGACACCGCGCTGGAAGCGGCAGTGAGAGAGGAGATTGCATGAGCGTCGACAAAGAGCTGAACGAGTACACCGCGAAGTCCGGCCGCTCGCGCGTCCTGCACGAGGAAGCGCTGGCGGTCATGCCCGGCGGCAACAGCCGCACGACGACTTTCTTCGATCCCTATCCCTTCACCATCCAGCGGGGGCAGGGCGCCCACATCTGGGATGCCGACGGGATCGATCGCCTGGACTTCAACGGCAACTACACGAGCCTGATCCTCGGGCACGCGCCGCCGGACGTCGTGAAGGCCGTGCAGCAGGCGGTGGAGCTCGGCCTGTCGTTTCCGGGACCGACCGAGCACGAGGTGCGCCTGGCCGAGCTGCTGACGCGCCGGGTGCCGTCCGTCCAGGCGGTCCGCTTCACCAACTCGGGCACCGAGGCCACGATGAACGCGGTGCGGCTGGCGCGCGCCTTCACCGGCCGGCCGAAGATCGCGAAGTTCGAGGGCGCCTACCACGGCACGCACGACTGGGTGATGGTGAGCGTGAGCGGGGACGCCAAGGCCACCGGCAGCCGGAAGCGGCCGAAGCCCGTGGCGTGGTCGGCGGGTATCCCGCCGGCCGTGCTGAAGCACGTCGTGGTCCTCCCGTGGAACGACGCCGAGGCGTGCGCGGAAATCCTCGAGGCCGAGGCCGGACAGCTGGCCTGTCTGATCCTGGACCCGATGATGTGCAACGCCGGTCTCGTACCGCCGGCCGAGGGGTTCCTGGCGCGGCTGCGCGAGATCACCGAGCGTCATAATATCGTGCTCATCTTCGACGAGGTCATCTCGTTCCGGACCGCGTGGGGCGGCGCCCAGGAGCGATTCGGCGTCCGGCCCGATCTCACGACGTTCGGCAAGATCATCGGCGGCGGGCTGCCGGTCGGCGCCTTCGGCGGGCGGCGCGACATCATGGACTTCTACGACCCGCGCAAGGGCGGTGCCCGCATCAGCCACGGCGGCACCTTCAACGCGAACCCGGTCACGATGGCGGCCGGCCTCGCCACGCTGAATGCGCTGACTCCCGACGCGTACACACGGCTCGATGCGCTCGGCGAACGCCTCCGCGGCGGCGTCGCCCGCCTGCTCGCGGCGACGCGGCGCCGGGGTCAGGTGACCGGGCTCGGGTCGCTGTTCTGGTTACACTGGACGTCGGAGGCGCTGACCGACTATCGTTCTGCGCGGCCCAAGGACGGGGAGACGCCGGTCCGCGTGTTTCTCGGGCTGTTGAACGAGGGGATTCTCTTGACCCAGCGGGGACTCGGCGCGTGCTCCCTCGCGATGACCGACGAGGACGTGGATCGCTTCATCAACGCACTCGCGCGCGTGCTCGCGCGAGGATAGGAGCTGACGATGGCCAAGTTCATCGATCTCAACGCCGACATGGGCGAGAGCTACGGTCGCTGGACGCTCGGCGCGGACGAGGAGATCATGCCGAACATCACCTCGGCCAACGTCGCCTGCGGGTTCCACGGCGGCGATCCGCACGTGATGCGCAAGACCGTGGAGCTGGCGATCCGGCACGGCGTCGCGATCGGCTCGCACCCGTCGCTGCCGGACCTCATGGGCTTCGGGCGGCGCGTGATGGACGTCTCGCCGCAAGAGCTGAAGGACTACCTCTGTTACCAGACCGGCGCGCTCCGCGAGTTCGTCCGCGCGTCGGGCGGCGACCTCCAGCACACCAAGCCGCACGGCATCCTCTATTCCATGATCGAGAAGGACGAGCCGCTCGCCACCGCCGTCGCCGAGTCGGCCCGCGAGTCTGGACGCGACCTGATCCTCATGGCGCTGGCGTCCGGGAAGTATGACCGGACGGCCCGCAAGATGGGCGTGCGCGTGGCCTCGGAGGGCTTCGCCGACCGCGCGTACAACGTCGACCTCACGCTCGTTTCGCGCAAGCTGCCGGGCTCGCTCATCACCGATCCGGAGCGGGCCGCCGCCCAGGCCGTGAAGATGGCCATGGAGGGCAAGGTGCGCACGATCGACGGTGTCGAGATCGACATCTCGGTCCAGACGATCTGCTGCCACGGCGACACACCGGGGGCGCAGAAGATCGTGCGCACGGTCCGCGAGGCTCTCGACCGGGCCGGCTGCCAGGTCAAGCCGCTTCGCGGCTGGCTACCGAAAGCGTGACGCACGCGCTCAAGCGCACGCCGCTCTATCACGAGCACGTCGCGGCCGGCGCGCGCATGGTGCCGTTCGGCGGCTGGGAGATGCCGGTGCAGTACACCGGCATCATCGAGGAGCACCGTGCGACCCGCGGCGCCGTCGGCCTCTTCGACGTGAGCCACATGGGCGAATTCGAGGTCGAGGGCCCCGGCGCCCTCGCGGCGCTCCAGCACCTGACCACCAACGACGTGGCGGCTCTCCAGGTCGGCCAGATCCAGTATTCGGTCTTCTGCTATCCGAACGGCACGATCGTCGACGACCTCACGGTCTACCGCATGGGCGACGAGCGCTACATGATCACAGTCAACGCGGGTAACATCGACAAAGACTGGGCCCACGTGACGAAGTCGACGGCGCACGTCAAGGACGCGCGCTGGCGCAACGCGTCCGAGCGCACCGGGCTCATCGCGGTGCAGGGGCCGAAGGCCGAGGCGCTCGTCGGCCGCCTCGCCGACCGCGACGTGACGACCATCGGGTACTACCGCTTCGCGCGCGGCAACGTCGGCGAGGTGCCGACCGTGATCTCGCGGTCGGGTTACACCGGCGAGGACGGCTTCGAGCTCTACGCGCCCGCCGACAAGACCGTGCGGCTCTGGAAAGCGCTCCTGGCCGCCGGCCGCGCCGACGGAGCCAGCCTGGTCGGGCTCGGGGCGCGCGACACGTTGCGGCTCGAGATGAAGTACGCCCTCTACGGCAACGACATCGACGAGACCACGAATCCGCTCGAAGCGGGGCTCGGGTGGGTCGTCAAGCCGGCCAAAGGCGAGTTCGTCGGGCGCGAGGCGCTCGAGAAAGTCCGCGCCGAGGGCGTACGGCGCCGCCTGGTCGGCATCGAGATGGTCGACAAGGCCGTCGCGCGCCACGGCTACCCCGTGCAGAAAGACGGCCGCGCAGTCGGCATCGTCACCTCGGGCTCGTACGGCCCGTCGGTCGACCGGTACATCGGGATCGCCTACGTCGAGACGGCCCTGGCCGCTGTCGGCACCGCGCTCGAGGTCGAGATCCGCGGTCAGGGCAAGGTGGCCCGGGTCGTCCGCACGCCCTTCTATCCGTCCAGGGTGAAAAAGCCAGGCTGAGAGACCGAACGTCGAGCGCCGGGGGCCTGCGAGGGCGCTCCGACGGCAAGGGGAGAAGATGGCCAACGTTCCCAGGGACCTGAAGTACACGCGCGAGCACGAGTGGGCCAAGCAGGAGGGCGACCGCGTGCGCGTGGGCATCACCGCCTACGCGCAAGAGCAGCTCGGCGACGTGGTCTTCGTCGAGCTGCCGAAGGTCGGCGCGAAGGTGACCGCCAGCAAGAACTTCGGCGTCGTCGAGTCGGTCAAGGCCGTGTCCGATCTCTTCGCGCCCGTTTCGGGCGAGGTCGTCGAGGTCAACGGCGAGCTCGGACAGAAGCCCGAGATCGTCAACCAGGATCCGTACGGCAAGGGCTGGATGCTGGTCGTGAAGCCGTCGAACAAGGGTGAGTGGGACCAGCTCCTGACGGCGCAGCAGTACGAGGAGCTCATCGCGCAGGGAGGCCACTGATGGCCTCGCGCTACATCGCCAACACGCCGGACGAGCAGAAGCACATGCTCGGCGTGATCGGCGCCGGCTCGCTCGAGGAGCTCCTCGTGAAGATCCCGCCCAAGGCGCGGCTCGCGAGGCCGCTCGGTCTGACCCCGGCGCTTGCCGAGACGGACTTGATCCGGCACATGATGGCGCTGGCCGGCCGAAACGCCCACGCCGAGTCGCACGTGTCGTTTCTCGGCGCGGGCGCGTACGACCACTACATCCCCAGCCCGATCAACCACATGGTCCTGCGTGGCGAGTTCTTCACCGCGTACACGCCCTATCAGCCCGAGGCGAGCCAGGGGACCCTCCGCACGATCTACGAGTACCAGACGATGATCGCCGAGCTGACGGGCATGGACGTCGCCAACGCGTCGATCTACGACGGCGCATCGTCCCTGGCCGAGGCGGCGCTGATGGCCCATTCGGTCACGGACCGGCGCGAGGTCGTGCTCTCGCGCGCCGTGCACCCGCTCTACAAGCGGGTCACCGCGACCTATTGCGAGGGCCCGGGTGTCCGGCTCCGTGACGTGCCGGCGCCTGAAGGCGTCACCGACCTCGCCGCCGCGCGGCAGCTCGTCAACGCGAAGACGGCGGCGCTCGTCATCCAGACGCCGAACTTCTACGGTTGCCTCGAGGATGTGGCCGCTGCGGCCGAGATCGCGCACGCGGCCGGCGCGCTGCTGGTCGTGGTGGCCGATCCGGTGAACCTCGGCGTGCTCGAGGGCCCGGGCAAGCTCGGCGCCGACATCGTCGTGGGCGAAGGCCAGGGGCTCGGAGTGCCGGTGGGCTTCGGCGGCCCGAACCTGGGCGTCTTCGCCGCGAAGAACGAGCTCGTGCGGCGCATGCCCGGGCGCCTCGTCGGCGCCACGGTGGACCGCGACGGCAAGCGCGGATTCGTGTTGACGTTGCAGACTCGCGAGCAGCACATCCGCCGAGCGAAGGCGACCTCGAACATATGCACCAACGTGGCGCTCTGCGCGTTGATGGCGACGATCTACCTCGCGACGCTCGGGCGCCGCGGGCTCGTCCGGGTCGGCGAGCTCTCGACGGCGAAGGCCCACTATGCGGCCGAGCGCCTGGCGAAGGTCCCCGGCGTCTCGCTGCGCTTCGCGGCGCCCTTCTTCAAGGAGTTCGCGCTCAAGCTGCCGAAGGCGCCTGACCGCGTGCTGCCCAGGCTCGCCAGGCAGGGCTTCCTCGCGGGCGTGCCGCTGAAGACCTTCGATCGCAGCCTGGCCGAGTGCCTGCTGGTCGCGGTGACCGAGAAGCGGACGAAGGCCGAGATCGACGCCTTCGCGTCGGCCCTCGAGAAGGCGGTGGCGTGATGGCCGACGCCTATGACAAGCTGATCTTCGAGCTGTCCTCGCCCGGGCGCGTCGCCTGGTCCTTACCCGAGGCCGACGTGCCCGAGGCCGACGCGCGGAAGCTCTTGCCGGCCAAGTACCTCCGGCGGGACGCGCCCGATCTCCCCGAGGTCTCCGAGTTCGACGTGGTCCGGCACTACTCGCGCCTGTCGCGGATGAACTACGGGGTCGACACGCACTTCTATCCGCTCGGCTCGTGCACCATGAAGTACAACCCGAAGCTCCACGAGGACATGGCGCGGCTCGCCGGCTTCGCCAAGGTCCATCCGCTGGCGCCCGAAGCCTCGGCGCAGGGCGCGCTTCAGCTCATGCACGAGCTCGCGCGCGATCTCGCCGAGATCGCCGGGATGGACGCCGTCTCCCTCCAGCCCGCGGCGGGCGCCCAGGGCGAGCTCGCCGGAGTCCTCATGATCCGGGCCTACCACCAATCGAGGGGCGAGAAGCGGACGAAGGTGCTCGTGCCCGACTCGGCGCACGGGACCAATCCGGCATCCACCGCGATCGCCGGCTACGAGGTCGTCGAGGTCAAGTCGCTCCCCAACGGCGAGGTGGACGTGGACGCGCTCGCGCGCACCCTCGATACCGACGTGGCCGCGTTCATGATCACCGTGCCGAACACGCTCGGCATGTTCGAGCCGCGCATCGTCGAGATCACCGAGCTCTGTCACGCCAAGGGTGTGCAGGTCTACATGGACGGCGCCAACCTGAACGCGATTCTCGGCATCACGCGCCCGGGCGATCTCGGCTTCGACGTCTGCCATTTCAACCTACACAAGACCTTCACGACACCGCACGGCGGCGGCGGGCCCGGCGCGGGCCCGGTCGGCGTCAAGGCGCACCTCGAGCCGTTCCTGCCGGTGCCCGTCGTCACGAAGGACGGTGACGAGTGGGCGCTCGACTGGAAGCGGCCGCGGTCGATCGGCAAGCTCCAGGCCTTCTGGGGCAATTTCGGGATGCTCGTGCGCGCGTACACCTACATCCGCACGATGGGGCCCGACGGACTCAGGTCGGTTTCCGACAACGCGATCCTGAACGCGAACTACATCATGAAGCGGCTGGAGAAGGCTTACGATATCGCCGTGCCCGGGCCCTGCATGCACGAGTGCGTCCTGTCGGCCCGCCGTCAAAAGAAACTGGGTGTCACGGCAACGGACATCGCCAAGCGTCTGCTCGATCTCGGCTTCTATGCGCCATCGACGTACTTCCCGCTGATCGTCGAGGAGGCGCTGATGATCGAGCCGACCGAGACCGAGGCGAAGGAAACGCTCGACGCCTTCTGCGATGCGATGATCCAGATCGCGCGCGAGGCCGAGACGAACCCGGCGGTGATTCACGACGCGCCAGTGACCACCGCCGTGCGCCGGCTCGATCAGACGAAGGCCGCGCGCGAGCCGAACTTGCGCTGGACGCGACGGAGCTAGCCGGGACCAGGAGCCCGCCGCGGGTGCGACGACCATGCCGGCCAGCCTGCGCGGGGTTCACGCCGACATCACCACCCTCTCGGTCGACGCCATCGTCAATGCGGCGAACTCGTCGCTGCTCGGTGGTGGCGGAGTGGATGGCGCGATCCACCGCGCCGCCGGGCCGGAGCTTGTCCAGGAGTGCCGGCTTCTCCGCGGCTGCCAGATCGGCGACGCCAAGCTCACCAAGGGCTATCGGCTGCCCGCCCGGTTCGTCATCCACACGGTCGGCCCGATCTGGCGCGACGGCGCCCACGGCGAGCCCGAGCTGCTCGCCTCATGCTACCGGCGCTCGATCGAAGTCGCGGCGACGAACGGCATCCGCACCCTCGCGTTTCCGAGCATCAGCACCGGCGTCTTCGGTTACCCGATCGAGCCGGCCGCCCGGGTCGCGGTGACGTCCGTCCGATCGGCGATGCAGGAGTTTCCCGCGATCCGGGAGGTCGTCTTCTGCTGTTTCTCGGCCTCCGACCTCGCGGTCTATACGCGCCGTCTCGGTGAAGCCGGGGTCTGACGACGGAGCCGCCATCCTCCTGATCGCCGCCGTGGCCGGAGTGGTCGGGATCGCTGTCGGGATCCCGTTCGGCATCGTGTTATCGCGGCGGGTCTCAAATCCCGGAACGAGGATCGCAATCCGGATCGCCGCCATCGGCGGCGCCATCGTCCTCGCCGAGGGTGGCGCGCTCGCTGCGATACGAATGGGGGCGAGCGAGCGATTTGTCCTGAGCTCCGGGGACCGGACGAGGCTCGACGTGGTCGTATCCCGTGAATACCGCGATGAATACAAGGACCTCGTGTCGCACCCGAAATTCGCCCAGGTCACGAGGGGCAAGTCGCCCGCCGAGATCAGAGCGCTGGCGACCAGCCTCACATCGAGAGGGCTCCAGTACCTCGATCTACCCGACCTGCAGGACTGGGCTCGCATCAAGCTGCGCATGGCCGAGCGCTCGCCGAAGCTGTGCGCCGGAATGTGGAAGGGCCGGGTCGACGATCCTACCCTTGGCGCGCGGACGCTGACCGAGCTCGGGGAGCCTGACGCGCGAGCCTGGGCTCGACTGAGCGCCCGGGCCAGCGTGCATGCCCTGGAGGGCCCTCCTCCGCCGGTGGTCACCAACGAAGCGCGGATGCTGGCGTTGCACCAGATCGTCCTGAAACTCCCGGAAGGGGATCGCCCGGCGGCGATGGCGGACATGTTCAAGCGCGAACAGCTGTCCGACGAACGGGCGTGCGAGCTCATGCGAATGATCCTCGAGGGCTCGCGCGACTTGGAGCCTGAGCTCCAGCACGCCTTCCTGCGGTTTCTGTCCACGTAGTCCCGGACGCGAGGCGAAGCGGGCGCGGCGGTCTCGTGCGATCCTAGGGGCCGTGACCGACAGCCAACGCGGCCGGACCTGGCGGCTTCTCGTGACGGAGCCCACCGACGGCGCTACGAACATGGCGATCGACGAGGCGGTCTGGCTCGGCCGCCGCGCGGGCGCCTCACCGCCGACGATTCGCTTCTTCGCCTGGGCGCCGCCCACCGTCTCGCTCGGCTACGGCCAGCCGCTCGACCACCACGTCGACGTCGCCGGGTGCCGCCGCGTCGGCGTGGGGATCGTCCGACGCCTCACCGGCGGGAGCGCCATCTACCACGACGGCCCGGAGCGCGAGCTGACGTACAGCGTCGCCGCCGCCGCCGACGACATCGGCGGGGGCGCGCGCGACCTGCTGCACAGCTACCAGTGGATCGGCCGGGCGCTCGCCGGCGGGCTCCGGGCGCTCGGCGCTCCGGTCGAGATGATCGGCGTCGCGCGCGGCGACGAGCCGACGCCGGCGTTCTGTTTCGCGCGCACCGGCAGCTGCGAGATCGAGCTCCACGGGCGCAAGCTCGTCGGGAGCGCGCAGCGGCGTTACGGCAGCACGTTTCTCCAGCACGGATCGATCCTGCTCGGCGTCGACGCGGACCGCCTGGCCGCGGTCTTCCCGACGACCGACGATCCGCTCGCCAGCTTGACGACGCTCGAGACCGCGCTCGGTCACCGACCCAAGTTCGACGACGTGGCGGCGGCGCTCGCGGCGGCGTTCGAGCGCGAGCACGGCCTCGACCTGCGGCCCGATGGGCTCGGCGCGGACGAGGTCGCGGTGGTCGAGCGCCTCGTGCGCGACAAGTACGCGACCGACGCCTGGCTGACGGGGCCCGCGTGAGCCGCGAGTACCCGGACTATCCGCGGGTCGGCGTCGGGGCGGTCATTCTCCACGACGACAAGGTGCTGCTCGTGCGGCGCGGCCAGGCGCCGTCCTTCGGGAAGTGGAGCTTGCCCGGCGGCCTCGTCGAGCTCGGCGAGACCACCCGAGAGGCCATCGCGCGCGAGATCCTCGAGGAGTGCGGGATCAAGATCCGGATCGTCGACGTGGCCGGCGTCCTCGATCGCGTGGTGAAGGATGACGCCGGCCGCGTTCGTTATCATTACGTGCTGGTGGACTACCTGGCGTATCCCGATTCGCTGGACGTCACGGCGGGCGACGACGCCGCCGAGGCGCAGTGGTTCGAGCTCGGCCAGCTGGCCGAGCTCGACACAACCCAGGGCCTCCTGGAGATGATCCGGCGAGCCGAGGCGCTGAGAGGAGGAACGCGCGGGTGAAAGTCGAGATCGTCACCAAGCGGCTCGAGGAGGTCCCGGCCGACGCGCTCGTCGTCGGTCTCTATGTCGGCGAAACGAAGCTGCCGGAGCGGCTGGCGCGCCTCGACCGCGCGGCGCAGGGGCAGCTCAAGCGCGTGCTCGACGCCGAGAAGTTCTCGGCGAAGGCGGGCCAGGTCACGCACGCGCACGCCGACGGCCGTCGCATCGTCGTCGCCGGGCTCGGCGCGCGGACCGAGACGACCTCCGAGGTCCTGCGCCGGGCGGCCGCGGCGGCGGTGCGCCGGGCCCGCGACCTCGGCGCGCGCACGGTGGCCGCGGAGGTGCTCGGCGACCGGCTGACCGCGCGGCAGCGGGCGCAGGCCGTCGTCGAGGGCGCCATCCTCGGCACCTACTACTTCGACCGCTACAAGGGCGAGAAGGCGGACAAGACCGTCAACGAGCGCCGCATCGCCGAGCCCGACGCGCGCCGCGCGCGCGAAGCCGGCGACGGCATGCGGCGCGGCGAGAGCTTCGCGCTGGCGACCTCGTTCGCGCGCGACCTGATCAACGCGCCCGCCAACGAGCTGTATCCGACCGATCTCGCGCGCGCCGCCACCGAGCTGGCGAAAGAGCCGCGCATCGAGGTCAAGGTGTTCGAGCGGGCCGACTGCAAGAAGATGGGCATGGGCGCATTCCTCGGCGTCGCCGCCGGGAGCGAGCAGCCCCCGAAATTCATTCACCTGACGTACAGCCCATCCGGCCGGCCCGCCGCGGGTCGCAAGCGCAAGAAGGTCGTCCTCATCGGCAAGGGCATCACGTTCGACTCCGGCGGGCTTGACCTCAAGCCGCCCGACGGCATGCTGCGCATGAAGTACGACATGGCCGGCGCGGCGGCGGTGCTGGGTATCATGCGCGCGCTGCCGGCGCTCAAGCCGGCGGCCGAGGTCCACGGCCTGATCGCGGCGACCGAGAACATGCCGTCGGGCTCGGCCATCCGCCCGGGGGACATTCTCCGCGCCATGAACGGCACGACCATCGAGATCGGCAACACGGACGCCGAAGGGCGTCTGACCCTGGCCGATGGGCTGTGCTACGCCAACACGAACATCCAGGCCGATGAGATCATCGACATGGCGACCCTGACCGGGGCCTGCGTCATCGCGCTCGGCCAGCTCTGCTCGGGGCTCATGACGAACAACCAGGCGCTGGCGAATCGCCTCATGAGGGCGGCCGAGGCCGCGGGCGAGCGCCTCTGGCAGCTCCCGCTGATCGACGAGTACCGCGACAACCTCAAGAGCGAGGTCGCGGACCTCAACAACGTCGGGCCGCGCGGCGGCGGGGCGATCACGGCCGGGCTGTTCCTGAAGGAGTTCGCGGGCAAGACGCCGTGGGCGCACCTGGACATCGCGGGCCCGGCGTTCACCGAGAAGGATCTGCCGCTGGCCCCGAAGGGCGCCACCGGATTCGCGGTGCGCACGGTCCTGACGTACCTGGGCGACTAGCGGTGGGCGGCGCGGTCGATCTGCACTCGCACACGACCGCGTCCGACGGCACCCTGACGCCGCGCGAGCTCGTACGGCTGGCGGCGCGCCACGGCGTGCGCGTCCTCGCCGTGACCGACCACGATTCCACCGGGGGCGTCCGGGAGGCGATGGACGAGGCGCGCAGCCTGGCGTCGCTCGAGATCGTCCCCGGCCTCGAGATCAACTGCGACGTGCCCGGCGCCGAGATCCACGTGCTCGGCTATTGCCTCGACTGGGAGGCGCCATGGTTTCAGGAGTTCCTCGGCGCCCAGCGCGAGGAGCGACGGCAGCGCGTCTACCGGATGGCCTCGCGACTCGCGGAGCTCGGCGTGCCGATCGATCCCGATGAGGTCGTCGCCCTCGTGAAGGAGGGCTCCGCCGGCCGTCCGCACGTGGCGCAGGCGATGGTCGCCCGCGGCCACGTGAAGTCGGTCCGCGAGGCGTTCGACCGCTACCTGTCGCTGAACGGTCCGGCGAACGTGCCGCGCCAGCGGCTCACGCCCGTCGAGGCCATCCGCATCATCCGCCGCGCGCGCGGCGTGCCGGTGCTCGCTCATCCCGGGCTCGCGAACCGCGACGAGCTGATTCCCGAGCTGGTCGAGGCCGGGCTCCTGGGCATCGAGGCGTTCTATCCCGAGCACTCGTCGGGGCAGATCACGGCGTATCGAGAGATGTGCTCGCGGCTCGACCTCGTCGCGACGGGCGGCTCCGACTTCCACGGCCCGCGTGTCGGAGGCGTCCGGCATCCCGGCGTCCAGCCGGTTCCGGAGAGCGCCTGGCAGGAATTGCAACGCCGACTCGCGTCGCTCGCCGAGGAGACCCCGAGCGCGTCGCCGGCCCCGCCTCCGATCGCATGACCGCGACTCAGGCGCAGATCTTCGGCTTCACCGACTGCCAGGACACGCGCAAGGCGCAGCGCTTTTTCAAGGAGCGGGGCATCGCCGTGCACTTCGTCGACCTGAAGGAACGCCCGGCGGCGCGCGGCGAGCTCAGACGATTCGCCGAGAAATTCGGCGCCGGGCCGCTGATCGATCGCGAGGGCGCCTGCTACAAGGCGCTCGGCTTGCGCGTGGCCGGCGACTCGCCCGAGCGCCTGCTCGAGCGCGCGCTGACCGAGCCGCGTCTGCTCCGCACCCCGCTCGTGCGGTGCGGGGGCCGCGTCGCGGTCGGTCACGCGCCGGAGGCGTGGCAAGAGTGGGTGGAAACCGCCAAGCAGGGAGGGGGCAAGCCCGCATGACGCCGCGCCCGTTCGCGATCAAGGTGGCCGACGACGTCCTCGCCGACCTGCGCGCCCGGCTGGAGCGCGTGCGGTGGCCCGACGAGCCCCCGGACGCGGGCTGGCGCTACGGCACGAGCGTCGCGTACATGAAGGAGCTGGTCGAGTACTGGCGCGCACGCTACGACTGGCGCGCGCACGAGGCGCGGCTGAACACCCTCCGGCAGTTCACCGTCGAGCTCGATGGGATCGACGTCCACTTCATCCACGAGCCCGGCGTGGGCCCCAAGCCGATGCCGCTGCTGCTCTCGCACGGCTGGCCCGGATCGATCGTGGAGTTCGAGCGGATCCTGCCGATGCTGACCGATCCCGCCCGCTTCGGCGGCGACCCGGCGGACGCGTTCACCGTCGTCGCGCCGTCGCTGCCGGGTTACGGGTTTTCCTTCCGCCCCGATCAGGCGCGCTTCGGCGTGGAAGAGATCGCCGACGCGTTCGCGCGGCTCATGACCGACGTCCTCGGCTACCGCCGCTTCGCCGCGCAGGGCGGCGACTGGGGCGCCTTCGTCACGTCGCGGCTCGGTCTGCAGTATCCCGAGCGTCTGGCGGGCATCCACCTGAACCTGCTCGCCGTGCGGCGCGACCCGGCGTTGCCCGACACGCCGACCGACGAGGAACAGACCTACATCAAGCAGCTCCAGCGCTGGCAGCGAGAGGAAACCGGCTACCAGTGGATCCAGGGCACCCGGCCGCAGACGCTCGCCTACGGCCTCACCGACTCGCCGGTCGGCCTGGCGGCGTGGATCGTCGAGAAGTTCCGGACGTGGAGCGACTGCGGGGGCGACGTCGAGCGGCGCTTCTCGAAGGACACCCTGCTCACCAACGTGATGCTCTACTGGGTCACCGGTGCGATCAATTCCTCGTTCTGGCCGTACTACGCCCGCTTCCATCGCCCGTGGCCCATCCCGGACGGCAAGCGGATCACCGTGCCCACGGCCTACGCCGCGTTTCCGCGCGAGATCCTGCTGCCGCCCCGGGCCTGGGCCGAGCGCAGCTACAACATCCAGCGCTGGACCGTCATGCCGGCCGGCGGCCACTTCGCCGCCCTCGAAGAGCCCGAAGCTCTGGCCGCCGACGTCCGCGCCTTCTTCCGCCCTCTCCGCCGGGAGACGAGCTAGCCGATCAGACGACGAGCCTTGGCGGCATTGCCGACGGTGATGACGACCGTGGCCCCGCCGCGTCCCGCGGTCGTCGCGTAGGCCGACTTGATGTTGACTCGCGCCTTCGCCAGCTTCTCGGTGATCCGCGCGAGCGCTCCGGGCTTGTTGCTGAGCCGCTTCGCGAACGCGACCTCCTCGACGAAGCGCACGCGCGCCTTGCGGAGCGCGCGCTTGGCGAGGGTCGGCTTGTTCACGACTATCCGGATCTTGCCGCGCCCGGCCGCTTCGGCCGCCGAGAGCGAGAGGATGTTCACCTTGGCGTCGGCCAGGGCGCGGCTGATACCGGCCAGAACGCCGGTTTTGGACCGGAGCGTCAGGACGAGCTGGGTTGTCTTGGGCATCGTGCGTCTCCTTTTCCTGCCTGAGTGAGCTGCACGTCTCAGCGCGTGTAAGCGGGAAATACGCGCTGCACGCACTCCGGGTCGTTGATCGCCAGCATCCCGCCGACGAGGCGGCGCGCGGCGCCGCGCACGACCACGAACGTGATGCGCGCCGTCGCGACGACGTGACCGCCGGCGCGCGCGACGATTTCGGTCTCCTGGTAGCGCGGGTCCTCGTTGCGCGGGCGCACCGAGGCCCGGGCGGCGCTCACCGTGACGGGCGCATCGAACGGGGCGGGTTGGTGGAGGGCGACGCGGAGCTCCGTCGTCATTCCCGATTCGCCCGTGGCCAACGCGCCGAGCCAGAACGCGGCCTCGTCGAGCAACGTCGTCAGCGCGGCAGGCGCGAGCGAGCCGTCGTCCCTCCGAAACGGCGCGCGCGGCTGCCACGTCCCACGAACCGTGTCGGCGTCGAACGCGAGGCGTGCGCGAAGCCCGACCGCGTTCTCGGTCCCGCACGCAAAGCACGCACGCGAGACCGGCAGTGGATACGCGCCTCGCGCGGCGTCGTCGTCGTCGGCCGGGCGGGGGCGGGGTGGCTCCGCGGGGACCACGCCAGCCACTTCGCTCGAGACCAGTGCCGTCACGTCTCGTCGGTTCGACCCTGACAACACGGGTCTTAGCGGAGCCACCCCACCCCCGCCCGGCCGACTTGGCGCGGCGGTGACCGCATCCATTGCCTGCGGCGCGACGCGACCTTCGACGAGGACACTGCCTCCGGCCTCGGAGAGGACGAAGGTGTCGGCCGAGTTTTCGCGCGCGCGGAGCAAAGTCAGCGGGAGGGCGAGCGGGACGCGGCGGCGGTAGAGGCCCGAGACCTCGCGTGGCGCGGTCACGCTCGAGAGCGCGTCGAACACGGCGAGCACCGAGCCGCCGTGCGCGGTGTCGGGGAGACCCTGGAGAGCGGGGTCGAGGGTGAGGATCAGATCGCGGCCGCTAACCTCCAGAGCGTGACGAAGCACGGCATCAATAGTGGTCATGAGATAATTTTTGAGTGTCGCCGCCCATTTTAGCCGACAAGGCTTTTGTTCGGGCGACGATCACCAACTTCTTTTTCTTCTTCAGCCTCAACTGCTTCATCCTCCTGCCGCTCTACATCGAGGGCAGCGGCGGGACCGAAGTCGAGATCGGCCTGGTCATGGGTCTCTACAACGCGATCGGCATCCTCTGCCAGCCGCTCGTGGGCCCGCTGGTCGACGCGTTCGGACGGCGGCGCTTCATGCTCACCGGCGCGGGCCTCGTGATCGGCGCGGCGCTCCTGGCCACGACGATGCCGTCGATCCCGCTGCTCGCTCTCGTGCGCGGCCTGCAGGGGATCGGCTTCTCCGCCTTCTTCGTGGCGAACTACTCGTACGTGCTGGACCTGACTCCGCCCTCCCGTCGGGGCTGGGCGCTCGGCATCTACGGCGTCGCCGGGCTCGTGGCGACCGCCATCGCGCCGCTCGTGGGGGAAGCGGTGGTCCGCCGGATGGGATTTCGTCCGCTCTTCGTCCTGTCCGCGGCGATGGCGGTCGTCGCGGCGGGATACGTCTGGAGCCTGCCGCGCGGGCGGCCGGGCGCGCCGCTGCCGGTCGCGGGCTCCCTGTGGGAGCGCGGCGGGCTCGACGAGCTCCGCCATCGCCACATGGCGGTCACGCTCTTCTTCGGTCTCGGCGCCGGCACGATCTTCGTCTTCGTGCCGACCTTCGCCGATAGCCTCGGGGTGGAGACCCTCGCGCTGTTCTACACGGCCTTCGCCGTCGCCGCGATCGGCGTGCGAGTCTTCGGCGGCCGCCTGATCGACACCCATGGGCGGCGGGCGGTGATCGTGCCGTCGATGTTCGTGCAGGCCGGCGCGACCGCGCTGCTCGCGCTGCTCGGTTTCGTGGTCACCCGTACGAGCCTCACGCCGGTGGTCCCGGTGCTGTTCGTGATCGGATTGATGTCGGGCAGCGCGCACGGCCTGCTCTATCCGGGACTGGCGGCGATGGTGACCGACCACGCGCCGGAGACACGGCGCGGGGTCGTCGTCGCGATGTTCAGCGCGGTCTTCCTGGTCGGGCAGACGGCGGGCTCGTTCGCGTTCGGCTACATCACGCACGCCATCGGCTACCGATTCATGTGGATGATGCTCGCCTCGTTCATGCTGCTCGGCGCAGCGCTCAGCATGCGGCTGGTCGAGCGTCGCACCACCTGACGGGCGGCGCTATACTGGCTCTCACCGTTGCGGGAACAGGAGCCGGCATGAATACGAGCGTCCGGATCGGCGTGATCGGCCTGTTGATCGTCGCAGTCCTCGGCGTGCCCGAGCGCGCCGACGTCGCCCCGGACCGGCAGGACGTGGTCCCGCCGAAGCCCACCGGCGCCCAGGAGGTCGACGTCGTCGCCGTCATGGTCGATCAGAATACCCAGCAGCCGACGGTCCTGCTGCAGGGCAAGCGCGACCGTCGCTCCGTCGCCCTCGCGATCGGATTGGCCGAAGCGACCGGGATCGCCGTCCCGCTCCAGGGCGTGACGCCGCCGCGGCCGCTCACGCACGATCTGTTCCTGACACTCTTCGGCCGGCTCAAGGTGACGCTCACGCGCGTCGTCATCACCGATCTGCGCGACGACATCTTCTACGCGATCGTCTATCTGAACGCGGGCGGGCCCGAGCTCCAGCTCGACGCGCGCCCGTCGGACGCGATCGCGCTGGCGATCCGCGCGAAGGTGCCGGTGCTGGTCGAGGAGCGTGTCTTCGACAAGGCCGGCGGCAACGCGCCGCCGCGGCGTCCGTCGATCTGACGCCATGGCCGACCCGGAGCGGACGGAGAAGGAGTGGGCGCTCCAGCGGCGTCTCGAGGACGTCTTCGTCAAGCTGGGTGAAAAGTACGGCGACCTGACCGGCCGGGTCGAGACGAAGATCAAGTCGACGATCACCTTCGACGACGTCGGCGGGCTCCGCGAGGCCAAGACCATCCTCAAGGGATTCGCCCTCGCGCTCACCGAGCCCGACCTCTACCGGCAATGGGGCATCGAGCCGCCGAAGGGCATGCTCCTCTACGGCCCGCCCGGCACCGGAAAATCCAAGCTCGCCCAGGCGCTCGCGACGACGTCGGGCGCGATCTTCTACCACCTGAAGCTGATGAACCTCACCTCGAAGTTCGCCGCCAACACCGGCGATCTGATGCAGGAGATCTTGAAAATCGCGATGGGCGAGGGGCCGGCGGTGCTGTTCCTGGACGAGGCCGAGGCGCTCTCGCTCGACCACCTGCTGCCGCCGCCTCAGGCGCGGGAGGCGAGCGCTCGGCTGGTCGCGGCCCTCTGCGAGAAGCTCGACGGGATGAGCACGACCGAGCGCATCCTCGTGGTGGCGTCGACCACCCACACCGACGCGCTCGACCCCGCGCTGGTCGCGCCGGGGCGTCTCGACCACCTCATCGAGATCCCGCTCCCGGATCCGGCGGCCCAGCGCGAGATCCTGGAGCTGATCCGTCTGCGGACGGAGAAAACGGCGGGGCGTCCTCTCTTCGAGAAGATCGACTACGACAAGATCCTGCCGGTCATGGGCGGCATGAGCGGCGCCGACCTCTCGGTGATCGTGCGGCGCGCGCTCGAGGTGAAGGTGCGCGCCGCGGCCGAGCGTCCGGGCGCCTCGCCCGTCTCCACCGAGGACTTGCTGGACGCGATCGACAGCTACAAGGGCGTGCGGGGGGTCGTGGAGAAGATCCGCTACGGCCAGTATCTGTGATCGCGTCCACGAAGATTCGCGTCCGCTATAAGGACACGGATTGCATGAAGGTCGTCTACTACGGCAACTACCTCACCTACTTCGAGGTGGGTCGCGTCGAGTTCCTCCGCCAGCAGGGGCTCGCGATGTCTCACGTCGATCGGCAGATCCACCTGCCGGTCGTGGAGGCGCTGGTCCGCTATCGCAAGCCGGCGCGGCTCGACGACCTGCTCGAGGTGCGGTGCTGGGTGAGCGAGCGCCGGCGGGCGAGCTTTCGCTTCGCGTACGAGATCCTCAACGAGGAGGGCGAGCCGGTCGCCACCGGGTCCACGCTCCACGCGTGCCTGGACCCGGCGACGAGCGAGATGGTCGCCGTGCCGTCCTGGCTCCTTGAGCGCATGCCGGTCGTGGAGTCGAAGTAAGCGGCCGGCCGTTGTATACTTCGTAACCGGCCTCGATGATCGAAGTCGACCGCCTTACAAAGAACTACGGCCTCGTCGCGGCAATCCGGGACGTGTCGTTCAGCGTGTCCCCCGGCCAGATCGTGGGCTTCCTCGGGCCCAACGGCGCCGGCAAGTCCACGACCATGCGCATCCTCGCCTGCTTCATGCCCGCCACGAGCGGTGTGGCGCGGGTCGCCGGCTACGACGTGTTTCGGCAGTCCATGGAGGTCCGCCGCCGGATCGGCTACCTGCCCGAAAACGTGCCGCTCTACACCGACATGCGCGTCGCGCCGTATCTGGACTTCGTCGCCGAGGTGAAGGGGGTCGGGCGGGCCGAGCGCCGTCGGCGCGTCGCCGACGTCATGGACCGCTGCATGGTCGCCGACGTCCAGAATCGTCTGATCGGGAAGCTGTCGAAGGGTTATCGCCAGCGCGTCGGGCTCGCCCAGGCGATCGTGAACGATCCGGAGGTGCTCATCCTGGACGAGCCGACGATCGGGCTCGACCCCAAGCAGATCACCGAGATCCGGTCGCTCATCAAATCGCTCGCCGGTCAGCACACCGTGATCCTGTCGACGCACATCCTCCCGGAGGTCTCGATGGTGTGCGGCGCGGTGATCATCATCAACAATGGCGCGATCGTGGCGCAGGGGCCGATCGACACCCTGGTCGAGCAGTTCTTCCCGACCTCGCGGCTCGAGGTCGAGATCGTCGGCCCGCCGCCCGCGGTCCGCGACCAGATCCGGGCGATTCCCGGCGTCCTGTCCGTGCAGGATCAGGCGCCGGCGAACGGCGCCGCGCGGTACACCGTCGAGGCGGCGCGCGGCCGTGACGTGCGCGCCGAGATCTTCCAGCTGGCCGCCCAGCAGCGGTGGGAGCTGCTCGAGCTCAAGCGCGTGGGGATGACGCTCGAGGAGGTCTTCATCCGGGTCGTCGCCGGAGAGGAATCCGAGGAGGGATCCGCGGAGAAATCCGCGGAGAAACCCGCGGAGAAACCCGCGGGAGAGCCGGCGCCGTGAAGATCTGGGCGATCTTCAAGAAAGAGATGCGCCTCTATTTCACCTCGCCGGTGGCGTGGGTGGTGCTGACGATCTTCCTCTTCATCGCCGGCTACTTCTTTTCCTCGATCTTCTCGTTCTTCTCGCAGGCCTCCATCCAGTCGGCGATGAATCCGGCGATGGGACGCGAGCTGAACGTGACCGACAGCGTCATGCGGCCACTCTTCTCGAACATCAGCGTGATCCTGCTCCTGCTCATGCCGCTGGTGACGATGCGGCTCTTCGCCGAGGAGCGGCGCGCCGGCACCATCGAGCTGCTGCTCACGTTCCCGGTGCGCGACGGCGCGGTGCTGGCCGGGAAGTACCTCGCGGCCCTCGCCCTCTACGCGATCATGATCGGGCTCACCGTGCTCTACCCGGTGATCGTGGTGTACTTCGCGCGGCTCGAGTGGGGTCCGGTGCTCACGGGCTATCTCGGGCTCCTCCTCATGGGCGCGACGTTCATCGCGGTCGGCGTATTCGCCTCGTCGCTGACCGAGAATCAGATCGTGGCCGCGGTCACCACCTTCGGGGTCCTCCTCATCTTCTGGATCCTGGGCTGGAGCGCGGACTACGCCGGGGGGACCGCCGGACGCCTGCTGCAGTTCCTGTCGATCCTCGAGCACAACGACAGCTTCTCGAAGGGCGTCCTCGACACCAAGGACATCCTCTACTACGTGAATTTCACGGTGCTCGCGCTGTTCCTGACCTCGCGCTCGCTCGAGGCCCGGCGATGGAAGGGATGATCCGGCGGCTGCTCGACTGGGGCGGGTACCTCGGAGTCGCCGTGCTGGCCTTTGGAGCGATCCTGCCGTTCGTGCGTCCGGAGTGGAACCGGTATCGATGGACCTTCCTGGCCGTTGGCCTCGTGCTCGTCCTGGTGTCCCTGCTCGCCCGTGTGGAAGACTACCGCGGCTTCTTCGGCCGCCGCGGGATGCGATACGGCGTGAACACGGCCGTGGCGGTCGCGCTGGTGCTGGGCGCGACGGTCGTCGTGCAGGCGCTGTCCTTCCGGCACAGCGCGCGCTGGGATCTCACGGAGAACAAGCGCTTCAGCCTGTCGCCGCAGACCATCCAGCTGCTCGGTAGCCTCAAGACCGAGGTGAACGCGGTCGCGTTCTTCCGCAGCGATCAGCCCGGCAAGCGGACGGCCGAGGAGCTGCTCAAGCAATATGCTCGCTACTCCAACGGCAAGTTCACCTGGAAGAGCGCCGATCCCGACCGCGAGCCCGGGCTGGCCCGGCGCTACGGCATCGAGTCGTACGGGACCATCGTGCTCGAGACCAAGGCGAAGTCCGAGAAGGTGCTCGACGCCGAAGAGGAGAAGCTGACGAACGGCCTCGTCAAGGTCACGCGCGAGGGCAAGCGTATCGTCTACGTGATCCAGGGGCACGGCGAGGCCGAGCTCGGAAACACCGAGCGGCCGGGGTTCAGCGAAGCGAAGGCGTCGATGGAGAAGGCCAACTACGAGGTCAAGCCGCTCGTCCTGGCGCGCGCCGGCAAGGTGCCGGACGACGCGACGGTCGTGATCCTCGCCGGCCCCCGCAACGACCTGTTCCCGCCGGAGCTCGAGGCCCTCGACGCGTACCTGGGCCGCGGCGGCAAGGTGCTCGCGATGATCAACCCCTTCCAGAACGAGGGGCTCAAGAAGCACCTCGTGAAGTACGGATTCCAGCTCGACGACGACCTCGTGGTGGAGCAGAACCCGATCGGACGTCTCTTCGGGATCGGCCCCGAAGTGCCGATCATCCAGCAGTACGAGTCCCATGCGATCACGCGCGATCTCGGCGGCGTCACGACGCTGTTCCCGCTCACGCGCTCGATCACCGCGCTCAAGACGCCGCCGAAGGGCGTCAACGTCCAGGTGCTCGCGCGCACCAGCCCGGACAGCTGGGGCGAGACGAACCGTGCCGACCTCCAGCGCGGGGTGGCGAAGCCCGATCCTCAGGACCTGAAGGGGCCGCTGGCCGTCGCCGCGGTCGCGACGATCGACAAGGCCCGCATCGTCGTCTACGGCACGTCCAACCTCGCCGCCAATCAGTTCCTGAACATCCAGGGCAACCGAGACTTCTTCCTCAACACGGTGAGCTGGCTCGCCGAGGAAGAGGATCAGATCTCGGTCCGTCCGAAGGACGTGAAGCAGACGCCGGTCTTCATGAGCGCGAACCAGGCGCAGGCCGTGAACCTCCTGCCCATGCTGGTCCTGCCGGGGCTCGTGCTCGTCGGCGGAATCATCGCCGTCGTTCGCCGCCGCGCGGCGAACTAGCCGAGCCGGC
>Ga0066710_100000625_pt1 | contig 22487 bp, 21 predicted proteins | sample GraSoiAngelo_159_FD_79666 | JGI IMG/M metagenome (GOLD analysis project Ga0066710, IMG submission 79666) | Grasslands soil microbial communities from the Angelo Coastal Reserve, California, USA - 14_1009_16_40cm | ecosystem: Environmental > Terrestrial > Soil > Grasslands | place: USA...
AAGGTCGACGGTGGCTCCCGGGATTTCTGCCAGCATGGCGCCGTGGCCAGGATCCTCGTGACCGAGCAGCTCGCGCCCCGCGGCCTCGCCCACCTCCGCGACGCGGGTCACGAGGTCGACGAACGGTTCGGGCTGTCCGACGAGGAACTGCGCCGGGCGGTGGCCGGCGCGCAGGGCCTCATCATCCGCTCCGCGACCCAGGTCACCGCCGACGTGCTCGAGGCCGGTGCCGACCTCGTCGTGGTCGGTCGCGCCGGGATCGGGCTCGACAACGTCGACGTGGCCGCGGCCACCCGCCGGGGCGTGATGGTCGTCAATGCACCGCAGTCGAACGTCCTCTCCGCGGCCGAGCAGACGATGGCCTTGCTCCTCGCGCAGGCGCGGAACGTGCCTCAGGCGCACGCCGCGTTGAAGGCGGGCAAATGGGAGCGTTCGCGGTGGGAGGGCGTCGAGCTGCACGGCAAGGTCCTCGGTGTGGTGGGTCTGGGTCGCGTCGGCGCGCTGGTCGCGCAACGGGCGCTGGCGTTCGGCATGCGGCTCGCCGCGTACGACCCCTTCGTCTCGGTCGAGCGGGCCAAGCAGATGGGCGTCGAGCTGATGGGCCTCGACGAGCTCGCGCGCGTCGCCGACTTCCTCACCGTCCATCTGCCGAAGACCCCCGAGACCCTGGGGCTGATCGGCAAGGACCTCTTGGCGCGGGCCAAGCCCGGCATCCGGATCATCAACACGGCGCGGGGCGGCATCATCGACGAGGAAGCGCTCGCGCTCGCCATTCGTGACGGCCACGTGGCGGGCGCCGGGCTCGACGTGTTCGCGCAAGAGCCGTGCACGTCGTCGCCGCTGTTCGCGCTCGACTCGGTGGTGGTCACGCCGCACCTCGGGGCGAGCACCCGTGAGGCCCAGGACAAGGCGGGCGACACCATCGCCGAGCAGGTGCTGCTCGCGCTCGCCGGCGACTTCGTTCCCTACGCCGTCAACGTGAGCGCGTCAGAGGCGTCGGAGACCGTGCGCCCGTTCCTCCCGCTGGCCGAACGCCTCGGGTCGCTGTTCGCGTCGCTCAACGAGGGCGTCCCGGCGTCGCTCGAGATCGAGTACCAGGGCCAGCTGGCCGACTACGACACGCGCATCCTCACCCTCTCGGTGCTGAAGGGTCTCCTCGGCGCAGGAAGCGAGGAGCCGGTGTCGTACGTGAACGCGCCCCAGCTGGCCACCGAGCGCGGCGTCGACGTACGCGAGACGACGACGACCCACACGCACGACTACGTCAACTTGATCAGCCTGCGGGGGGGTGTGCACAGTCTGGCCGGCACGCTCTCGGGCCTGCGCTCCGAGCCGCGCATCGTGATGCTCGACGACCACACCGTGGAGGTGCCGCCGGCGCGCCACATGCTCGTCGTGCGCAACGACGACCGTCCCGGGATGATCGCGGTCGTGGCCGGCGCGCTGGGCGACCGCCACATCAACATCTCCAACGTCCACGTCGGGCTCTCGCCCGCCGGCGAGGCGGCCCTCATGGTGCTCGCGCTCAGCGAGCCCGCACCGCCCGACCTGCTCGAGGAGCTGCGCGCCGCGTCGGGGATCCGTCAGGTCAGCGTCTTGACTTGACGAAGCCGTCGGCGATCGCGGCCGCTTCGTCGCGGTAGCAGCGGTCGGGCACCGTGCGGTCGTAGTTGAGCCCGCCCGGCACGTGGAAGATGTTGCTCGACCGCTTGGCCTTGACCGGATGCGTCGCCGGGCACGCCTTGTCCTGCGGCTCGACCCATGCGGCGAGGGGTGGCACCGCGACCGGCCGCCGGCCCCAGGGTTCGGGCCCGTCGTCGGGCGCGAGGGTCGACGAGCGTCGGCGCACGAACGTGACCACGCCCACGACGCAACCCGTCAGGAGGGTGGCTCGCAGCCCGAAGCGGAACGCACTGCGTATCACTGGGACGTCTCCTTGACTTGCCGAGTCTGACTGCTTGACCTTGTACCTGCTTGACGGCGTACCTGCTTGACGGCGGTCGTCCCCCCTGTCACGATGCTACGCGCATGTCTCCCTCCGCCTGTGGCATCCCGCCCGTCACCTCCATCCTCCTCCTTACCTAGCGGCGAGCGCCTTCAGGCGTTCGCCCCTCGACCTCTCGTGCCTCCGGGCCGGGAGGTTTTTTGTTGCCCACGCACGAACACGAAAGGCACACCCCCATGGCCGAACGAGTGACGATCTTCGACACCACCCTGCGCGACGGCGAGCAGGCGCCGGGCATCTCGCTCGACGTACCGGAGAAGCTCGAGATCGCGGAGCAGCTGGCGCGCCTCGGCGTCGACGTCATCGAGGCCGGGTTCCCGGTCGCCAGCCAGGGCGACTTCGAGGCGGTGCAGGCCATCGCGGCCGCGGTCGCGGGCCCCGTCATCGCGGGCCTGTCGCGCACCCAGCTGGCCGATGTCGACCGTTGCTGGGAGGCGGTGCGGGGCGCGGCCCGCGCTCGCATCCACGTCTTCATCAGCACCAGTCCCAGCCACATGGAGCACATGCTGAAGATGACGCCCGAGCAGGTCGTCGCCGAGACCAGGAGCGGGGTCGGCCGGGCGCGCGAGCACACCGACGACGTCGAGTTCAGCCCCCAGGACGCCACCCGCACGCCGCTCGAGTTCATGATCGAGGTGCTGCAGGCGGCGGTCGACGCCGGGGCGACGACGCTGAACATCCCGGACACGGTCGGCTACGGCATCCCCTGGGACTTCGGCGCGCTCATCCAGTACGTGCGGCGAGAGGTGAAGGGCGACTACGTCACCTCCACCCACTGCCACAACGACCTGGGGCTCGCCGTCGCCAACTCGCTCGCCGGCATCCAGGCCGGAGCCCGGCAGGTCGAGGTCTGCGTCAACGGGCTGGGGGAGCGGGCCGGCAATGCCGCGCTCGAAGAGGTCGTGATGGCCCTGAAGATCCGGCCCGACCAGTTCGACGGCCTGGAGACCGGCGTGCGCACCGAGGAGCTGGCGCGCACGTCGCGTCTCGTCTCGCGCCTCACCGGCTATCCGATCCAGTACAACAAGGCGGTCGTCGGGCGCAACGCCTTCGCCCACGAGTCGGGCATCCATCAGCACGGTGTGCTGGCCGAACGCACGACCTACGAGATCATCGACGCCGCGTCGGTGGGGCAGACCGGCCGGCAGATCGTGCTGGGCAAGCACTCCGGACGGCACGCCTTCCGCGACACGCTGCAGAAGATGGGCATCACCATCCAGGGCGACGCGCTGAACGCCGCGTTCACGCGCTTCAAGGAGCTGGCCGACCGCAAGGTGGAGATCACCGACGCCGACCTCGAGGCCATCGTGGCCGAGGAGCTGGGCACCAAGGTGGAGCAGGCGTTCACCCTCGAAGCGCTCGAAGTCGCCGGCGGGACCGTCGGGGTGCCGAGGGCTCGAGTCGTGCTGGGCCGCGGCGGCGAGAAGCTGGAGGCGTCGGCGGAGGGGGACGGCATGATCGACGCGGCCTGCCAGGCGATCAGGGCCGCGACCGGCGTCGAGGGCCGTCTCACCGACTTCAACGTCTCCTCGGTCACCGGCGGTGTCGACGCGTTGGGTGACGTGATCATCCAGCTCGAGGCGGACGGCGTGAAGGTGTCGGGTCGAGGGGTCTCGACCGACGTCGTCGAGGCATCGGCCCGCGCGTACCTCAGCGCGGTGAACAAGGTCGTGCGGGTGCGCGCGCGAGACGAGGAGCGGGCCAAGGAGATAGGGCCTTGAGCGTTGAGACGAACGAGTGGGCGACCGCGGAGCACGCGCACGCCTATCTCGAGCGGGCGCCTCTCCTACCCCGGCGCGACATCGCCTACGACGAGTTGCTGGCGCTGCTGCCCGCGAGCCCCCGCCGGGTGCTCGATCTCGGCACCGGCGACGGCCACCTGCTCGCGCTGACCGACGCGCCCGGGGTGGGCGTCGACTTCTCGCCGGCCATGCTCGACGCCGCGCGTACCCGGTTCGCAGGCCGGTCCGACGTCGAGGTGGTCGACCACAACCTCAACGCCGCTCTGCCCGACAGGGGGTCGTTCGCCGTGGTGGTGCCGGCCTTCGCCATCCACCACTGCTCGCACGCGCGCAAGCGCGAGCTCTACGCCGAAGTGTTCGAGCTCCTCGAGCCGGGCGGCGTGTTCGCCAACCTCGAGCACGTGAGCTCACCGACGGAGCACCTGCATGATGAGTTCCTCGCGCTGGTCGGCGCATCCGAGGATCCCTCGAACCAGCTGCTCGACGTGGAGACGCAGCTGCGATGGCTGCGCGAGATCGGGTTCGCCGAGGTCGAGTGCTTCTGGAAGTGGCGGGAGCTGGCGCTGCTCGCCGGGATCAAGCCCTGATCGTCACGTTGGCCACGGCGGCGACGACCAGGCCGAGCACGAGCAGCGCACCGGCCCGCCGCGTGTGGACGAACGCGATCGCCGCGAACCACAGCGGCCAGACCGGGAAGTGGGGCGGCGGCCGCTCGGGCCGCGGCGCGTCGAAGGCCTTCCACGTCCGCACGAGCACCGGCAACGCCCCGAACGCCAGCAGGGCGGGCCAGGGCAGCGCACGCGCCACCACGCACGCCACGACCGTCAGGTAGAACGCCGCCATCAGGCCCTGCGTGAGCCGGCGCGACCGCCTCTCGCCGAGCAGCACGGGCAGGGTGCGGATGCCCTGGGGCTCGTCCCACGGGATCTTGTCGACGTGCTTGCCCATGAGCACGGCGGTGCACAGCAGGCCGTAGGGGATCGACGCCGCGAACACCCGCCACGGCAGCTCGCCCACGGCCGAGTAGTACGCCCCGCCGACCATGAGCGGGCCCCACACCAACAGCACGTCGAGCTCGCCCAGGCCCCGTTTCTTCAGGCGGAGGGGAGGCGCCGTGTACGCCGCGCTCAACGCGAAGCCGGCCACGCCCAACGCGAGCACGGGCCAGCCCCGCGCGACGAAGAGCACCAGCATGATGGCCAGGTCGATCAGGTTGACGACCAGCGCCGCACCGGCAAGCCCGCCGCGGCTGATCATCCCCGACAGCACCGGGTGAGGCGCGTAGAGGGCGCGCGGGTAGGTCTCGGTGTCGGAACCGACCTCGACGTCGAACAGGTCGTTCATCAGGTTGTTGGACACGTGTGCGAGCAGGATGCCGACGAGCGCGAGCGTGAACAGGCCGGGGCTGAAGCCGTCGGCGCGGGCCGCGAGCAGGCCCGCGACCGCGCCGGCCGTCAGCGTCATCGGCAGCACCGCGGCGCGCGTCAGCACCAGCCACTTCGACACCACGTCGAGGCGACCCGCAGGCGGGTTCGTGGTGCGCAACACCTCGCGCCATCGGGTGAGCAGCCCTGGGGACGACGACGGCGCGGTGACGTCGGTCATGCCCGCAACCTAGTGGGTCACGCGGTCGTGGGCATCCACCGGGGCCGGCGGGTCTCGTAGTCGGCGATGGCATCGGCGTTCCGCAGCGTCAGGCCGATGTCGTCGAGGCCCTCGAGGAGGCGGTGGCGGGTGAACTCGTCGAGCGGGAACGTGGTCTCGATGCCGGCCGCAGGTGCCGACAGGGCGCCGCGCTCGACGTCGATCGTGAGCTCCAGCGTCGGGTCGTTCGTGATGGCGTCCATCAGGCTGCGGGCCACCTCGGCGTCGACCTGCACCGGCAGGAGGCCCGCCTTCGTGCAGTTGTTGCGGAAGATGTCGGCGAAGCGCGGTGACACGACCGCCCGGAAGCCGTAGTCCACCAGCGCCCAGACGGCGTGCTCCCGCGAGGAGCCGGTGCCGAAGTTCGCGCCGGCGACGAGGATGCCGGCCCCCGCGTATCTCGCGTCGTTCAGGACGAACGACCGGTCGTCACGCCACTCGGCGAACAGACCGGCGCCGAAGCCTGTGCGTTCGACGCGCTTGAGCCAGTCGCTCGGGATGATCTGGTCGGTGTCGACGTCGGAGCGGTCGAGAGGCACGGCGGTGCCGGTGACGACGCGAACGGGCTGCATCAGTCGAGCTCCTCGGGCGTGACGAAGTGCCCGGCGACGGCGGTGGCGGCCGCGACGGCGGGGGAGACCAGATGGGTGCGCCCGCCCCGACCCTGGCGCCCCTCGAAGTTGCGGTTCGACGTCGACGCGGCCCGCTCGCCCGGGGCCAGCTTGTCGGGGTTCATGGCCAGGCACATCGAGCAGCCCGGCTCCCGCCACTCGAAGCCTGCGGCGGTGAAGACTCGGTGCAGGCCCTCCGCCTCGGCCTGCTCCTTCACCCGACCCGACCCCGGCACGACGAGGGCTCGGAGGCCCGGCCGCACCCGGCGACCGTCGACCACCTCGGCTGCGGCCCGCAGGTCCTCGATGCGCGAGTTGGTGCACGAGCCGATGAACACCGTGTCGACCTCGATGTCGTGGATGCGCGTCCCGGCCTCGATGCCCATGTACACGAGCGCGCGTTCGGCTGCTTCCCGTGCCGCGGGCTCCGGGAACGAGGCGGGGTCGGGCACGACGCCGCCGATCGCCGCGACCTGCGACGGGTTGGTCCCCCACGACACGTGGGGCTGCAGCGCGTTCGCGTCGAGTGTGACCTCGCGATCGAAGGCCACGCCGTCGTCCGTGGTGAGCGCACGCCATTCGTCGAGCGCCCGCTCCCATGCTCCGCCGGCGGGCGCGTGTGGACGGCCCTCGAGGTACGCGAACGTCGTGTCGTCGGGCGCCACCATTCCCGCGCGCGCACCGGCCTCGATCGACATGTTGCAGACGGTCATGCGCCCTTCCATCGACAGGGCGCGGATGGCGGAGCCCCGGTACTCCACGATGTGGCCGATGCCACCACCGGTGCCGACGCGCCCGATGATCGCGAGGATGACGTCCTTGGCCGTGACGCCGCGCGGCAGGGTGCCGTCGACATTGACTGCCATGGTTCCCGGCCGGCTCTGGGGAAGCGTCTGGGTGGCGAGCACGTGCTCGACCTCGCTCGTGCCGATGCCGAACGCGAGCGCACCGAACGCGCCGTGGGTCGATGTGTGGCTGTCGCCGCAGACGACCGTCATGCCGGGCTGGGTGAGGCCCTGCTCGGGCCCGATGATGTGCACGATGCCCTGGTTGCGATCACCGCGGGCGTAGAGCGTGATGCCGAACTCCTCGCAGTTCGACCGCAGCACGTCCATCTGCTTGGCCGAGATCGGGTCGGCGACGGGGTGGGTGAGGTCGGTCGTGGGGACGTTGTGGTCCATCGTCGCGAGCGTGAGGTCGGGCCGGCGCACGGTGCGGCCGTTGAGGCGGAGACCGTCGAACGCCTGGGGCGACGTGACCTCGTGCACGAGGTGGAGGTCGATGTAGAGCACGTCGGGCTCGCCCTCCGCGCGATGCACGACGTGGCGGTCCCACACCTTCTCGCTGAGGGTCTTCCTCGTCGTCGCTCGCCTCATCGTCGCTTGCGTCTCATATTGTGAGACTCTAATCTTGTCACGTGGACAGTGTAAGCGGCGTCGGCGTGCTCGACAAGGCAATGGCGGTGCTCGCGGCGGTCGAGGACGAGCCCCGGTCGCTGGCCGAGCTGGTCGACGCCACCGGTCTCTCGCGCGCCACCGCCCACCGGCTGGCGCGGGCGCTGGAGGTGCACGGCCTGGTGCGCCGCACCCCCGACGGGCGCTTCGCGGTCGGGCCCCGCCTCGATGCCGCGGCCCTGCCGGAGCTGGCGCGACCCGCGCTCGAGGCGCTCAGCCACAGCACGGGCGAGAGCGTGCAGCTCTTCGTGCGCCGCGGGAACCGTCGTCTCTGCGTCGCCGCGCTCGAGTCGCCGAACGAGCTGCGCACGATCGTGCCCGTCGGCGCCTGGCTCCCGCTCGACCGCGGCTCGGCCGGCAAGGTCCTGTCGGGGGAAGCGGCCGCGCTGCGCCGGGGCTGGGCCGAGAGCGTGGCCGAGCGCGAGGCCGGCGTGGCGTCGGTCAGCGCGCCGGTCGTCGACACCGAGGGCCGCGTCCGCGCGGCCGTGAGCGTGTCGGGACCCATCCAGCGAACGACCCGCGCGCCGGGGCGCCGCTATGCCAAGGCGGTCATGCGCGCCGCGCGCGAGATCGAGGACACCCTCGCGGGCGTCAGCTGAGTCGGCTGGGGGCGAAGACGGCACGTGCCGCCACGGAGCGGCACGCGTCGACGAGGGCGGGAACGAAGCGGCTCGGGGCGGCCGCGCAGGCGCCGTGGTCGGCGTCGACCGGGTGCACGGTGGCACCACGGATGGCGTCGGCCAGCTTGCGCTGGCGGTGGGGTGGGACGAGCGAGTCGCGCAGGGTGACGACGACGGCGGTCGGCACGTCGACCTCGCCGATCCACGCACGCGACGAGAAGCGCCCGAGCGCCGCGGCAGCAGCCATCATGGCTGCCGGGTCGTTGCGACCGAGCTCGGTCGCGGCCCAGCGGGCGAGCGGTCCGTCGCCGAGGCGGCCGCTGATGACCCCGCCCATCACGTTCCGCCGAACGCGGTACGGCGCCACGCGCAGCGCCGCCGAGAGACCGGGCAGGACGGCGAAGGCCATGCGCTCACGCGGCGAACCGCCGAAGTCGCGGCTGGTGGCGCACAGCACGAGGCCCGCGACGCGATCGCGATGACGGTGCCAGGTCAGTTGCGCGACCGGCCCGCCCATCGAGTAGCCGACCACGATGAAGCGGTCGATGCCGAGCGCGTCGGCGACCGCGACCGTGTCGTCGGCCGCGTCGGACATGCGGAAGTGGACGCCGACACGGATGCCGCGACCGTGACCGCGCTGGTCGAAGGCGACCACGCGGAAGTGGCGGCCGAGCGCGCCGAAGCAGGTGAACCAGTTGAGGTCGGCGTTGGCGCCCAGCCCATGCAGGAGGATGAGCGCGGGCGCGCCCGGCGGGCCGGTGACCTCGCGCACGAACGTGGTGCCCCGGCCGGGCAGTTCGACTCGGCGGCCCGGCGGCAGAGGCGGTGCGCCGACGGTCACGGTCAGGCGCCGACCTCGACGATGTCGACCTTGAGCGTGCCGCTCGGCGCCGCGTACTCGACGGTGTCGCCGGCCTGGTGACCCACGAGCGCCCGGCCGAGCGGCGACCCCGGTGAGATGACCGCCATGTCGTCGCGCCGCTCCTCGATGGACCCGACGAGGTAGCGCTCGACCTCGTCGTCACCGTCGTAGCGGATGGCGACGATCGAGCCGGTGGCCACCTTCCCCCCGGGGTCGGCGCGGTCGACGATCACGGCCCGGTCGAGCAGGTGCTGGAGCTGGCGGATGCGCGCCTCCATCTTCCCCTGGTCGTCCTTGGCCGCGTGGTAGTCGCCGTTCTCGCTCAGGTCGCCCATCTCCCGGGCCCGCTCGATGAGGCGGGCGATCTCGGTGCGACCGCGGGTGGTGAGGTCGTCGAGCTCGGCCTTCAGCCGCTCGTAGGCATCCTGGGACAGGTGCGTCTCGGGCATGCCGCGAGGCTAGTAGGCGGCTGCCGGTACGTCGGACTACACTGGGGTGGTTGTGACCACGCCCACGATCATCGTAATTCCGTAGCGCACGCCGTCTCCGGCGTGTGCTTGTCGACCGTCCACCCTGGTGGGCGGTTTTTCATTGCCCGACAAGAAGCAGCAGAAACGGAAAGAAAGTAGGAGATGACCCACCGAGTCGGCGTCATCGGCGGCGACGGCATCGGCCCCGAAGTGTTGGCCGAGGCCCTGAAGGTCGTGCGCGCCGCCGCGGTGCCGATCGAGACCGTCGACTACGACCTCGGGGGGGCGCGCTACCTGCGCACCGGCGAGGTGCTGCCCGACGCGGTGCTCGACGAGCTGCGCGGCGTCGATGCCATCCTCCTCGGCGCGGTGGGCTCTCCCGACGTGCCTCCGGGCGTGCTCGAGCGTGGCCTCCTCCTGCGTCTGCGCTTCGAGCTCGACCTCTATGTGAACCTGCGCCCGTTCGACGGCGGCAGGCTCGACTGCGCGGTCGTGCGCGAGAACACCGAGGGCGCCTACGCGGGTGAAGGCGGCTTCCTGCGGAAGGGGACGGCCCACGAGGTGGCTACCCAGGGCTCGGTGAACACGCGCAGGGGCGTGGAGCGCTGCGTGCGCTTCGCGTTCGAGCTCGCGCACACCCGGCGCGCCCATCGACTGACGCTCGTGCACAAGACGAACGTGCTCACCTTCGCCGGCGACCTGTGGCAGCGCACGTTCGACGAGGTGGCGGCCGGGCATCCCGACGTCACGACGTCGTACGACCACGTCGACGCGGCCTGCATCCACCTCGTCGAGCGGCCCGAGCGCTACGACGTGATCGTCACCGACAACCTGTTCGGCGACATCATCACCGACCTCGCGGGGGCGGTCGCCGGGGGCATCGGGCTCGCCGCGTCGGCGAACCTCAACCCGGCCCGCACCGGGCCCTCGTTGTTCGAGCCGGTGCACGGCTCCGCCCCCGACATCGTGGGGACGGGCCGGGCCAACCCGATGGCCGCCATCAAGTCGGCGGCCATGCTGCTCGACTTCCTGGGTGAGGGCGACGCCGCCGCCCGGATCCACAAAGCGGTGTCCGGAGCTGCGTCGCTGTCGGGCACCACCTCCGAACTCGGCGACGCAGTCGCAGAAAGGCTCTGAGCGCATGCCACTCGAGAAGTCCGAGAAGATCTGGATGGACGGCGAGCTCGTCGACTGGGACGACGCCCGCATTCACATCCTCACCCACACGCTCCACTACGGCTGCGGCGTCTTCGAGGGCATTCGGGCCTACGCGACCGCGCAGGGCCCGGCGGTGTTCCGCCTCACCGACCATGTCACGCGCCTCTTCAACAGCGCGCGCATCTTCATGATCGACGTGCCGTTCACGCCCGAGCAGCTCGTCGCCGCCACCAAGGAGACGGTGCGCGTCAACGGCCTCGACTCGTGCTACATCCGACCCATCGTCTACCTGGGCTACGGCGAGATGGGCCTCAACCCGCTGCCGTGCCCGGTGAACGTGTCCATCGCGGTGTGGCGGTGGGGGAGCTACCTCGGCGACGAAGGCATCGCCAACGGCGTGCGCATGAAGATCAGCTCCTGGCAGCGGCACGATCCCAACGCCATGCCGCCCGCGGCCAAGGGCACGGGCATGTACCTCAACTCGTCGATCGCCAAGGTCGAGGCGCTGAAGGGCGGGTACGACGAAGCCATCCTCCTGTCGCCGCAGGGCTATGTGAGCGAGTGCACGGGCGAGAACCTCTTCGTCGTGAGGGACGGTCGTATCGTCACACCGCCTTCGAGCGCGGGCGCGCTCGAGGGAATCACGCAGAGCTCGGTCATGACGATCGCGCGCGACCTCGGTTACGACGTCGAGGTCGGCAACATCCTCCGCAGCGACCTCTACACCGCGGACGAGGCCTTCCTCTCCGGTACCGCCGCCGAGGTGGTGCCCATCCGTTCGGTCGACGACCGCGAGATCGGGCGGCCCGGCCCCATCACCCGCAGCATCCAGGAGGTCTTCTTCGCCGCCGTCCGCGGTGAGGTCGACCAGTACAAGGACTGGTTGGAACTTGTCAACGCCTGACGTACCGCGATCCGTCGAGATCTTCGACACGACCTTGCGCGACGGCAGCCAGCTCGAGGGCATCTCGCTCACCGTCGACGACAAGCTGCGCATCGCCGAGCAGCTCGACTGGTTGGGCGTGCACTACATCGAAGGCGGTTGGCCGGGCGCCAACCCCAAGGACGACGAGTTCTTCCGCCGCGCCGCATCCGAGCTCGACCTCGACACCAGCCGGCTGGTGGCGTTCGGGTCGACCCGGCGCAAGCTCGGCAAGGTCGACTCCGACGACACCCTCCGCCACCTCGTCGAAGCGGGCACCCGAGCGGTGTGCATCGTCGGCAAGTGCTGGGACTACCACGTCACCGAAGCGCTGGAGACCACGCTCGAAGAGGGCGTCGCCATGGTGGCCGACTCGGTCGAGCACCTGCGCGGCGCCGGGCTCGAGGTGCTGTTCGACGCCGAGCACTTCTTCGACGGCTACAAGCGCAACCCCGAGTTCAGCCTGCGCGTGCTCGAGGCCGCTTCAGAGCGAGGGGCGACGACCCTCGTGTTGTGCGACACCAACGGTGGGTCGTTGCCGCACGAGGTCGAGCGTGTCGTCGGCGAGGTCGTCGCCTACTTCGGTGCCGACGTGAAGGTAGGCGTCCACCTGCACGACGACGCGGGTTGCGGCGTGGCCAACGCGTTGGCCGGGGTGCGCGGCGGCGCCACGCACGTGCAGGGCACGATCAACGGCTACGGCGAGCGCACCGGCAACTGCAATCTCACGACGATCATCCCCAACCTGGCGCTGAAGATGGGCGTGCACACGATCCCCGAGGACCGCCTCGAGCGCCTCACCCCTGTCGCCCACCACATCGCCGAGCTGGTCAACATGCCGCTCAATCCCCAGCAGCCCTACGTCGGGGCGTCGGCGTTCGCCCACAAGGCGGGGTTGCACGTGAGCGCCATCGTCCGCCGGCCCGACGCGTACGAGCACGTCCAACCGGACGCGGTCGGCAACGGCACCCGCTTCGTGGTCTCGGAGCTGGCGGGGAAGTCGACGCTCCAGCTCAAGGCGCGTGAGGTCGGCATCGAGCTCGACGGACCGACGCTGAACGAGATCGTCGACACGCTCAAGCGGCTCGAGCACGAGGGGTACCACTTCGAGGCGGCCGACGGCTCGCTCGAGCTGCTCATGCGCCGCGCCGCGGGTTGGGAGCACGACTACTTCCGCATCGAGTCGTTCCGGGTGATCACCGACGAGACCGAAGGCCGGGCGTTGACCACCGAGGCGACCATCAAGGTGCACGTCGGGCAGGAGCGCGTGGTCACCGTGGCCGAGGGCAACGGTCCCGTCAACGCGCTCGACAAGGCCCTCCGCCTCGCGATCGGCAGGCACCATCCCGCGCTCGAGCACGTGCACCTCGTCGACTACAAGGTGCGGGTGCTCGACACGCAGAAGGGCACCGGCGCGGTGACGAGGGTGCTGATCGACTCCACCGACGGTGAGCGAACGTGGTCGACCATCGGCGTCTCCGAGAACATCATCGAGGCGTCGTGGCAGGCCCTCTCCGACTCGATCGTCTTCGGCCTGCTGCACGCCCCGCCTGCACAGTCGCGGGCGAGGGAGTAGGCAGCGCCGATGGCTGCGCCCGACTACGTACCCGTGATCCTCGCCGACCAGCCCCGCCAGGACGAGCCGGCCAAGCCGGCCGACTCGTGGCGGGCCGACCGCCCCGGCGACCTCGGGCCCCGGCAGCCGGTCGGACCGAAGCTCGGCCGGCAGGGCCCCGACCAGGGTTACGCGCTCTCGCTGGCGCGCCGCTTCGCCGACAAGCTCCACGTCTTCGAGGGGGAGAGCACGGACGACGCGGTGGCCGGCTGTGTGGCCGTGGCGTTGAAGCGCGCGTCGCTCTTAGGCCGGGCGCCGGTCATCCACGATCTCGACCTCGCGTTCGGTCTCTTCGGGTTCATCGGCACCGCGCCCCCCGATCTGGTGGAGTTCCGCCGACCGCGGTTCGAGGAGGCGCGGCACCACTACTGGGACCAGCGCGCCATCGTCGACCTCGTGCCCGAGGCGACCCTCCGGCTCACGCCGGCCCAGGTGAAGGAGCGCCAGGGCGACTGGAAGTCATTGCTCGCGAACCCGACCGCGTGAGCACCCGGATCGGCGACGGCGTCGTCGAGATCGACACCCTGCTCGGCGGCTGGGAGAAGGTCACCGCGGGCTACCTCGTCGAGGGCCCCGACCCGGTGCTGGTGGAGACGGGGAGCCAGACGTCGGTGCCGGCCCTGCTCGCCGCGCTCGACACGCTCGGCGTGGGCGCGGAGGACCTCGCCGGCGTGGCCGTCACGCACATCCACCTCGATCACGCGGGCGGCGTCGGCGACGTGGCCCGCGCGTTCCCCAACGCGACCGTCTACGTGCACGAGAAGGGGGCTCGGCACCTGGCCGATCCCACCCGTCTCGTCGAGTCGGCCTCCCTCGTGTACGGGCACCTGCTCGACGACCTGTACGGCCGGCTCGAGCCCACGCCCGCAGCCCGGCTGCACGTGCTGGCCGACGGCGAGGAGATCGAGGTGGGGCCATCCCGGGTGCTCACGACCGTCGACTCACCCGGTCACGCGAAGCACCACCTCGCGCTCCACGACTCGCAGAGCGGGATCCTCTTCGTCGGTGACGCGGTCGGCGTCCGCCTGCCCGACGCCGGGCTGCTGCGACCCTCCACCCCGCCGCCCGACTTCGACCTCGATCAGGCGGTCACGTCGATGCGGAGGTTCGCGGCCCGCCGTCCCGCCGGCATCGCGCTCGCGCACTACGGGCTCGTCCCCGACCACGAGTCGATCCTCGAAGAGGCGGAGGACACGTTGCAGCGCTGGGCCGGGGTGGCCGAACGGGCATGGCACGACGGTCGCGACATCGCGGAGGCCCTCAGCGAGTCGTTCACCCTCACCGACGACGGGCTCGCTCCGGAAGCGCGCGAGAAAATGGAGACGCTCAACGGAATCCACTCCAACGCGGCGGGCTTCCGCCGCTGGTTGGAGACGAGGTCAGATGCGACCCAGCTTTGACACGGGCCACACCTTGAGGCCGACGCGCCCGACCACCGATCCGCGCGTGATGGGGCCGAAGTTGCGGCTGTCGAGCGAGGTGGCGCGCCGGTCGCCCATGACCCAGAGCTTGCCCGGCCCGACCTGCTCGGGCCCGAACGTCGATGTGACCGTGCCCCGGGCGAGGTAGGGCTCCGCGAGCACCTTCCCGTCGACGAGCAGCTTGCCGTTCCTGCCCGCGACGGTCTCGCCGGGCAGCGCGACCACACGCTTCACGACCGTGTCGGTGTCGGGCTGGCGGAGGCCGACGGCTTCGAGGGCGCGGCGCGCGACGCGGACGGGGAGCATGGCGTGATCTGAAGGCGGGCGGTGCGGCGAGTCGAAGACGACGATGTCGCCGCGTCGAGGCGCGTGGAGGACGTACGACAGCTTGTCGACGACGATGCGGTCGCCCACGTCGAGCTTCGGCTGCATGGAGTCGGTCGGGATGAAGTACGCCTGCGCGACGAACGTGCGCAGGACGAGGACGACGACGAGGGCGAGGGCCGCCAGCACCGGAATCTCGACGAGCCACCGCCGCGAGCTTGCCGGGCGCGGCTGGGTGGCGACACCGGTGACCTCGGGCGGTTCGGGCTCGACCGGGTCGCGGCGGAGCCCGTACTCGCGCACGTAGGGCACCTTCGGCGCCACCCGCTCGACGACCTCGCGTGGGATCTCGACCGTTTTCGACGCGTCCTCGATGACCGATCGCGTGGTCGCGGGCGCGTCGGAAGCCAGTGCGCCGGTGAAGGGCTCGAGCGGCTCGAGCGGCACAGGCGTGACCGCCGGCGCTCCCAGGGCGGACGCCTCCGTCGCCTGGGCCTCCGTCGCCTGGGCCTCGGCCGCGGCGAGCGAGGCGCGGATCCGTTCGATCTCGGCCCGAAGCACCATCGCCTCGTTGCGGGCGTCGCCGACGATGCGCTGCGCCTCGGCCTGCGCGTCCCAGCTGAGGCGCTCGCGCTCGGCCAGCGCGTCGGTCAGCACGCGGTCGGCCTCGACCCGGGCCTCGAGGAGCACGCGCTCGGCATCCTGCGCGACGGCTGCGTCTGACTCGACCGCCACCGTCGCCTGCGTACGGAGACGGTCGGCTTCCTCCTGGGCCAGCCCGACGAGGACGCCCGCCTCCTCGGTGGCCGCGGCGCGGATGCGCTCCGCGTCGGCCTCGGCGAGCGTGCGGAGGGAGTCCGCGTCGCGCGCGGCCTCCTCGCGCTCGGTCGCCGCGACGGCCGCCTCGGCTTGGATGCGGGCCGCCTCGGCTTCCGCGCCGGCGCGCGCGTCTTCGGCCTCGCGCCGGCGACGTTCGATGTCGGCCGCCGCGTCGTCGAGCAGGGCGGTTCGCTCGAGCTCGAGCTCGTGCCGGGCGCGCTCGCGCGCCGCGGTCTGCACGCGCTGCGCCTCGACTTCGGCCTCCTCGAGGAGCTCGCGGGCCCGCTGGCGCTCGATCTCCGCTTCGACGAGCACGTTGGCCGCGGTGCGCTCGGCGTCGGCGATGAGCGTGACCCGCGCCCGCTCGGTCGCCTGACGAACCGTCGCGCGCTCGTCGTCGACCTCGGCCCACCGCTGGACGATGTCGCGCTCGGTCTGCTCTTCGATCGAGGCGCGCCGCTCCTCGGCCTCGAGGCGCATGCGGTCGGCGGCGGCCTGGGCCGAAGCCCGCAGCTCGTCGGCCTCCCGCTGGGACTGCTCGGTGGACAATCGTGCGGCGGCGGCCTCCTGGGTGAGCCGTTCGGTCTCCGCCTCGATCTCGTCGAGCTCATCCCGTGCGCGCGCCGCCTCGGCCCGCGCGCCGGCCACGATGGCGTCGCGCTCGCGCTCGATCTCGGCCCGCAGGCTCGCTTCGCGCGCCGCGATCTGTCGGGTCGCTTCCTCGAGCACACGTCCTGCCTCACCCTCGGCGTCACGGAGCAGGGCCGTCCGCTCCTGCGCCGCCTCGCCGCGAGCCGCGTCGCGCTCCTGGTCGATGTCGGCCAGTGCCGCGCGGCGGGACTCATCTGCGTCCGCGCGGACACGCTCTGCCTGCTCGCGAAGTCGCGCCGCCTCGGCATCGCTCTCGATGACCCTCGCGGCCGCCTCCCGCTCGGCCTCGACGAGCATCACCGCGCGTTCTTGCGCAGCCTCCTCGCGCGCCGCTTCGCGCTCGTGCTCGACGTCTCTCCGCGCCGTGCGCCGCAGCTCCTCGGCTTCGTCGCGGATGCGACCGGCCTCGTCGAGGATCGCGTCGCGCCGGCGCTCGGCGTCGGCCAACAGCTGCGTCGCCTCTTCGTCGACCTCGGCGAGGATCTCGTCGCGCATGCGGCGCGCCTCGTCGACGACGGTGGTGCGCCTGCCCTCCGTCTCGGCCAGCAGGCGCCGGGTCTCCTCTTCGACCTCGGCGAGCATCTCGGACTTGATGCCCTCGGCGACGACCCGGGCCTCGTGCACCACGCGCGTGGCATCGGTGAGGAGCCGGTTGCACTCGGCCAGCGTCTCGTCGCGTATACGAGATGTGTCGGCATCCCCCCGGCGGGCCTCGACCTCTTCCTGGCCCGGTCGTCCGGCGTGACCCGCCTGACCCATCTGACCTGCCCTGGCGTCGGTCTCCGTGCGCACCCGTCAAGGATGACGCCCTGCCTGGCTCGGCGGTTGGATGCCCGCCGGTGGGCACGGTGATGGCCGTTGGCGTTCGCCGGCTGGGGATGGGGTGCGCCGCGTTCCGTGGCGGGTCGACCGGCTCGACGGCCTGGAGGGTCGCGACAGGAGAGGTGTAGCCTGTGCCCGTTTGGCAACCCTGGGAGGGGTGGGATATGCCTTGGATCACGCGTGGGCTGCGCCGACGAGTCGCGCTCGGACCGGCGCTCATCGCCGCACTGGTTCTCGTCGCCCCGTCGGCGACTCCCGCGTCGGCACAAGTGCCGACCGGCACCGTGACGATCGTGCACGCGTTCCGAGGCCTCGTGGCCGACGTCTACCTCGACGGCAAGGTGGCGCTCCAGGGCTTCGAGCCCGAGCGCACCACCGCGCCGCTGCAGATCCCCGCCGGCGACCACGCGGTCGCGGTGCGTGAAGCCAAGGCCGACCCCAACTCTCCACCTGCCGTTGCGGGCACGCTGAAGGTCACCGCGGGCGCCAACATCTCGGCCGTCGTCCACATGGCGCAGGACGGGAAGCCCACGATGACGCAGTTCGACAACGACGTGAACCGTGTCGCGCCAGGAACCGCCCGCCTAGTCGTGCGACACACGGCCGCCGCACCCGCGGTCAACGTGATCGTCGACGGCACGCCGCTCGCCGCCAACCTGGTGAACCCCAACCAGTCGCCGGCCCTCGAGCTGTCGGCGGCCGCCCATCAGGTGACGGTCGACGCCGCCGGCGGTGGCACGGCCGTCGTGCCGCCCGACCGCGTGACGCTCGCCGACGGTACCGTGCAGTTCCTCTACCTGATCGGCTCCACCTCCGACAACAGCGTCGGCTGGCTGACGCAGACCGTGCAGGGCCTCACGAGCGCACCGGCGGGTGTGCCCACCGGCACCGACGGGCTGGCGCGTCCGGCCCGGTTCCCGATCGCCGTGTTCATGGTGCTCCTCGCGCTCGCAGTGATGACGGCACCCGCGCTCCGATCCCGTCGCCGGGGGCATGTCGCCGAACGCGCGACCCGGTAGCCGGCGGTTCGGTCCTGCGGGCCGGGTCGCCGGGGCGCTCGTCCTCGTCGGCCTCGGGCTGCGGGAGTTGCGGCGGGACCGCGCGATCTCGAGCGCGAGGCACGCGCCGCGCAAGCGACTCGGCTTCTACCGTCCGCGCCACAGGCGTCGCCACCGGGCCCGAAACCTCGCCCGCGTTTGCTTCGCCCTGAGCGCGGCCGGCGTCGTGGGGCTGCCGGTCGTGTGGTTCGCCACCCGTCCCGCGTCCGACGTGGGTGCGCTGACAGGCATCCGTGCCGCGCGCGCGGCCACCACTCCCATCACCGCGGTGCCGTTGGCTCCGGGCCGGCCGCCGGTCGAGACCTACCCGGCTCGCCTCCAGGACCAGCCCGCGCGTCTCGTGAACCGTCCGGTGGCGGTGCACATCCCCTCGCTCGGGCTCGACGCGCCGACCGTGCCGGTCGGCGTCGTCCCCGGCTCGCCGCTGCTCGAGGCACCGGCGGACCCGGCGATGCTCGGGTGGTACGAGTACGGTCCCGCGCCCGGCGAGGCGGGCTCGTCCGTGATCGCGGGCCACGTCGACCACAACGGCCGGCCCGGCGCGTTCTTCCGTCTCAGCCGGCTGGACCCCGGCGCGACCGTCACCGTCGACTACCAGGACGGCTCCTCCCGTGCCTGGCGGGTCGAGGCCCGCCGCGAGTACCTGAAGAGCGAGCTGCCGATCGACATGCTGTTCGCCCGAACCGGCGGGCCCACCTTGGCCCTCGTCACCTGCGGCGGTCTGTACGACACATCGAAACGGTTCTATCGCGACAACGTCGTCGTGTTCGCGGTGCCCGTCACCTAGCGCTTCGTTGGCTGCTGGGCGTCGAGCGCGCCCGCAGCCCGGCGCGCCCGAGCAACACGAGCAGCCCACCGGCGAGCAGCGCCATGGCGATCGCGACCCCCGCGGCCAACGGCTCGGCCACCGCTCGGCCCCCGCCCCGCTCCGACGGCACGGCCCCGCCGGCGCGGCGTGACGTGCCTTCGAGTGCGGTGAGCTCCACCCCCAGCGACCTCTCCCCGCTGATCCCGTCCGCCGCGACTCCGACCGACAGCTGCGCCCGGCCCCGCGAGCGCGCCGCGAACGAGACCCGGTACTGGTTCAGCAGCACGTCGGCGACCCGTTGGTACGCGCCCACGAGCTCGGTGGAGGCGACCCTGACCGACTCGCCGCCCGCCCCCGCGGCGAGGGTCGCGAGCGCGCCGCCAGTGTCGCCGCCCGACAGCTCGATCGCGTAGACGCTCGTTCCGCGCACGGTGAGCCGGCGCTTCAGCGCGTCGAGCGTGATCGAGCTCGATCGGTCCCTGCCGCCGGTGAACACGACGACCGTGTGTCGCGCCTGGCTGGCCGGGGTGAGCTCGGCGTCGGCACGCCGCACCGCGTCGTAGATCGCGCGATCGGGCCGGCGGGTGAGGTCGCCGACCGCGCGCGTTGCGGCGACGAGGTCGGTGGTCGCAGGCAGCGTGACCTCGGGCGGCGCACCCGCGTCGATGAGCGCGACGCGCGTGCCGATGGGAAGTCGGAGAACGAAGTCGAGCGCCGCGCCCTGTGCGGCGCGGAAGAGCTCGGGAGGTACCGTCGGGTCGAGCACGAGGGCGATCTGCAGCCCCGAGTTGGGCAGCCGCGCCACGTTGACCTCGCGGCGCTCACCGTTCTCGGTGACGCTGAACGCATCCGCGGGGAGGTCGCGCGGCGCGAGGAGCCGGGGCGGCGCCACGATCATGGTGACCTGTGGGTAGTGCGTGGTGTCGACCTTCGACACGACGAGGTCGCCCGGCACCTCGGGCGCGACGACCCCGAACGCGGGCGCCGACACCGACAGGCCGACCAGTGCAACGAGGATGACGCGCTTCACGACGGGCCGGGCACGATGGGGTCGGTTCGCCGGCTGAGGTTGCAGCAGAGCCCCGTCAGCGCCGTCGCAGGTGCTTGGGCTTGTACCGGCGGCGGCGGTAGAGGATGTCGTCGTCGGTGCGGCGCCACGCGCGCCGCGGTGGCGTCGGTGTCGCGGGCACGCTCGGCGGGACCTCCACCAGCTTCACGAGGACCATGCCCGCGAGCATCGCGCCCCCGCCAGTGAGGGCGAGGCCGAGATGGACGGGGCCGGTCTGCGCCAGCTCGGCGCGCTGCTCGGGGCTCGCGCCCGGCGCCCCGGTGAACGAGATCGGCAGGACAAAGTTTGCCGCCGGGTCCTCGGACGCGCCGACGTTGATCACCATGACGCAGTCGTTCTTGGCGCCGGGACACTGCGCTCCGCTCGTGCCGATCGCGCCGGTGTGCACGGTGAGCATGACCTGGCCGTTGCCGGTCGCGGCGTTGACGAAGTTCATCACGCCCTGGGTGACCGCGCACGTGCTCGTCGTCGGCGGCTGCGCGCACTCGAAGATGTTGAGCCGGGCTCCCGCGTCGACGCCGGTCCAGGCGACCGTGACGATGTCGCCGTCCTTCAAGTTGGTGTTGGGTGTGACGCCGGCCTTGGCTCCCGCTCCCGCGGGTGCGGCCCCGGCGAGGAAGACCGCGCCCAGGATCCCCAGGGCGGCGGCGCGTCGCCGGAGCTTCTTCGCCCGCCGACGCCGTTGCCTGTAGCCCTGGCCAGCAGCCTCCACTCCGCGAACCCCCTCCGGTTCGGTCGACGCGGCAGCCTACCTCGGGCCGGGGCTGGGTCAGGGGGAGGGCGGGAAGGTGCCCATGCGCCTGTCGCGCCGGGCCCGGGCGCTCGCGTCCCGCACCCGGCCGACCGCCTCGAGGGCGGCGGCCGCGGTGGCCTGCAGGGGGTCCTGGCCCAGGGCCGACCCGAGGCCCCGCTCGGCGAGCACGTCCTCGACGATCACGAGCGCCACCCGCTCGCCGCCCGCCTCCTGCAGGCCCGCGTGGACGAGCTGGAACTCGCCGCGAAAGGCGTCGAGCACCGCCCGGGCGACGGCTTCGAACGGCGACTCCGCAGTGCCGCGCCCGGTGCGCGTCTCCCCGCCCGCCTCCAGGGAGATGTCGGCCTGCGGTCCGCCTTCGACCACCTCGACCGAGAGCCGTAGCGTGGGCTCGCCCGACGCTGGGCCCACCGCTTCGAGCGCGTGGGTGGCTGCGCCCAACGCGTGGCTCAGGCGCCCGGCCAGCTCGCGTTCACGCTCGTCGAGCTCGTCCGCGCGTCGACCGACGACGTGGAGTCCGCGCGACCGAGGCCCGGGAGTGTTCATGCGCAGCGCGTGAAACCCGCGGACCTCGAGCGGGCTGTCGTCCTCCTCGTTGGCGTCGAGCGCATCGCGTAGCGCGCCGAACAGTGCGAAGCATTCGTTGGCGTCCATCGACGAGAGGTCGGGTGTGCGGAGGTAGAGCTGAGGACCGGTCGCCTCCGCGAGGTGCAGGTATGCGCAGAGGTCGAGCGGCATCGCCGCGAGGAGCGCGTCGAGCCCCGCGTAGATCACGTCCTGGATGACGACGCCGAGGTCGGTCGGGGCCATGGCCACGCTCAGCTCGCGTTCCGTCGGCGCGGTGCCGGTCGTCGACGCGTCACCCTCACCCGCCTGGGTGGACGGGAAGAGCGCTCCCAAACCTCTCCCCAACCCCCGCTGGATCTCCACAACCCCTCCTCTGCGGACGGTGAGGGCGGCCCGCAACCACTGGACGAACCGAAGAGCGCCGGCGCCGAACGAGCGATGACAGTCGCATGGTACGGGATCGACCGTGGGTGCGTCGTGGACCGTTCGCGGCGCGCGTTCACGGGCCGGGCCGAAGTTGCCAGTCGGGCGGGAACGTCGGAGGACTCGTGACCGACGGCGGGACCGCGACGGTGGTGGTGGCATTCGGTGGTCGCTTGCGGGCGCGGTCGGGTCTGTCCGACGACCCGCGATTGTCGGCGATCAGCACCACCACGCCGAGCACCATGAGGACGAGCGCAGCAACCCCGACGAGCACGAGCCACACCGATCGCGGCGCGGCTGCGGGCAGCACCTCGGCCGCGGGGCGCGTGCCGCCGAGCACGTTCACCGTTCGCTCGATGCCGAGGTCGGCGAGGATGTAGGCGACGCCCGCGGCGACGTTGCGGCGGTCGGTCGCCAGATCGACCAGGACCGTGACGCGGCGGTCGTCGATCGAGCACGAGCGGACCGACGGGAGCAGGCGGACCCGCTGCTCGAGCTGTGACGCGCTCACGTCTCCGACGGTAGTGCGTGGCCCTCGATAGCCTCCCCGGCCATGCCGCCCGGTCCGGAGCGCCTCGAGCTCGCCGTGGGCCGGCTCACGTTCGACGCCCTGGCGGTGGGGCCCCCCGACGGCGAGCTCGTCCTGCTGCTGCACGGCTTCCCGCAGA
>Ga0066710_100000627_pt1 | contig 22485 bp, 23 predicted proteins | sample GraSoiAngelo_159_FD_79666 | JGI IMG/M metagenome (GOLD analysis project Ga0066710, IMG submission 79666) | Grasslands soil microbial communities from the Angelo Coastal Reserve, California, USA - 14_1009_16_40cm | ecosystem: Environmental > Terrestrial > Soil > Grasslands | place: USA...
ATCGCGTGACGTGCAGCGCGTCTTCGATGAGGGCCGTCCGGTTCACGGGAGGCGGGTGGTAGTGTTTCTCGCGTCCGGGACTGGGGCAGCGGCGTTCGTCGCCGGTCGCAAGGTCGGCAACGCGGTCACGCGGAACCGAGCTCGGCGCATCCTTCGAGCGGCGTGGCTGGAGGTCGCTCCGGGGATCGGGAACGGACACGACGCCGTCCTCGTGGCCCGAGAGGCCATCCGGGGGGCCAAGACGCAGGACCTGGTGGCCGAGATGACGCAGCTCCTTCGCGGGGAGATCACGCACCCATGAACGCGGTCCGACGCGGTCTGCACGGCGCTGGAACTCCGGTCCGCATGATCCTCATCGCTTGCATCCGGGTGTATCGGATCACCCTTTCGGGCTGGCTCGGTGGCCAGTGTCGGTTCTCTCCGAGCTGCAGCGGGTACGCGGAAGACGCGATCAGGGTGCACGGCGCCATCCGCGGCTCGGGGATGGCCCTGTGGAGGGTGCTGCGCTGCAACCCATTCGGTCGTGGCGGGATCGATCGCGTTGACGGTGCCCAGCCCAGCGCTCCGTATGACGATGTCTCACGTGGCGCACCCGACGAGAAGGCACGGGTGTAGGGCTTGGTCGCCAACGTCCTGTGGCAGGGTCTCCTCAACGCGCTGGGCTCGGTTCTCGCCTGGATCTACGACATCGTCCCGAACTACGGCATCGCGATCATCGTCTTAACGCTCGCGATCCGGCTCCTCTTGCTTCCTTTGGGAATCAAGCAGATCAAGAGCATGCAGCACATGCAGGCGCTCCAGCCGAAGCTGAAGGAACTTCAGAAGAAGTACAAGAACAACCGCCAGAAGCAGCAAGAAGAGCAGATGAAGCTCTACAAGGAGGCAGGAGTGAACCCGCTCGGCGGGTGCCTCCCGATGCTCCTCACCCTGCCGTTCCTCTTCGCGATGTATGCAGTCATCAGGCCTCCGACCTTGACCCCGTCCCAGGATCCGCAACAGAGGGGCTCCTTCGTCGTGGCCAACAACCACCTTCCGCAGGACAGCGCCCTGTTCCAGAACGTCCTGACACACCAGAACACGGATTTCTTGTTCATGAATCTGCAGTGCAACCTCGTTGGGGCCGGGACCCAGGTTGAGATCAAATACAAAGACCCGGCCGATCGCCTGGTGAAGCAACTGCCAGGGCCCGGTAACACGACCGACGCCACGCCGGCGCCGATCTTGGGGAAGGATGGCACAGCCCTGCCCTTCAGCGCCCAAACGCGGGGCACCCTCGACTGCGGGCACCAGCGGTTCCCCGACATGATCCCGTACATCCTCCTGCTCGCCATCATGGTCGGATCCACGTTCTTCCAGACGTGGCAGATGCAACGGGCGAGCCCGAAGGACTCCCAGTCGTCGCAGCAGCAGGCGATCACCCGGGTGATGCCGCTCATGTTCGCTTTCTTCGGGCTGCAGTTTCCCGCCGGGCTGGTCCTCTATTGGACCGTTTCGAACGGTCTGCAGGTCGCCCAGCAGACATACCTCCTACGCGCTGGGCACATCGGTCCAGAGGCGCTGGAGCGCCGGATGGCCGAGCAGAACGAGAAAGCTGCGAACCCCACGCCGAGGCGCGGCGTGATGAGCTGGATGACGGAGCGGGCGCAGGCCATACAGGATCAAAGGGGTCAGACACCGAAGCCGAAGGGGAACGGTTCCGCGCCTCAAAGGAAGAAGCGACCGAACCCGGGCCCACGGAAGCCGCCGAGCGGCGGATCGGCGCGCGGTGGGAAACCACCCGCGGGTGACCCGGGCGGCCGAAAGAAGGGTGCGGCGCCTGGGAACCAGCTGAGGCGCAACCCGAAGCCAGATCAACCGGAGGATGAGGCGTGAACAGCGACGTGCCGGACGAGGTCGATCTCGAAGAACAGGCTGACGCGGTCGCTGACTTCGTCGAGGAGCTCCTCGGCCAGATGGACATCGATGCGATCGCGGAGCCGGCTCAACAGGGCGAGCGGTTCTACGTCGATATCCTCGAAGGACCGCCGGAGGACCTGGCGCTGCTGATCGGCAAGCACGGTCAGACGCTCGATGCGATCCAGGAGCTCGCGCGCAACGTCGTCGGGCGGCGTCTCGACGAGCGGATCCGGGTCCTCGTCGATGTGGAGGATTACAGGAAGCGGAGGGCGTCCCGGCTTGAGGAGCGAGCGCGCGAGGCGGCAGAGCGGGCGCTGGCTACCGGTCAGGAGCAAGAGCTCGAGCCGATGGACGCCCTCGAACGGAAGATCGTTCACGACGCTGTGGCGAGCATCGTAGGCGTACAGAGCGGCTCACGCGGCGAGGATCCGAACCGGTTCGTCGTCGTCAGCCCGGCCGACTGAAGGATCGCCCCTCTCCTCCCAGCGATGGAGTATGTTTCACGTGAAACATGAGGCTTGGGGTCGGTGGAACGAGCTGCTCGGCCTCGACATCGATGCTGAGGCCGTCGAACGGTTGGAGGACTTCGAGCAGCTCCTCCTCGAGAAGGCGCTCCCCCTTGGCATGATCGGTCGCGCTGACCGAGGGCAGCTGCGCGAACGCCACATCGTCGATTCGCTCCGGGCGGTCTCCTTTCTCGGCTCTCCGCCGGTTCGGATCGTAGATCTGGGCTCCGGCGCGGGCCTCCCGGGGATCCCCCTCGCGATCGCCCGACCCGACCTCTCGTTCTGCCTGGCGGAATTCCGCCGCCGCCGCGTCGCCTTCATCGAACTGGCGGTCGACAGCCTGCGGCTCACCAACGTGAGAATCTTCGCCGGGAAGGCCGCGGACCTGACCGGTCCGTTCGATCTGTGCCTGTCCCGAGCGTTCGCGGAGCCCGCTCGAGCGTGGGCGATCGCCCAGCCGCTGCTGTCGCCAGAAGGCAAGCTCCTGTTTTGGGCCGGTCGCAGCTTCGACGCCACCTCGGGAACACCTGAGGGAGCGCACATCTCGGTTTCTGCCCCTCTCGGCCTTGCGGTTGGCGGGCCTATCGTTATCATGACCCGGCAGTGAGCAAGCCTTCTCCCGGCGCTACTTCGTCATCCCCTCGTTCTGACAAGGGCACCCAGGGCTCTGCCACGGCTCCCGGTCCGTCCGCGGAGCCGGGACTGGCTCGGATCGTTGCCATCGCGAACCAGAAAGGCGGCGTTGGCAAGTCAACCACTGCCGTCAGCTTGGGAGCGGCTCTCGCGGAGCTCGGCTACCGGATCTTGGTGGTCGATCTCGATCCCCAGGGCAACGCGTCGACCGGCATGGGGATACGCCACGAGGCGCGACGCGTCACGGTGTATGACGTCGTCCTGTCGGAAGCGCCCATCGACAGTGCCATCGTGGCGACCTCGGTGAAGCATCTCGACGCGGTCCCTTCGACGATCGACCTTGCAGGGGCTGAGATCGAGCTCGTGAGCCAGTTCTCTCGGGAGACACGCCTCAAGAAAGCGCTTACCCCCGTCGGGGAGGGCCGCTACGACTTCGTATTCCTCGATTGCCCGCCTTCCCTCGGTCTCCTGACGATCAATGCCCTTACCGCCGCGGAAGAACTGATCGTCCCGATCCAGTGTGAGTACTACGCGCTGGAGGGGCTCGGGCAGCTCCTTCGGAACGTCAACCTGGTCCAGCAGAACATCAACCAGGAGCTCAGGCTCACGGGCATCGTCATGACCATGTTCGATCCGCGGACCAAGTTGTCGGAGCAGGTGGTGGACGAGGTTCGCCGCTTCTTCGGAGGGGTCGTGTACGACGTCGTCATCCCGCGTACCGTCCGGCTCTCCGAGGCGCCTGGCTACGGCCAGCCGATCACCGTCTACGACCCACGGTCAAAAGGGGCGGAGTCCTATCGACAGCTGGCCCGCGAGGTCGCGGGCCGCCCGCGACCGGACCGCCCGATGCCCGTCTTCGACGATCTTCCGTCGGTCGTGGTCCAGGCTCCGTCCAACGCTACCTCAGAGTCGCCGGTCGATGAGACGTCGTCGCCGCACGAGCCCCCCGATGTGAGCCGGTCGACGCCGGGCCGTGGAGCCGAGCTGGACGGCGCGGCAAACCAGACCGCGTCTTCGCAGGTGGAGGCCGACGTCGAACCGGAAGCTACTCCAGAGCCCGAGGCCGAGATGGCTACCGCCGAACCGAGTGAAGGGTCCGATCCGCTCCCGGCTCCGCCGGCTCCCGCCCTCGGCGAACACACCCAGGACGAGGAACGCGGTGAGGTGGAATGGACCGAGGGGACTGCCGAGCCGCGCGTCCGGCCGCCGCGAGAGGTGCTCCCACCCGGTCGGCTCCCGGAACGGCGGGTCGTGGTGATCGGCGAGGACACCGAGATCGATATCGAGGCTGCGCGTGAGCCCCTGGTTCAGGTGCCCCAAGCGTCCCGTCCCTCCATCGATCTCGCGAACGACATCGGGGAGACGTTGCAGGACGACGGCAAAGCACCGAAGCGACGGTGGCGATTGTTCCGCAAGGGAGGCCAATGATGTCGAAGCGAGGAGGGCTCGGTCGAGGGTTGTCGGCGCTGATCCCGGGCGCGCCGGAGGCGGGTGAAGCCGCGGTGGGACTGATGGAGGTGCCGGTCAACGCCGTCGCGCCGAACCCGAAGCAACCCCGGACGCGCTTCGACGATGCAACGATCGCCACCCTGGCCGCCTCGATCAGAGAGGTGGGGATCCTGCAGCCGCTCGTCGTTCGCCGAGCAGGAGACGGACGGTACGAGCTGATCGCCGGAGAGCGGCGCCTCCGGGCCGCCAAGGCCGCCGGACTCGCAAGCGTCCCGATCGTCCTTCGGGATTCGGAGGATGCCGATCTCTTGCGAGAGGCATTGATCGAGAACATCCACCGGGAGGATCTGAACCCGATCGAGCAGGCCGAGGCGTTCAAGGCGCTGCTCGGCGAGCTCGGGCTCAAGCAGGAAGAGCTGGCAGATAGGGTCGGTGTGTCGCGGTCACACATCGCGAATACGATCCGACTCCTCGCCCTTCCTTTGGAGGTCCAGCAGCTCCTGGCCGACGACAAGATCACCGCCGGCCATGCTCGCGCCGTGCTCTCGTTGGGAGACAAGGAGGCGATGACATCGCTCGCGACTCGGATCGCCGCGGAGGACCTGTCGGTCCGCCAGACCGAGGAGATCGTCCGACGATTCCTCGAGGTTCCCCAAGCGACGGAAGAGAAGCGACGCGTCGCCGAGTCCCTCACAGTCGAGGCCGACGCGAACCTGGGTGAGGTCGAAGAGATCCTGTCGGAGCAGCTCGCCACGCGAGTATCGATCCAGATGGGCGCCAAGCGGGGGAAGGTCGTGATCGAGTTCGGGTCGCCGGATGACTTGGAGCGCATCGTCTCCGAGATCATCGGATCGGGTCCCGGCCTGGCTCCGGATTAGACCCGGCGGAGCGCAGACCGTAGGATATCATCACACAGGTCGCTCAACGACATGCCCTGCGCTTGCGCGGCGATCGGCACCAGAGACGTTTCGGTCATCCCGGGTGAGACGTTGACCTCGAGCACCCAGGGTCGTTCCTTCGCATCGACGATGAGGTCGACCCGCGTCAGATCACGAAGGTGGAGGGCTGCGGCCGCCGTCGCCGCGGACGCGGCGACGGCGGCCGCAGCCCCCTCTGAGAGCCTGGCCGGGCAGAAATACTCTGTCGCGCCGGCCGTATAGCGTGCGGCGTAGTCGTAGACCCCCTCCTTCGGAACGATCTCGACGATGGGCAACGGTTCCAGGTCGGCGCCGGCAAGCGCTGCCGCCACCTCTTGACCCTCGACCTTCGCTTCGATCAGGGCCGCGCCGCTGAAAGCGAGCGCCGCCATCACGGCCTGGGGGAGGTCGCCCTCACGCTCGACGAAGCTCATCCCTAACGCCGACCCACTCCTCGAGGGCTTGACCACGCAAGGGAGGCCGACGCGTTCGGTCGCCTTGCCGAGCGCGGCGCCGCCACCGAGGTCGCGGAGCGCCCAGCCCTCGATCACGACCCAAGGCGGGGTCGGCACGCCGGCGCGCTGCAACGCGTCCTTCGCGAGCACCTTGTCGAAGGCCACCTCGCAGTCGAAGGCCGCGGTCCCCGTGTAGGGGATCTCGAGGAGGTCGAGGAGGCGTTGGACGGTGCCGTCCTCGCCTTCCTTGCCGTGCAATGCAAGCCAGCACAGGTCGGGCCTCCGCTCGCCCAGAGCCTCGACCAGCTGCACCTCGGCCGGATCGACGAGCCAGGCTTCGTGGCCCAGCTCTGTGAGTGAGAGCGTCATACGCCGGCCACCCCGGAGGGATACGTCACGCTCCGGCGTCCTGCCGCCCGCGACGATCGCGATCCTCATGATCGGTGAAAGCTCCGATACAGGCGCTCGTCGTCCTCGAGGAGCGTGGCGAGCCGCGCAACGCCTTCACGGATCCGATCCTCGGTGGGGTAGCAGTAGGCGAGCCGCATCCGATCCGCGCCCCGCCCGTCGGGATAGAACGCGGTGCCCGGGACGTACGCGACCCGTCGCTCAACCGCCGCCGCGAGCATCGCCGTCGTGTCGGTCCACGGGGGAAGCGTGACCCATACGTAGAAGCCGCCGAACGGATGCGTCCACGTGGCGGTGTCCGGGAGATGCTCCTCGAGCGCCTGGAGCATCGCGTCGCGTCGCGCCCGGTACGTTTCGACCAACCCGGAGAGCGCGGACCTCCATCGCGCGTCGTCGGAGAACCATCGCTCCGTGAGGAGCATCGTGAGGTTCGAACCGCAGAGATCCGCGGCTTCCTTGGCGAGCACGAGGCGCTGGATCACGGAGTGATCAGCCAGCGCCCATCCGACCCGCACACCTGGTGAGAATGTCTTCGAGACCGTCCCGAGGTAGATCACGTTGCGAGGATCGAGCGAGCGCAGGCAGGGCAACGGTTCACCCTCGAAGCGCAGCAGCCCGTATGGGTTGTCCTCGACGATAGGGATCCCCGTCTCGCGACACAGCGCCACGAGCTGCTCGCGCCGCCGTCGCGACATGGTGACCCCCGCCGGGTTGCCGAAGTTCGGAACGGTGTAGACGAAGGTGGGCCGCTCGCCGCGAACGATGGCTCGTTCGAGCTGTTCGACGATCATCCCTTCGTCGTCGAGCTCGATCGTGAGGAAACGCGGTTGGTAGGTGGCGAACGCGGTGAGCGCGCCCACATAGGCGGGAGCTTCCACGGCGACGATGTCGCCGGGATCGATGAAGATCTTACCGAGGAGATCGAGCGCCTGCTGGGCGCCGGTCGTGATCACGACATCATCGGGATCGGCGTCCACGCCCTCCTCGGCCATGAGCATGACCGCGCGGTCACGCAGGGCGAGCTGTCCCTGGCCTCCTCCGTACTGCAGGGCCGTCGGTCCGAGGTCGCGGAGGACCTGAGTAGCCACCTCGAGGACGTCCTGCGCAGGAAGCGCTTCGACGTAGGGCATCCCGCCGGCGAGCGAAACGACCTCCGGGCGGGCGGCGACCGCGAAGAGCGCCCGAACCTCGGATGCGGACATGCCGGAGGTCCGTTCGGCGTAGCGGTCGACGAAACGATCGATGGAGAACTCGGCCATGGGGATCGAAGGAAGACGGTCAGCCTAGCATCCGCGTCCGCCCAGACCGAGGACCGCGCGCCACTCGATCTTCAGGGATCGAGGCGCGGGAGGACGTCGTTGGCGACGAGCTCGAGCATCTCGAGGTCGTCGTACAACTCGAGGTTCAGGAACATGCGTTGGACGCCCGCGTCCGCGTACTCGCGGAGGCGGGCGACCGCCCGCCCGCTCGAGCCGACGATGCAGTCTCGTTCGATCTCGACGCGATAGTCCTCGAACGATCCGGCGTCCGGATCGATCGCATGCGCTCGACGAAGCTTCTCGAAGTACTCATCTTCGGTCCGCCCGACGAAGAACCAGGTCATCATCGACGTCACGAGTGAGGACGGATCGCGGCCTTCTGCCTCGAACCCGGCCCGCGCCCGGGCGAAGCGCCCTGCGACGTCATCGGGCGTGCCGCCGACCGTGTTGAACTCGTCCGCGTACCGGCCGACCAACCGTTGCATCCGCGGTCCGACGGCCTTGCCGCCCAGGATCAGCGGGGGGTGTGGACGCTGCACCGGTTTTGGGAGGAACTCGGCCGCGTCCAGCCGGTAGTACTTCCCGTCGAAGGAGAACCGATCCTCGGTCCATAGACAGTGGACGATCTGGACCGCCTCCTCCAGCCGCGCCCACCGCTCATGGACGTCGAAGAAGGGGAATCCGAACTGCGTGTGCTCCTCCTCCCACCAGCCCGCGCCCATCCCGACCTCGACGCGGCCGTCGCTGATCTCGTCGACGGTCGTTGCCGCCTTCGCGAGGAGCGCCGGTTGACGGAACGTAACCGGCGACACCAGCGTCCCGAGCCGGATCCGTGACGTGCGCGCGGCGAGTCCGCCGAGGAGCGTCCACGCGTCCGTGGAGCCGCGGCCCGAGACGCCTCGCGCGCTGAAGTAGTGGTCGGATCGGAACAGCCCTTCGAAACCGAACTGCTCGCACGCGTCCGCGAGCTCGCACCAATCTCGCCACGCGACGCCTTGCTGCCCTTCGATCATCACGCACGCCCGCATATCGCTAGCCTAGCCGTCGATGTCGGAGCACCCTGAGCCGCCGGACGAGACGCGTCGCGCGATCCAGGCGATCGTGCTGGGGAGCGTCCTCGGAACGTTCCTCGCCCTGCTCGGACGCGCGCGTGATCGCCGCGCGTCTTAGCCGAAGAACCGCCGCGCGCCGCCCGCGACCGCGCGGGCGACGCGCGGCGGGAACCCCTCATCATCGATCAAGGAAGCCTCGAGCTCGTTCGTCGCGACCAGCGGTTCGACCTGCACGGCAGGCATCCTGGTCTCTCTGAGCATCCCGACCGTCAGGCGCTGCAGGCGGCCGCGGCGACCGAACTCCCGCTCCAGCTCCTCCAGGATCAGCTCGGCGAGCCGCCGACCGGCGGGGGAGTAGGTCGTGGCGCTGCCGAAGTAGGAGCAGGTTGGGCCGCTCGCCTCGGGGACGCCGCCGCCCAGATGCACAGACACGCAGAGCGACGCCCCCAGCTCGTTGGCCGCTCGGGCGCGGTCGGATGGCGCAACGGTGTCGCCGTGCAGGATCTCCGGCTTCGCACCGAGGCCCGCCAGCTCTTGCGCGACCGACGCGGCCATCGCCTCCCGGACCTCCTCGGGGCCGTCCGCGGGTCCGTTCCCCGGATCGACCACGATCACCTTCCCCTCGATCGACCCGCGCATCCCGCGGAGCTCCTCGCCCTCCCGCACGACCGCGCGGCTCGGCACGTCCTCGAGTGGCCGCATCCGCTGGATGGTCGCGATCGTGTGCAGACCGACCATGCCGTCCGGTTCTTCGCCGACGTTGCGTTGGAACTCGCGCACCGCCAGGTCGGTCCGTTGGCCGTGGACCCCGTCCTGCTTGCCGGCGTCGAACCCGAGGGCGTTGAGCTTCCGTTGAAGTTCGCGAACGTCGTCTCCTCGGAACGCGGGCGCGTGCAGGTACAGCGTTCGGTCGCCGAGCCGGAATCCCGCCTCGACCAGCTGCATCCAGGTGTCCGGACCCACCAGGCCGTCGACCCGGAGGTGGCGGAGGTCTTGGAACGCGCGGATCGCCGCTTCCGTGGAAGGTCCGAACCACCCCGCCAGCTCATCGGGTGCCAGCGCGTATCCGAGGGCCGCCAGACGCTGCTGGACGTCCAGCACCTCGGACCCGTGGTCACCGAGCCGGAAGACACGCATGCCACGAGTGTGCGACTCGACCGGGTGCCCCGCAAACGCGGCGGTTCTCAGGGAGCTACAGGTGTGGCGCGAGGTCGCGGAGGATGGCGTCCTTCGGCTTGGCACCGATGACCCGGGCAACCTCCTGCCCGTCCTTGAACAGGATGAGCGACGGGATCGACATCACGCCATAGGTGCGTGTGGCCTGCGGGTTCTCGTCGATGTTGAGCTTCGCGACCTTGAGGGTCTCGCCCTTCTCGTTCCCGATCTCCTCCACGACGGGGGAAACCATGTGACACGGGACGCACCATTCCGCCCAGAAGTCCACGAGGACCGGGGTATCGGAGTCGAGAACCGCTGTCTGGAAATCCGTTTCCGTGACCGTTCCGATGTTCGCCATGATCGTTCGTTCTCCTTCGTTCGGGGCCCCCCTGCGGGAACCGCAGGAACCGACCCCTACGCTCTCAGAACGCTACCCGGGCGGGCGGACATTCCGTCAGCGGTCGTGGGCCTCATCCTCGAGGAAGCGCTCGGCGTCGATCGCTGCCTTGCACCCCTGTCCGGCAGCCGTCACGGCTTGGCGGTAGATCCGGTCGGTCACGTCGCCCGCCGCGAAGACCCCGGGCACGCTCGTTGCCGTCCTGGGCTCCGCGACCGTGATGTAGCCCTCGTCGTCGAGCGCGAGCTTGCCGCGGAACAAGGCGGTGTTCGGATCGTGTCCGATCGCGACGAACAGGCCATCCGCGGCGAACGTGCGCGACTCGTCCGTGCGCACGTCGTTCAACGTCACTCCCGATACCGCGTCGTCGCCGTGAACCTCCCCCACAGTCGTGTTCCAGATCACTTCGACCTTCGGGTTGGCGAGTGCCCGAGCCGACATCACCTTCGACGCGCGGAACTCGTCGCGTCGGTGAACGATCGTGACCTTGCTCGCGAACTTCGTGAGGAAGGTGGCCTCTTCCATCGCCGTGTCGCCCCCGCCGACCACGACGAGCTCCCGATCGCGGAAGAAGAAGCCGTCGCAGGTGGCGCATGCGGAGACACCCCGGCCTCGGAGCTTCTCCTCGCCCGGGACACCCAGCCACCGCGCCGTCGCACCGGTCGCCACGATGATCGTGCCGCCTCGCCACTCCTGGTCACCGGCCCGCACGACGAACGGACGCTCCGACAGGTCGACGTCGGTGACATGCACCGGGAGGATCTCCGCTCCGAAGCGCGCAGCCTGCTTCTCCATCTGATCCATCAGCTCGGGGCCGAGGAGACCGTCGGCGAAGCCGGGATAGTTCTCCACGTCCGTCGTCAGCATCAGCTGCCCGCCGGCCTCGAGGCCCTTCAGCAGGAGCGGCGCGAGGTTCGCCCGCGCGGCGTAGAGGGCTGCCGCGAACCCGGCCGGTCCGGAGCCGATCACGATCACGTTGCGCGGCTCGTCCACTGGATGCGAATCCTCCCATAGCGGGAAACGCCCGCCTATTCCCGGAGGTCAGGTCGTGGCCTGGGTCGATGTGAGGATCGAACAGTCCTCGCTCGACGCGACCAAGACCCGGACGATGTCTGCGGGCTGCCCGGCCCCGGGCCCGATCAGGTAGACACCGAGGATGGCCGGCGTCCCCCGGAACCGAGCCTGGATCACGCGGACGAGCTTCCCCTCAGGCCCTCGTTGTCCGGCCGGGACGGTGAAGGCGCGATCGAGGCATGCCACGGCAGCAGCGAATGGTATCCGTTGCCCTGGCGTGGCCTCTGCCGCTACCGGGATCTGCGAGGACTGGTTGTTCGATCCGAACGCTCGATCTTGACCGCCGTACGAGGTCGCGAGCGCCTCGACCCCCGCGAGGTCGTAGTCGACGTTCTGCGCCTCGACGGAGGTGGCCTCGGGCAGGGCCGCGCTCGGCGCGGCCACACCCGCGGCCGGCTCCTCGCCAGGGCTCGAGCCGACGTGCGGCAGGACGAGTGCGGCGACCAGGAGCGCGGCGGCGATCCCTGCCGCGGCGCCGGCCCATCGGTACCACCCGGGCTGCCCCGAACGGGATGCAGGAGCCGGCTCGTGCGCTGCGCGCCGTCTCGCCCCTGCGATCGCCGCGGCGCCAAGGTCGCCGGGCGCCGGGATCTCCGCCACAGAGGCAAGGGCCTCGCGCGCCGCGCGGGCGAGGGCGACCTCGCCCCGGCATCGCTCGCACGAGTCGAGGTGGCGCTCGACGACGGCGCGCTCGCCCTCGGCGAGCGCGCCGTCGACGTACTCCGCGAGCAGTTCGTCGGGGTGCCTCATGATTGGTCCTCGGACGCTCTGAACGGCGCTTCGGGTTCCCGGGTCGTGATGCCCATCGCGCCCGCGAGCGCAACGCGCCCGCGATGCACCCGGGATTTCACCGTTCCGATCGGGACGTCGAGCACCTTCGCGATCTGCTCGTACGCCATGTCGTGGAGATCCGCGAGCACGAGGGCCACCCGGAACTCCTCCGGAACCTCCTTGAGGGCGGCCACGGCGTCGTGCGTCCCGGCCAGCTCTTCCGCGTGGTCGGGCACCGGCGACCCCAGTTCCGCTTCCGGCAGATCGGGATCGCCCGCGAGCCGGAGCATCGGTTGCCGCCGCCGCTTCCGGGAGAGGTCGTAGCAGGCGTTGACGGTCACGCGGTGCATCCACGTCGTGAAGGCCGCGTCACCGCGGAACTGCCGGAGCTTCGTGAGGACGGACAGGAAGGTGTCCTGAGCTGCGTCGGCCGCGTCCTCAGGATCGCCGAGGATCCGCAAGCAGAGGTTGTAGACGCGTTGGCGGTGCCGTTCGACGAGCCGCTCGAAGGCGTCGGCATCTCCGCGCAGGAACCGGCGGACCAACTCCTCGTCGCGCTCGGGCGGGTCCACGGGCGAACGCTACAACGAGGATGGAGACGCGGATTCCCGCTGCACGACCTTCGTGAGATCCCTGGTGAACGAGAACCGCCCTGCGATGATCGTGTTCGCGGTCTTGCGGAGCGTGATGGTGACGTCACCCGACGAGGTGTCCACCTTGCACCAGCCTTTCGCCATCGTCGCGTCGGGGTCGGCCTGGTGCACGGTGAGCTCGGCGGCGCCGCACGCGGCCGTGACGTCCCGCTCGTTCTGGTAGGTCGAGACGGCGGTCGATGCGGCGGTCGCCGCGGCGTCCGAAAGGCGGAATTTCGTGAACAGGACGGACGCGGCGTCGACGGCGAAGATGCCGAGGACCGCCACGAAGAGCAACCAGACCAGGATGATCTTCCCGACCAAGCCGAACTGCTCGTGGTGCACGCGCCGAAGGGTTCCTGGCATCCCGGTCTCCATCACGCCCCGCGACGCGGACGGCCGAGGAGCGCCACCTTGACTTCATCGACCTCGTGGATCCCGAAGATAAGGGCGCAGGCGAGGAACACAAGCACCCCGGCAGCGACCCCGGCGGTCACCTGGATGAGCCGAGCGAGGGTCCAGTCGACGTCGATCGCGACGCTCACCAGCGCCGCCGCTCCTGCGGCCGCGGCCGCGGTGATGCCCGCCGCCAGCAGCGTCGCGGCGATCGTCACGCCGACCCTGCGGTCATCCGCACCTCCGAGCCTCCGCCGGACGATCACGAACAACACGGCGGATCCGAAGACGTACGAGACGGCATGGCCGAGGGCGAGCCCGGTTACCCCTCGATGCCAGGCGAACGCGAACAAGAGGTCGGCCGCGATGTTCACAACCGCGACCCCGATGTTGACGACCGCGGGCGTGCGCGAGTCGTGCATCGCATAGAGCGTGCGCGTCATCAGCTGGAAGGCCGAGAAGAACGGCAGACCGATCGCGAATGCTGCGAGGATCCGCGCGAGGATCGGCAGCTCGACGCCGCGCACGGCGCCGTGGCCCGCGAGCAATGCGACGATCGGTCCGGCGAGCACCAGGTAGCCGGCGGCCGCCGGGATCATCACGATCATGGTGTCGCGGAACCCTCGTGAGAAGAGCTCCCGGACACCTGCCCGATCCTCGCCGGTCCATCGCTCGGCCATGCCGGGGATCAGGGCGGTGAAGATGGAGACCGCGACGATCGCGTGCGGGAGCGAGAAGAACACGAACGCCTGCGAGTACGCCGTATAGGCCCCGGCCGAGATCTTGCTGGCGAGCCTGATGATGATGAGGTACGCGACCTGGTTCGCGACGACGTAGACGACGACCCATCGAGCGAGATGGAAGAGCCGGCGGACCGTCTCGTGGCGCCAATCCCAGCGGAGCCGCCAGCGGAACCCGATCCGGCGGAGCGCCGGCCACAACGCCGCCGTCATCGCCAGGACGCCGAGCGTCGTCCCCGCGCTAAGGAGCGTCTTCTGGGCGAACGTGATGGTCCCGACCTGCGGCGGCGTCGTCCCGCGCATCGCGATGAGGGCGAACATGGTGGCGATCACGACGAGGTTGTTCAGGACCGGTGCGGACATCTGCACCGCGAACCGGCGGTTGGCCGTAAGCAGCCCTCCGGCGACGGCGCCCACCCCGTAGAAGACGATCTGCGGCATGAACCAGCGGAGGAAGAAGGTTCCGAGCTCGACCTCCTGCGTGCGACGGACCGGGTCGTCGACGCTCCCGAGGTAGAGGCGCATGATCCACGGCGCGGCGGCCGCACCCAGAACGGCGACGCCCGTGAGCAGGACGAGGGCGATCGTCAGGAAGCGGCTGGCCGCTTCGAACTGGGCTTCGCGACCCCGATCCTTCCCGCGCCCGACCAGCGCCGGCACGAAGACGCTCGTGAGGATCCCGCCGAGCACCAGCTCGTAGATGATGTTCGGGGTCGTGTTCGCGGCGTTGTAGCCATCCGACACGACCGTGAAGCCCAGCGCCGCGAGGGTCACCGTGACGCGGAGCAAACCGGTGACCCGAGACAGCAGCGTGCCGCCCGACATCACGGCCGCGTTCCGGACGGTGGCCTCCCGTGAGTCCACCGCCTCGGACGCGGCCGGGCTCAGCTCGAGACCTTCGTCCGCCGGAACCACCTCCGCGAATACAGCAGCGCCAGCACGCCGGCCGCGGCGAGCGTCACGAGCAAGGCGATGTGGTTGACAGCGGTCGAGCGCACCACGATCGCCTGGGGCTCGCCGACCTCGTCACCGTTCGGTGCGATGACGGCGACGAGGATCGGGTTCTGTCCGGCCGCCTTCGCGATGACGCGGAAGGACACGACCTGATCGGGTCGCTCGAGGACGACCTCCCGCTGGAACCCGTCGGGGAAGTCGAACTGGGAAGACTGCAGCTGGATCGTCACGCGGAGCGGGATCGCGCCGGGGTCGCCCATGAGGATCGGGATCGTTCCCTCGCCGGAGGTGAAGGTGAAACCCTGACCGACCTGCGGCTTGACGCTGTCGAAGGCCTGTTGCGTCGTCGCGGCGACGGCGTTCAACCACGACGTCCCTGCCTCCCAATCCGTGACGTAGGGCGCCGACTCGGCGTAGTAGACGTCGCGGGCGAGGTCATCCGGCGCGGCGCTCGGCTGGGTCAGCATCGAGCGGTATGTCCCGATCCGATGCTCCTGCTCTCGGATCTGCTCGCTGTAGGACGTCGGGAAGGAGGATGAGTCCGGCGAACGCAGCACCGCGGGTTCGCCGGGCGGGTTCACGCCCGCTGCGAACGCCGCGGCATCCTGGAGCTGCATGAACGGCGTGCCGTGCAACCGCTCGAGCAACGGCGTCCACATCTTGGGCGGCAGGGTCGATGGGAGCGCGACCGCGATCCCGCGAACGTGTCCGCCCTCCGGCACTGGCGACTCCTTCCAGATCACTGCGAGCTCGCCCAGCACCGCCTGGGCGGCTCGGACGGGGTCTTCCAAGAGGTCTTGCCGCGCGAGCAGCCCCTCGATGCCGGGGTCCGGCAGGATGACCGTCACCGGGGAACCGTCGGGAGCGGTTACCGTCGCGGTGGGATCGGGGTTCAGGTTCGGCCCCTGGGCGTGACGATCGACCGTGTCGGGGTTCGCAAGGACGGTTGAGGCGCCGGAGTCCGCGAGCCAGCCGATCGCGTCGTCGGAGAGCGACCCGGAGGGGGGCCGAGCGACGTCCGTCTGGAGTGGCGTTCGCGCCAGCGACTGAAGGGTCTCGAGGCCGAGCGAACGCTGCGCCTCGAGATCGTGGACGAGTCCGCTCGCGAGCATCGCCGGGATCGTCGGACCCGCGAGGGGGGTGGCCACGGTTCGAACGCCGGGCCCGCTCATCGCGCTCGAGAGGGAATCGAGGAACCCTGCGGCTCGCAGGGCGCCGTCCGCGCCCTTCGGCACGACCGTTCCGTCCGTCAAGGTGTAGCCGCCCGCAGCGCGCTGCGCTTGCTCGACGAGTGCCGGTTCCACCACGACGCTCAGTGGGAACTCGCCCGCCGGACCGAGCCGTGCCAGCGCTCCGTTCAGTGCGGCGATCGGCGCTCCGATCTGTCCCTGAGCGCTGAGGGCGTCGGGGAACGCCGTGTCGAGGAGCCGGCCGTCGGGACCGAAGACGACGGGCGGCGCGAGCTCGATCCACGACGTCAATCGCATCGGTGCCTCCGGCGGTCGGATGAAGTACAGGACGGGTGTCGTGAGGGATGCCAGCACCGAGCCGTTCGATCGCACGTCCACACGCGCCGGGTAGACCTGGTTGTCGGTCTGGTCGATCCCGGTCGCCGTGGAGAGATCGACGCTGGGGGCGCCCAGGGTGGTCGTCGTGTTCGGCTCCAGGCTCCCTCCGACCGGTTCCACGGTCTGGAACACCGTTGAGGTCGGTCCTTCCACCAAGGATGACTCGTACCCGACGACCGTCTCGTAGTGAGCACCGATCGAGATGCCGACCGAGAGATGTCCCAGCGGCGTTGCGCCGAGGTTCGTCGCCACGACCGAGATCATGAGCTGGGGATCCCCGAATCGCGCGCTCCAGGGAGATTGGCTGAACAGGGACAGGGAAACGACCGAGCTCTGTGCGGACGCGGGCAGACCGAACGGCACGGTGAGGGTGACGATGACCATCACGAGCAGGGCACGGACGGCTCGTTCCACGGGCGCATCCTAGCCCGGCCCGTCTCAGCCCCTCGCGAGCCGCGCGATCTCGACGACCGCGTACACGGCTGCCACGACGAGCAGGAACGAGCCCACCATGAGCCGGAGCGTGCGCTCCCGCGTGCCGAGCGCGATGCTCGCTCCGATCCGGGCGCCGGGGATCACACCGAGCGCCAACACGAAGGCGATCCCCCAGTCGATGTGGCCGAGCGCGGCGTGCACGATCGTCCCAGGGATCGCGATGATCGCGATCAGGAGGAGGGACGTGCCGAGCGCACGTTTCAGCGGCATCCCGAGCATCGTGGTGACGATCGGCACGAAGACGATCCCTCCTCCGACGCCGAGCAGTCCGGACACCAGGCCGGTGAACGCGCCCAACACGGCGTACCGCCAGCCGGGGGTCGAGCCGCGCGGGCGGATCCGGTACGTGCTGGAGCGTCCGATGCGCACCGCCTGCCACCCGATCAGGCCGGCGGTGACGAGCAGCAGCCAGTGCGGATCGATCAGCGACGTCAGCCATGCACCCCCAGCCGCCGCCGCGATGCCGGGGATCGCGGCGAACCGGACGGCGCGCCAGCTCACCTCGTGAGCCCGTGCGTACGTGTATCCGCCGACGACGGCGGTCGGGATCGCTACCGGCAGCGGGGTACCGACCGCGATGTACGGGGCCCCGCCGAGGAGCTCCTGGATCGCCGGGGTGGTGACGATGCCACCGCCCACGCCGAACAACCCCGACAGCACACCCGCCGCGACCCCGATCGCGATGCCGAGGACGATCTGTTCCGTCGTCACTGCAAGAGCTCCGCGGCGCGAGCGAGGACCTCTCGCTCACCGCGGTACGCCGCCCGCTTGAGCGCCCGCTCCAGCGGGAACCAGCGGATCTCCTCCATCTCGTCGTCGCGATCTTCCACGTCACCGCCGACGTGCTGCATCAAGAAGAAGTGCACGCGCTTGCGGATCCGGACGTCTTCCCAGACGTAGATGTACTTCGTGTCGCCGAGGTCTGCCTCGATCGTCGCGTCGAGACCGGTCTCCTCTCGCACCTCGCGAACGGCTGCGTCTTCGCGTGTTTCGCCGGGTTCGATCCCACCCTTCGCGAGCCCCCACGCGAGGTCACCCCGGCGGGTCCGACGCGATGCCAGGACGATCTCGATGTCCTCGCCCGCCCTTCGGTACACGACACCCCCGGCCGAGACCTCGCGCTGGGTGACGATGCGCCGGCGGGAGACGCCCTTCTTCGAGGATCGCTTCTTCGAGGCTCCCTTCGCCGTCGCCGTCTTCGCGGTCGCGGTTCCTGCCGTCGCAGCGGCCTGCCTCCGTCGCTTGGATCCCGTCCCCGAGGCCGACTTCGCCCGTGCCCCGCTCGGGGTCCCGGCTGCGGCCGGAGAGGCCGGCTTGGGTCTCCGACGCCTCCGCCGCCGCTTCCGCGGCGGCGGTTCGTCGGAGCCCGCGGGGATGTCTTCACCGGCCATGACGTGCGGATAGTAGCCCGAGGGCCTCGCCGCTCAGGCTCGGGGCCCATCATGCCGAAACGGAAGCCGGGATGAATATCGACGAGCTACTCAGGCATACCGTGGAACGGGGCGCCAGCGACCTGCATCTGAAGGTCGGCAACGTGCCGTTCCTCCGCGTGGACGGGGATCTGCAGCCGGCGCCCTTCGCTGAGCTGACCTCGGAGGATGCCGTCGCGTTCGCACTCGCGGTCATGAGCGAGCACAAGCGGCACGAGTTCGACACGACGAACGAGGCGGACATCGGCTACACGCTGCAAGGCGTCGGACGCTTCCGCATCAACGTGTTCCGTCAGCGTGGTCTGGTCGGACTCGCGGTGCGACGCGTGCGCTCCGAGATCCCGACGTTCGAGGAGCTCCGACTCCCCGTCGTGATGCGGACGCTCGCCGATAGTCCTCGCGGTCTAGTGTTGATCACCGGACCGACCGGAACCGGGAAGACCACGACGATCGCGTCGATGATCGGACACATCAACCGTTCGCGTCGCGCCCATATCGTGACGATCGAAGATCCGATCGAAGTCGTGCACGACGACGAGCTCTCAATCATCCAACAGCGCGAGGTCGGGATCGACACGGGTTCCTACCAGGCCGCGCTCAAGCACGTCGTCCGGCAGGATCCGGACGTGATCTTCGTCGGGGAGATCCGGGACGCCGAATCGGCCCTCTCGGCGATCCAGGCGGCGGAGACGGGCCACCTCGTGATCTCGACGCTCCACACGATCGACTGCATGGAGACGATCAACCGCGTCCTCGACCTGTTCCCCCCCCAGCAGGCCAAGGAGGTGAGGACGTCGTTCGCGGGCGCGCTCCGCGGAATCGTTTCGCAACGGCTCGTCACCAAGGCCGACGGCAAGGGCCGCGTGCCCGCGGTCGAGGTCCTCGTCAACACGGGGCGGGTCTTCGACCGCATCGTGGATCCCGAGCAGACCGACTCGATCGTCGACGTGATCGCTGAGGGCGATTACTACGGGATGCAGTCGTTCGATCAGGCGCTGGTGGGCCTGGTGAAAGAGGGGCTCGTGGGCGTCGACGAGGCTCGGCGCACCGCGACGAGCCCTCACGACTTCGACCTCCAGCTCGCAGGTGTCTTGGACCGGCGGTCCGCGTTCAGCGACGACCAGACCGCCGGGATGCCGTTCTGACCCGCGCCTGATCGGAGATCTCCCCGGCCGCCCGCTGCGCGGCGAGCTCCATGGGATGGCGCCGGTAGCCGTACGGGATCGCCAGCAGCAAGTAGACGGGGATGAACAGCGGTCCCCACGCGCAGTACTGCCGAACATGGTGCCGCTCGTGGGCGAGCAGCTGACCTTCGACGGGGCGCGCCGACACGATGACGAAGCCGATCGTCACCGCGACCCGATCGGCTCGCAGCATCAACCACGTGAGTCCTCTCGGGGTGCGGTCGAACAGCAGGAGCCCCGCTCGCACGGACGGGCGCTGGAACGTGAGGAGCCCGGCGAGCAGACCGATCAGCGTGTTCGGCGATGTCCAGATGAACCCCAGCCAGACGGGCACGCACAGCACGGTAGCGCGCCCGGCCCCGGCTATCCTCGTCCCGTCATGGCCGACCATGCGTCCGGCGCAGCCCTCGATGTCCCCGATCTGGCGATCGAGCTCGGTGCCCTTTTCGCCGACGCCGGTCACGAGCTCTACCTCGTGGGCGGGAGCGTCCGCGACCTGTTGCTGGGGCGGGACGTGAGCGATCTCGACTTCGCCACGAGCGCTCACCCGGCAGAGACCACGAAGGTGCTCCATGGGTGGGCGGACCGCCGGTACTTCGTGGGCGTTCGGTTCGGCACGGTGGGCGCGCTCAAGGAGGGGACGCGCCTGGAGATCACGACGTTCCGTCAGGAGGTCTATGCCGAGCAGGACCGGAAGCCGGCCGTCACCTTCGGGCGGGACATCGAGACCGACCTGGGCCGACGAGACTTCACGATCAACGCGATGGCGGTCTGGCTGCCGGGCGGCGAGCTGATCGACCCGCACGGTGGGGCGAAAGCGTTGGGCGCGCGCGTCCTGGACACGCCCACGGATCCGGCGATCGCGTTCTCCGACGATCCGCTCCGGATGATCCGCGCGGCGCGGTTCGTGGCGCAGCTCGACGTCGTGCCCGCCGAACGGGTCATCGAGGGGATCCGCGCGATGCGGGACCGCCTCGACATCGTGGCCGTCGAGCGGATGCAGGCGGAGATCGACAAGCTCCTCGTTGCCGAGCATCCGGCCAAGGGGCTCTCGTTGCTGGTGGACACGGGCCTCGCGGACGTCTTCCTTCCGGAGCTGCCGGCCCTCCGACTGGAGCAGGACCCGGTGCACCAGCACAAGGATGTGCTCCGGCATACCTACGCGGTGGTCGAGCGGTGCGAGCCCGACCTGGTCCTTCGACTGGCCGGTTTGCTCCACGACATCGGCAAGCCGAAGACGCGACAGGTCACCCCCGAGGGGGTGAGCTTCCATCACCACGAGATCGTTGGCGCACGGATGGCCAGGGAGCGGCTCACCTCGCTCCGGTACCCCAACGCCATCGTGGACGACGTCTGCACCCTGATCGAGCTCCACCTCCGCTTTCACGGGTACGGGGAGGGGTGGACCGATGCGGCGGTCCGACGGTACGTGCGTGACGCCGGGCCCCTCCTCGACCGGCTCAACCAGCTCACGCGCGCCGACGTCACGACCCGCAACGCCGATCGCGCTCGCCGCTTCGCCGCGTTGCAGGACGAGCTCGAGGAGCGGATCGCGGCGCTCGCCGAGCAGGAGAACCTCGAGGCGATCCGCCCCTCCCTCGACGGACGCCAGGTGATGGAGCGCCTGGGGGTGCCGCCGGGTCCGGTCGTCGGTGAAGCCCTCGCCTACCTGCTGGACGTGCGGATGGAGCGGGGCCCGATCTCGGAGGACGAGGCCTTCGTCCTGTTGGACGCGTGGGGGAAGGAGCGCGGCCTCGCCGGTTGACCCCCGCGGCGGCTACCAGAGCGACACGCCGGCCGCGCGACTGAGGCGGTCGAGGCTGGCGGCGTCCCCGCGCCAGTGCTCCCGGATCACCTCGGGGCCGGCGCTGCGCACGAAGTGGCGCACCACCAGAGCGGCGAGCACGGCGTCATCCACCTGACCGATGAACGGCACGAAGTCGGGGAGCAGGTCGACCGGGGAGACGATGTAGGCGACGGTGCCGACGAGCAGCACCTTGCTGCTCCGCGGCACCCTGCGGTCTTTCAGCAGATCCCGGAAGAGCAGGACGATGTTCGGGATGAGCGAGACGAGCTCCTTCGGCGAGATCGTCCGGCTCCGCATAGAGGAAGCCTACCCGCGGATCCGGTGCGCTAGAGCCCGGTCCACCGTGACGGAGGCCAGACCAGGAAGAACGCCTTCCCGATGATCGCGTCGCGCGGGATGAAGCCGAGCCCGAACCGCGAATCGAGCGAGTTCGAACGGTTGTCTCCCATCACGAAGTAGGAGTTCTTCGGGACCTTCGTGCGCGGGAAGTCCCGCGTCTTCACACTTCGCGGCAGGTAGGGCTCCGCGATCGCGATGTCGTTGACGTACACCTTGCCGTGCTTCGCCCAGACGGTATCGCCCGGCAATCCGATCACGCGCTTGATGAAGTCCTCGTTGTCGGGCTTCTGGACTCCGACCGCCTGGAAGAGCCAGTGCGTGAACCCTCCGACCACACCGCGGTCCGGACGCTTCGACGGGTCCGGGTCCTCGAACACGATGATGTCGCCGCGCTTCGGGTCGCCGAAGTAGTAGGGGATCTTCGTCACCAGCACCCGGTCCCCGCTGCAGCCGGTGCATCCGTGGAGCGTCGGCTCCATCGACGCGCTCGGGATGTAGAAGGCTTGGAAGAGGAAGGTCTTGATCAGGATCGCCAGGACGAGGGCCATGATCACGAGCCCGGGCAGCTCGCCGAGGAAACGGAGGATCGGGTTCCTGGGACGCTCACCGGTCGCCTTCGCTTCGGGCGCCCGCTTGAGCGCCGTGCGCTCGGCTTCGGTCTTCACGGCCTACAGGGTATCGGCTGCGCCTGGTTCGACCATGAGATGGACCTCGACCGCCTTGAACGACGCCCACACCAGGGTTCCCGTCTGGATCGCCATGCGGCCCGCCGACCCGGTCGTGATCTCGGCGACGAGCCGCGGCGAGCTGTCGAGGCGCACGCGTGCTCGATCGCCGAGGATCGCGACCTCCTCCACGACACCCTGAACCACGTTGCGGGCGGATCCCTCGGGCCGGGCGGCGTGCAACGACACGTCGGCCGGCCCGAGGGTCGCGAGCACGTCATCGAGGGGATCGACGGCCAC
>Ga0066710_100000628_pt1 | contig 22484 bp, 23 predicted proteins | sample GraSoiAngelo_159_FD_79666 | JGI IMG/M metagenome (GOLD analysis project Ga0066710, IMG submission 79666) | Grasslands soil microbial communities from the Angelo Coastal Reserve, California, USA - 14_1009_16_40cm | ecosystem: Environmental > Terrestrial > Soil > Grasslands | place: USA...
AACTCCGGCGGGCGCCTACCGGCCCGCCGCCGCCACCCGTCCGCCCTCCCCGTCGGGCCGCTTTGCCCGCCAGGGGGGGATGCGGAGGCCGGGACGCGCCGGGAATGCTGCGCCCCGTCAGCCTCACACGGAGCCCTTCCGCGGCCCGTCAATCGGCTCTCCCGGCGCGCGCGGTGACGCAGCGCGCATCCACGTTGCGGCTCGTCCCCGCCGATCCAGCCGACCGCGCAGTCGAGTCGTACCGCCGGCTCGCCGACGTGTTCCACGACGTCCTCGCCGAGGAGAGCCTCGACGCCGTCCTCGACCGGATCGCCGGGGCGCTCTCGGAGCTGATCCCGTACGACGCGCTGACGATCTATCAGGCCGACGAGGCGCACCACGACCTCGTGCCTGTGCTCGCGCGGGACAAGTGGGCTCGCGAGATCATGTAGACGAGGGTCGGCTTCGACGAGGGGATCACTGGCTGGGCCGCGTCGCGCCGCGAGCCGGTGCTCGCGAACCAGGCACACCTCGATCCGCGCGTCGGGGTCATCCCCGGCACGCCGCCCGACGAGCCCGAGGCGCTGGTCTCCGTCCCGCTCGTCGCGCGCTCGGCGATCAAGGGCGTCCTCAACGTGTACAGGCTCGGCCAGCACGCCGCGTTCGACGAGCGCGAGTTCGAGCTCGCGAAGCGATTCGGCGACGCCGCCGCACTCGCGCTCGACAACGCGCAGACGCGCGCGCGGCTCGAGCACCAGGCGCAGACCGACTCGCTCACCGGCCTCTTCAACCACAGCGTCTTCCACGAGCGGCTGCGCACGACGCTGCAGCACGCGAGTCGGACGCACGCGCCGGTCGCCGTCCTGATGCTCGACCTCGACGACTTCAAGTGCATCAACGACGTGCACGGGCACGGAGTCGGCGACGAGCTCCTGCGCCTGCTCGCCGATGCCCTGCGCGGGGCCGTCCGGAACGGCGACGTCGTCTGCCGGCTCGGCGGGGAGGAGTTCGGCGTGATCATGGAGCAGGCAAGCCGCGAGCGCGCAATGCGTCTCGCCGAGCGGCTCGTCGACCGGGTCGCGTCCGTCGACTATCCGTCCGTCGGGCGGGTGACGGTCTCGGTCGGGCTCGCGATCGGCCCCGAGCACGCGATGAACCCGCGCGAGCTCGCGGCCTGCGCCGAGGCGGCGATGATGGCGGCGAAGGCGCGCGGGAAGAACGGGATCGTCTTCTACGACAACCAGACCTCCGAGCGCCCGCAGCCGGACGAGTCGCTGCACGCTCGCGACGTCCGCTCGATCGCGCACCTGAAGATGCTGCAGAGCCTCGGCGGCAAGCTCAACCGGCTGAACGACGTACGCGAGCTGGGAACGGTGATCGCGAACGAGCTGCGGTCGCTGATCGACTACCACAACTGCCGAGTGTTCGTCGTCGAGGGAGACGATGTGCTGCCGATCGCATTCCGCGGCGACTTCAGCGAGACGAGCGTCGTGCTGCCGCTCGAGCTGCTGCGCTGCAAGGTCGGACAGGGAATCACCGGCCGCGCGGCCGAGACCGGCGAGTCGCTCGTCATCGGCGACGCCGCGGCCTGCGAGTTCGGCGCCCGAATTCCGGGAACGCGGGACATCGAGGAGTCGCTCCTCGCAGTGCCGCTCCGCCACGGCGCGCGCGTCAACGGCGTGATCGTGATCTCGAAGCTCGGCCTCGACCAGTTCGACGAGGACGACATGCGGTTGCTCGAAGTCCTCGCCGGACACGCAGCCGTCGCGCTGGAGAACGCGCGGCTCTTCGAGTCCGCGCGCCGCGAAGCCGAGAGCGCGACGGCGCTGCTCGCCTTCAGCCGCGAGCTTGCGGGGGCACACGATCTCGACGAGACGCTTGCGAAGGTCGTCGAGCTGTCGGCCGTGATCCTCGGCTCGTCGGGAACGTCGGTCTGGCTCCAGGACGCGTCCGGCGAGCTCGTCGTGCGCGCACACTCCGGCTACGAAGGCGCGCGGAGGGACGCGATCGAGCGCCTCCGCTTCAGGCCAGAGGAGGTGGAAGGAGCGCTGCAGCGACGCGAGCCGTTCGTGATCTCGCCTGCCGACTACGCCGAGGTTCGCCGGCCTCCGATCTTCTCCGACTCGACGTTCGCGGTCGCTCCGCTCGCGCTCGACGGTCGCAGCGGCTGCATCGTCGCCGCGATTCCCGCGATGCTCGAGGAGCACTTCGGCGACCGCGAGCTGCGCCTGCTCGGAGGCCTCGCGCACCAGGCGAAGCTCGCGATCGCCAACGCAGGCAACTTCGAGAACCTCGAGGAGACATTCCTCTCAACCGTCGAGGCGCTCGCGAACGCGCTCGAGGCGAACGACGAGTACACCTCGTCGCACGCACGCTGGATCACGGATCTCTCGCTCAAGGTCGGGAAGGAGCTCGGTCTCGACGCGCGCTCGCTGAAAAGGCTCGAGCTCGGCGCGCTCTTCCACGATATCGGGAAGATCGGGATCCCCGCCAACATTCTCTCCAAGCCGGGGCGCCTGACCGCTGCCGAGCGTGCGGTGATCGAGCGGCACCCGGAGCTCGGCGAACGGATCATCGCGCCGATCGACCGGCTGCAGGACGTGCGGCCGATCGTGCGCCACTGCCATGAGCGCTGGGACGGTGCCGGCTACCCGGACCGGATCGCCGGCGAGGAGATCCCGCTCGAGTCGCGGATCATCTTCGTCTGCGACGCGTTCCACGCGATGACGACCGACCGCCCGTACCGGAAGCGGCTCTCGGCCGCCGAGGCGCGCCGGCGGCTCGAGCAGGCCGCAGGTTCGCAGTTCGACGCGGAAGTCGTCGACGCGTGCCTGCGCGTCCTCGTCGACGGCGCGCGGAATTAGGCGCTACGCCGCGGCGGCGTCGCCCGCCGCACGCGGGTCGACGCGAACGCCGCGAGTCCCTCGTTGAAGCCGACCGGCGTGAGCGGCGGCGCGAACGTGCGGCGCGCCTCCTCCGCCTCCTGCCGCCGCAGCTCGCGCTCGCGGGTGAGCAGCGCGTTGCGCTCGGCGTCCAAGCCCTGCCGGATGAGGGCCAGCTCGCGCTCGCGCGTCTCGATCTTCGCGGCCCGGGCGGTGAGAGCGCGCTCGCGCTGGTCGTCGGCCGCCGCTGCAGCAGCGACGCGTTTCTTGCGCGCTGCGGCGAGCGCCTGCTCGCGCCGCTCGACGTCCGTCAGCCGCTGCGCCAGCGCCTGCTCGCGCTCCGCGAGATCGCTCGTGCGGGCCGCGAGCTCGCGTGCGCGCTCCTCGGCCTCGCCTGCGGTCGCCTCGCGTGCCGCTTTCAGCTCCTCCAGCTCGCGCTCGCGCCGCTCGACCTTTGCGCGTGCAGCATCGAGCGTCTTGCGGTCGCGCGCGAGCTCCTTCGCGCGTGCGTCGAGCTCGTGGCCGCGCGCCTCGAGCTCCTGCTCGCGCGCGGCGAGTGTCCCCTCGCGGTCGTCGGCCGCCGCGCCTCGGTCCGCGAGCATGCGGTCGCGCTCGCGGAGCGCGTTCTCCTGCTTCTCCAGCTGCCGCTCGCGCGCGGCGAGTGCCGACTCCCGCTCGTCCGCCGCCGCCGCGCGCGCGTCGAGCTGCGCCGGGCGCGGATCGCGGTCGAGCTCGCGCTCCCGATGCTCGACGCTCGTCTGCCGCGCGTCGAGCTCGGCGGCACGCGCATCGAGCTCGCGGACGCGGGCCGCGGCCTCCTCGTCGACCTGCTCGTGCCGGCGCCCGAAGCGGGGGCGGGTTGGCGCGTCGCCGAGCTTCCGCTCGCGGACGTCGAGCTCCCGCTCGCGCGCCGCGATCGCGGCGGCACGCTCCGCGAGCTCGTGCGCGCGCGTGTCCGCCACCGCAGGACGCTCGTCGTGCTCGCGGCGCGGTCCGTCGTCGCGGCCCCGGTGCTCGAGCTCGCGCTCACGCTCAGCCAGCTCCCGCTCGTGCGCGCCGATCGCCGCCGCACGCTCCGCGAGCTCGCGCGCCTGCACGTCGACCGTCTGCTCGTCGTGCTCGCGCCGCCGCGAGAAGCGCTGCCGCGGCGCGTCGCCGCGCTCGCGCGCGTCGAGCTCGTGCTCGCGAATGGCCAGCTCGCGCTCGCGCACCGCGATGAGCTCCGCGCGCTCGCGCAGCGCCTGCTTCAGCTGCTCGATCTCGGCACGGGCCTCGGCACGCTCCGCCTGCCGCCGCTCGGCGAGCTCCCGCGCGAGCCGCAGCAGCTGCTCGCGGTCGACTTCCGCGAGCGCGTCCTCGCCGCTCCACGTGTCGAAGCTCTCCTCCCAGCTGTCGGGCACTAGTGCTCCTTCCGGTGATGGAGCCCAGTTTCTCGGTCGCTAGCACCAAGGCAGAGGCCGCACTCGGCCGCCGCGCAGGCTCGCAGCCTGCGCATGGTCGAGGGTGGACTCTGCCGCCGCGTGATAGCGGGCGAGAAGCGGGGCTTCATTGCCGGGAGGGGCACTAGACAGAGCGTAGCGTCCCCGTCGATCCTTAATCTCGTCCCGTGAGGAAGCTCGCCGCCGCCCTCGCGACCGCGGGGGCGCTGCTCGCTGCAGGACCGGCCGTCGCCGCCCACGTCGAGCTGCTCGGCCGCTCGGTCGACGGTCGGCCGATCCGCGCGATCGAGGTCGGCGACCCGTCCGGCACACGTCTCCTCGTCGTCGGCTGCATCCACGGCAACGAGCCCGCGGGGATCGCCGTCACGCAGCGCCTCGCCGGGATGTCCCCGCGCGGGATCGACCTCTGGATCGTCCCCGTCCTCAACCCGGACGGCCGCGCGGCGAACACGCGCGCCAACGCGCACGGCGTCGACCTCAACCGCAACTTCCCGATCCGCTGGCGCCGGATGGGCGGCGTCTACGAGTCGGGCCCGCACCCACTCTCGGAGCCCGAGGCCCGGATCGCGCACCGGCTGATCCTGCGGCTGCAGCCGCACGTCACGATCTGGTTCCACCAGCATCTCGACCTGATTTGGGCCTCCGGCGGCGACCGGCGGCTCGAGCGGCGCTTCGCGTCGATCTCCGGGCTGCCGTACCACCCGCTCCCGGAGCTCCCCGGGAGCGCGATCACCTGGCAGAACAACGCGCTGCCGGGGACGACCGCGTTCGCCGCGGAGCTTCCTGCAGGCTGGCCCGACGCGGCGCACATCGCGCGCTACGTCCGCGCCGTGCTGGCGATGGGCTAGCTCACTCGCCGGCGACGTCGCGCCGCAGGAACACGAGGTACGCGGCGATGAGCGGGATCACGATGTAGAGCGAGCAGACCCACAGGGCGCGCACGACCGGCGCCCAGTCGGCGGGTGTGCGCAGGAAGCCGTGCCACGCCTCGAACTGCGTGCCGAGCAGGTACGCGCGGAAGCTCTCCGTCCCGGGCAGCACGCCGATCAGCTGCATCAGGAGCGCCCACATCAACGTCCCGACGACCGAGGCCGCGCTGTTGCGCGTGATCGTGGAGAGCATGAGGCCGAATGCGGCGATGCCGGCGAGCGGGAGCACGTAGACCGCGAGGCTGGCGGCGAGGAGGCCGATCGAGTGACCGACGGGGACCGTCGTTCCCGACAGCGACGTCAGCGGATGCAGGCCCCAGGCGATCGTCCCCGCGAGCGCGCCGACGAGTCCCATCGCGAACACGAGCACCACCGTGTAGCTGAACGTCGCGAGCAGCTTCCCGGCAAAGATCTCGCCGCGCTCGCGCGAGCGTGTGAGGATCGTCTTCAGCGTCCCGTTGTGGCTCTCCGACGCGACGATGTCCCCTGCGACGAGCGCCGTGATTAGCGGCAACCCCCAGATCGACATGAAGAAGAGGACGACGAACGGCGTCGCGAGGCCGGTGTCGCGGAGATAGCGGCCGAGCGGAACGTCCGTCGGCCCGTTGCCCGACTGGATCACGAGCACGACGACGAAGATGATCGGCACGACCACCGCCGCGCCGAGTCCGAGGTAGGTGCGCTTCTGCGCCAGGAGCTTCGCGATCTCCCAGCGGTAGACCCGCGCGACCGCCGTCAAGCGACGATCGCTTCTCGCGTCGCGCGCGCGGGCTCGTCGTCGTCGGACGTCAGGCCGAGGAAGAGATCCTCGAGGCTCGCGGTCTGGGGGACGAGCGCGGTGACGCCGATGCGTGCCTGGCCGAGGGCGATCGAGAGCGCCGCGACCGCGTCCTCGTCCGCCTGGAAGCGCAGCTCGCCCTCGATGACGCGGACATCGTCGACGCCCGCCTGTGCGGAGCAGAGCATCCGCGCGCGCTCGAGCTCGGCTGTGCGGAGCCGATAGCCGCCGCCGGCGGTCGCGAGCAGCTCCTCGAGGCGGCCCTCGTAGACGATGCGGCCCCTGCGGATGATCGCGACACGATTGCAGAGCTCCTCGACCTCGGTCAGGAGGTGGCTCGAGAGCAGCACGGTGATTCCCTCCGCCGACAGGCGACGGACGAGGTCGCGCATGTCGCGCATGCCCGAGGGATCGAGTCCGGTCGTCGGCTCGTCGAGCAGCAGCAGCTGCGGGCTGCGGAGCAGCGAGGCGGCGATCCCGAGCCGCTGGCGCATCCCGTGCGAGTACGCGCCGACGTGGTCGTGCTGCCGCTCGCGCAGCTCGACGAGCTCGAGCACCTCGTCGATCTGTGCCCTCGCGTCGCCGCCGTCGTAGTCCGCGAGCAGGCGGAGGTTCTTGTGCGCGGAGAGGTACGGATAGAAGCGCGGTCCCTCGACGAAGCCGGCGACGCCGTCGAGCGCCTTCGCCCCGTCGACGACCGGGTCCCGGCCGAAGAGCTGCGCGGAACCCTCGGTCGGGCGGATCAGTCCGAGCAGCATCCGCAGCGATGTCGTCTTCCCGGCGCCGTTCGGTCCGAGGTAGCCGAAGACGTCGCCGCGCTCGACGGTCAGGTCGACGCGGTCGACCGCGACGATCTCGCCGTACCGCTTGACGAGCGCGCGCGCTGCGACGGGAGGTGCGTCGCTCATCCGAGGCTGCGCGCGGCGGCCTCGGCCGCGGCCGGTGGGAGGGATCCGGCGAGCACGAAGTCGACTCCGCCGCGCCGCCATTCGACGACGGTGCCGAGCTGCGTCGCGAGCTCGTGCGCGGTGACGCCGTCGAGCGCGACCGTCGGCAGGCCCGAGAGCATGCCGGTGTTGCCGTGCGCGGCCGTGTCCGAGGCCTTGCTCTCGACCAGCACGATCGCGCCGAGCCCCTGGCCGTAGACGGCGAGCACGGTCTTGCCGCCGACGAGCCGGACGTCCTTGCGCGGCAGGCCGACGAGCGTGTCCGGGGCCGTGACGGGGAAGTCGGTGGCCGCAGTCACCGCGTCGAGCCCGCTGACGGTGCTCGCGTCGTGGCCTGCAACGCCGCCAGAGTGGTCGCCCAGATCGACGACCTTCGCACCGGCCGGCGGCGCGACGTTCACGTCTCCGTCCGCGATCGGGCCGTAGGAGATGTTCGTCGCCTTCAGCTCGAGCACCGGCGACGAGTTCCCCTGCGCGTAGACGGCGACGCGCAACGGGATTCCCTGCGCGGCGTCCCACGCGAGCTGCACCGAGCCGAGCAGGCCGCCGTCGTGCTTCGGCGAGACCTCGACCGTGTACGCGGGCTGCCCCGCGACGTTCGCCGGCTGCGCGCCCGAGACCGTCGCCTTCTCCGCGATCTTCGACAGGAAGTCCGAGATCTCCGCGACCGTCGGAGGGCCGGACGACGTGTCGGGCTTCTTCGCCGGCAGCGTGAAGCGGTACACGGTGTTCGACGAAGCGTCGTAGACGGTCGCCTTCTCCGTGTTCCAGACGACCTGGACGTCGCCGGCGCTCGACTGCAGCTCGAGCCGCCCGCGGCCGTCGTTCGTCGCCCAGAAGCGGCCTGTCGCGCCGGACATCAGCGCCGAGCCGGCCTGGCCGAGCAGGGCGCCGGACGGGAAGAGCTTGTTCGTGAAGACGATGTCGGCACTGATCCCCTGCGGTTTCGGCGCGGCGAGCGAGTCGTGGATCGCCTGGGGCAGCGGCTTTGCGGGCGGCGTGTCGCCGCCGCCGCCGGAAGCGGCGACGGCGAATCCCGCGGCGGCCGCTGCGAGCGCGGCGACCGAGACGAGGAGGACGATCAAACGGCTGGTCGGGAGGGTGCGGAAGAGCTTCAAGGAAATCCTTTCTCGGGTTCGTCGCCGCTCGTTCTAACCGCGGAGCCTGAGAGATCTCTGAGAGCCGGCAGCTCGATCGTGAAGCGGGATCCCCGCACGTAGGCCCGGCCGCCATGCCGCTCGGCCGTGGCGCGGACGATCGCGAGGCCGAGCCCGGAGCCGCCCACGGCGCGGCCGCCGCGCCAGAAGCGCTGGAAGGCGAGCTCCGTCTCCTCGAGCCGCAGGCCCTCGCCCTCGTCGGCGACGGTGAGCCGGGCGACCCCGTCGATCTGCTCGGCGCTGACGGTGATCCGGCCGCCCTCGGGCCCGTGCCGGAGCGCGTTCTGAACGAGGTTCGCCAGCGCGCGCTCGAGCGCGGCCCGGTCGCCCCGGACGCGCACGGGCCCGCTCGCGACGGCGTCCACCCGGCCGCCCGCCGCCTCGAGGGCGAGCTCGTCGAGGCTGACGATCTCCTGCGGCGTCCCGGCCGCCTCTTCGCGGGACAGTGCGAGCAGGTCGTCCGCGAGCGTGGCGAGCCGCTCGGCGTCCTGCTCCAGGTCGGCGAGCACCTCCGGTGTTGCGCCGTGCCGCGCGAGATAGTCGACGTTGCCGCGCAGCGCGGTGAGCGGCGTGCGCAGCTCGTGGGACGCATCGGCGAGGAAGCGGCGCTCCGCGTCGCGCGCCCGTTCGAGGCTCGCGAGCATCGCGTTCAGCGTCGTTCCGAGCCGGCCGACCTCGTCGCCGGTCTCGGTCGCCGGCAGCCGCCGCCGCGGATCGCCGGTGCGCTCGATCTCCGTCGCGGCGGCGGCGAGCCGCGTCAGCGGCCGGAGCGCGCGGCGCATCAGCACGGCGACGGCGATCGCTCCGAGCCCGGCGGCGACGAGACCGGCCAGGAGAACGTAGTCCTGGACGCTGGCGATCGTGTCGTCGATGTCGCGCGTCGACGCCGAGACGACGACCGCGCCGCCGGCGGCGGGCCCGCCGAAGTCCGCGAGCGGCGCTGCGTAGAGCCGCAGCCGATCCGCTCCGAGCGTGCCATCGGCGTAGCCGCCGCGTCCGTCCCGGATTGCGTGCGGCACGAGCTCACCGGCCGGCAGTCTGCGCCCGCCGAGCGAGAGCGAGCGCGCGACGATCCGGCCGTGCCGGTCGATCACCTCGACCGTCATCTGCGTCCCGCCGAGCGGCGAGTCGAGTGCGCCGGGCGTCGTCAGCAGCGCGGGTGCCGACGCGTTCAGCTGCGCGACCTCGACCGCGCGTTCCCGCAGCGTCCGGTCGAGCGAGCGGTGGAGATGCCGCGACGCGAGCACGTCGACCGTTCCGCCGACGACGACGAGCGCGAGCAGGATCGAGATCGCGGCCGCGACGACCGACCGCAGCTGGACCGAGCGCATCATCGGCCGAGGACGAAGCCTGCGCCGCGCACCGTTTCGATCAGCGGCGGGTCGCCGAGCTTGCGCCGCAGGTAGGATACGTAGCGGTCGACCGCGTTGAAGCTTGCGGCGCCCGGGCTGCCCCAGACGCGTTCGAGCGCGACTTCGCGCCGGACGACCTGCCGCGCGTTGAGCAGGAGCAGCTCGAGCAGGTCCGCCTCGCGCGCGCTCAACCCGAGGTCGCGTCCGCCGCGCCGTGCGGTCCGCGTGCGCACGTCGAAGAGGACGTCGCCGAATGCGAGCAGCTCCTCCGGCTCGCGCCCGCGGCGCAGGAGCGCGCGCACGCGCGCGAGCAGCTCCTCCGCCGCGAACGGCTTGACGAGATAGTCGTCCGCGCCGGCGTCCAGACCTGCAACGCGATCCGCGACGGCATCCCGCGCGGTCAGCATGAGGATCGGCACCGCGAGTCCCTTCCCGCGAAGCCGCCGCGAGAGCGCGAGGCCGTCGACGCCCGGCATCGTCACGTCGATGACGACCAGGTCGGGAACGGAGCGCTCGACAGCCGCGAGCGCGGCACCGCCGTCGGCAGCCGCCTCGACGGCGTGGCCCTCGGCCTCGAGCGTCCGCGTGAGCATGCGCCGGATCGGCGCGTCGTCGTCGACGATCAGGATCGCGGCGGGGGCCACGCCCCGCAGGGTACGCCGCGCGCGCTAGCTCAGTCCGTCCACCAGTCCTGCTCGATCTCGGCGTCGCCGGGGCCGGTGCTGGGCGCGCCGATCGCGAGCAGCTCGAGACCGTCGGGCCCGGCCTCGAAGGCGCGCGTCGTGTCCTTCGGCACGCGCACGGCATCCCACTGGCGCAGCTCGACGACCTCGTCCTCGAGCTTGATCCGGCCGCTCCCCGAGACGATGACGTAGACCTCCTCCTGCGTCTTGTGCCGGTGCCCGAAGCCGCGGAAGTCGGGAGCGAGTCGCTGGTAGCTGATCCCCATGTTCTCGAGCTCGAGCGGCTCGCGTGCGAAGCGCGCCTCGAGGTCCGGCGACAGCCCGAACGCCGGCGCGGCGTCGTCGACGTCCTTCAGGTTCTTGAGCGTGTAGTCGGCCATGGCGCGGAGCTTAAACGAGGAGAACCCCGCGTGGCGGCGGGGTTCTCGACCGGAATCATTGGCGGTTGTTCCGGGTGCTTCAGGGGACTTAGGGCACGTCCTTACCTGGATAGACATCAGCCTCGGGCAAAACTTGCGGCGACTTTTCCTCGTGCGTTGCGGCACGATGTAGGCGATGCGGGCGATGGTCCTGGACGCTCCGGGAACGGCGCTGCGCGCGGCCGATCTGCCGCGGCCGGCGCTGCGGTCCGGCCAGGTGCGGATCCGCGTCGACGCCTGCGGGGTCTGCCGGACCGACCTCCACATCCGGGACGGCGAGCTCACGGAGCCGAAGCTCCCGCTCGTCCTGGGGCATCAGATCGTCGGACGAGTCGTCGAGGGCGAGGCGCTGCCGGCGGGCACGCGGGTGGGCGTGCCGTGGCTCGGCTGGACGGACGGCGAGTGCCGGTACTGCAGGAGCGGCCGCGAGAATCTCTGTGATCGCGGGCTGTTCACGGGCTACACCCTCGACGGCGGCTACGCGGAGGAAGCGGTCGCCGACGCTCGCTTCTGCATCGAGCTGCCGTCGGGCCCGGGGGACGTCGAGATCGCGCCGCTCCTGTGTGCCGGGTTGATCGGCTATCGCTCGCTACGCGCAGCGGGCGATGGCGAGCGGCTCGGTCTCTACGGCTTCGGCGCGTCGGCGCACATCGTCGTGCAGATCGCCGAACGGGAGGGGCGGCGTGTGTTCGCGTTCACGCGGGCCGGTGACGACGCCGCGCAGTCGTTCGCGCGCGAGCTGGGAGCCGAGTGGGCAGGCGCCGTGGGCGAGCGGCCGGAGGAGCTCGACGCGGCGATCATCTTCGCACCCGCCGGCGAGCTCGTGCCGGAGGCGCTCGGGTTGCTCGCGAAGGGCGGCACGGTCGTCTGCGCCGGGATCCATATGACCCCGATCTCCTCGTTTCCGTACGAGCTCCTGTGGGGCGAACGGGTCATCCGCTCGGTGGCGAACCTGACGCGCCGCGACGGCGAGGAGCTCTTCCGGCTCGTCCGGGAGGAGCCGATCCGCACGACCGTCGAGGCCTTTCCGCTGGCCGGGGCCGAGCAGGCGCTCGACCGGCTCCGACGCGGCGACGTGCGTGGCGCAGCCGTCCTGTCGGTGACGAACGGCACGTAAAGCGTTTGTAAAAAGGGCTTACCTGCCTTTAAACACGGGTATTTGACGTCGATACGAAGGGAGGTTCGGCATGAAAAGGCGTCCATTTGCCGTCCTCGCCGTTGTGGCGGCCGTCTTCGCGGTTGGGGCGGCGACGGCCGGGGCCGCAACCGTCACCGTCTCACCCGCGAACATGGACGGCTGGGCGACCGTCCACGACACCTGCGGCGCCCCCTCGACCGGGTCGGTCGACTTCGTGAACGGTCCGGCCACCCCGCCGGCCGGCGTTGGCAGCGTCAAGTTCACGCTCGGCACGAACGGCGACTCGTACGAGACGCTGCGGACCGCGACGTACGACGGCGCCAAGCTGAGCGACCTGACGGCGTTCGACTACTGGACGTACGTCAGCCACTCCGGCTCCGGCGGACAGGCGGCGTACATCGACCTCTACATCGATAACAACCACGACGGCGTGAAGGACGATACCCTCACGTTCGAGCCCGTCTACCAGACGAGCCAGGGCACCGTCGCGCTGAACGTGTGGCAGCACTGGGATGCGCTGAGCGGCGTCTGGTGGGCGGAGAGCACGGGCGGCCCGCCGCCGCTGTTCACGCTCTCGAGCTACATCGCATCGCACCCGGACGCGAGAATCCTCAACGGCGGCGGCCGGAACGTCATCCTCGCCACCGGCTGCGGCGGCGCTGCCTGGACGGGCTTCATCGGGAACGCCGACAAGCTGACGATCGGCGTCAAGGGCGACAACACGACCTACGACTTCGAGCCCGCAACCGCCGCGACGGGTAAGAGGCAGTGCAAGAACGGCGGCTGGCGGCGGTCCACGAACCCGACCTTCAAGAACCAGGGTCAGTGCGTCGCGTACGCCAACCACCACAACGGCAAGGGCAAGGACGATCAACGCGCCGGTAAGAAGAAGCACGGCAAGCCGTAACGGAAACGACCAGGACGGAACCGGAGGCCCCGCTCGAGCGGGGCCTCCGCATGCTTCGGGCTCCATCGGCTCGTAGCATCCGGTTGTCTTTGCTCCGCACGCATGCGAGGCTCGCGTCGCTGTCTGCGGCGGACGATCGAAAGGAGCCGAGATGACGACGCGCACGCTTGCGGCCCTCGCCGCAGCGATTCTTCTCGCCGCGGTAGCGGTTCCGGCTGCCGCGGCCGACCCACCGCCGGGGAGCGCCGACTGCGTCGCCCAGTTCGTAACGGACTTCCAGAATCTTTTCCCCGGCTTCACGATCGGCGATGTGCAGGGACACCTTGGTCTGCCGATCCCCGGCTACCTGTTCCCGACCGGCGGGCAGGCGCACTTCCTGCAGCCGTTCGGCGAGCTCCTGAAAGGACAGGCGACCGCGGCGCACAATGCGTGTCCGTTCGACCTGACGCCGTAGACGGGAGCTAGGCCGGGCTAGGTCGCGCCGGGCGGGTCGCCCAGGCGAGGCCGTCGAACGTCCACCGGATGGTGGCGAGGGTGATCGCGCCGAGGACGAGAGCGGTGATGAGCATGCGCTTCTTCATGCGATGAAGCCTGCCGGTGCGAGGCGCTCGTGCCATTGGTGTCTGCCTCCGTGTCGGGGTGTTGCTAACCGGCCGTTCTCGACAAGCTGTGCTTGTCGTCCTACCTTCGACTGGTACAGCGCGCGATTCTCATCGGCCCGGCCGGTACTACCCGCGCGGCGCCTCGACGTCGAGCTCGTCGACGCACGTCTCCGGATACTGGTGCTCCGTGCCGGTATGCCAGGGACCGTCTCGGATGACGACGTCCTCGAGCCCGTCGACGGGGATGCAGCGCCACTCTCCTCCAGGAGGGAGCGAGGAGGAGCTGCCGCCGCCGAACTGGAAGAAGAGCGCCTGCCGACGTCCCTCCTTCGTGCCGAGCACGTGCGGGCAGAGCTCGCGGCGGTGGCCCTTGTAGGTCGCGACGACCTGCCGCCTCGCGAGCGTCGCCGCGCGGATCAGCTCGTAGACGTCTGTCAACAGACGCCATTCTGCCAACCGGGTGTGCGATGGGCGGAACTTGTCAGTTCGCAAACCAGGTCGTCCTAGGTGAGCTGCTCAACCTCGTGTGACGGGTGTCTAGTTGCTCTAGCGCGAGAGCGTTCGCGCAAGAGATAGATCAGGGCGAGTCTTGCGCTCACTTCGCGGGCGGCCGACGTAGGCTGAGCGCCGTGCGTGCGGTTGTTGTCGGTGCGGGGATCGGCGGGCTCGCGACGGCGATCGCGCTCGAGCGGACGGGCGTCGAGCCGATCGTGATCGAGCGCGCGCCGGAGCTCCGTGAAGCGGGATTCGGGCTCGTCGTCTCCGCGAACGCCGTCACCGCACTGCGCTCGCTCGGGCTCAGCGACGCCGTCGCCGCGCGCGGGAGCAGGGTGCGGCGGGCCGAGATTCGCAATCCGCGCGGCGATTTCCTGACGCAGATCGACTACGAGGCGCTCGGGTGGGAGACGTACGGGATCCTGCGTAGTGAGCTGCAGCAGGTGATGCTCGAGGCGGTTCCGGTCGAGCGTCTGCGTCTTGGGACGACCTGCGTCGGCGCGACCGAGGACGGTCGGGCCCTTCTCGACGATGCGGACCTGGTTGTCGGAGACATTGTCGTTGGTGCCGACGGCATCCGTTCGACGGTGCGGAGGTCGCTCTTCGGCGAGGAGCCGCTGCGCTACGGCGGACATCGCGCCTGGCGAGCTGGGACTCGCTTCGACGACGAGCGCGTCCATGACCGCTTCGTCGAGGTGTGGGGCGTCGGCGGCGGCTTCGGGTTCGGCCCCGCCGGGACCGGCCGCGTGTACTGGTACTGCTTCGAGACAGTGCCTGAAGGCGCGCCCGCGCCCGAGCGACCACGAGACGAGTTCCTCCGCCGGTACGGCGCTTGGTTCGATCCCATTCCGGCGCTGATCGAGTCGACGGAACACGACGCCATCGAGCCGACGTTCACGTACGACTGCCCGCCTCGCCGCGCCTGGGGCCGGGGACGTGTGACGCTACTCGGCGACGCCGCGCACCCAATGAAGCCGAACATCGGCCAGGGAGCGGCGCAGGCGCTCGAGGACGCCGTCGTGCTCGGCTCCTGCATCCCGGGAAGGGCCGACCCCGAGGACGCCCTTCGCGCCTACGAGCGCCGGCGCGTGCGGCATGCGAGTACCGTAGTCCGCGCGTCTCGCCAGGCCGGACGTGTCGCAGAGGTCCGCTCTCCGATCGTCGCACGCATGCGCGATGCGGTCATGAAGGCAATGCCCGACCGCCTTACGATTGCGCAGCAGCGGCGGATCGTTGAGTCTCGGCAGTAGCTCTCCGTGGGACCCGACAAAACACGAGCCTGTTCCGGTCAGCGTCGCCGCGCCGAGGTCCGCGCACCGCCGAGTTCAGTGGAGCGTACCGGGATCGAACCGGTGACCTCCGGCTTGCAAAGCCGGCGCTCTCCCAGCTGAGCTAACGCCCCGTGCGGGCGCATCGTAGCCGGGTCAGGCGGCTTCGAGCGGGTGGCCGAGCATCTTCTGCCACCAGTCGCCGTCGTCCCACTTCGTCGCGGCGACGTGCCGCTCGCTCGGTGACGCGAGGACGCGTTGCTTCGCGGCGACCTGCTCCGCCGGAGACACCGGCGGCGCCGGCCGCGCGGACAGCGGCTCTACCAGGTCGCCTCCGCGTGCCGCCAGCGCCGCCGCTTGTGCCGCAAGCTCGCTCGTCACACGCCCCAGCTCTTCGCGCTCGAGCTCGAGCTCGCGTACCACTGCCTCCACCCTGGACGAGGAGGGGTCTTCGAACGTCGCCTCGCGTGCCACCAGCGCCGCCTCCCGTGCCTCGAGCTCGGCTGCGCGGCGCGCCACCTCTTCGCCTTCGCGCTCGAGCTCGATCTTTCGCGCCTCCAGCTCGGCGCGCGCCTGCCCACGATCGCGCGCCCGCTCACGGCGAGTCTCGTCGTCCTGTGCGCGCTGCGCGGATGCTGCCTTCGCGACCGCCGCCTCGCGCTCGGCCAATGCGGCCTCGCGTGCTTCGAGCTCGGTCGTCCGGCGCACCATCTCTTCGCGCTCGCCTTCGAGCTGCAGCTTCCGCGTCTCGAGTTCGGCCGCGCGCTTCTCCTCGCGATCGCGCGCCTGGTGGTCGCGAACGCCATCCTCCTTCGCGCGCCGCGCCGTCGCCGCCTCTTCGACGGCCTTCTCGCGGGTGGCCAGCGCCGTCTCCCGCGCCTCGAGCTCGGCGGCGCGCCGTGCGATCTGCTCCCGCTCCCGCTCGAGCTCGGCCACCGCGGGCGCCGCTGCGATCTCCGTCTCCCGTGCCGCCAACGCCGCCTCCCGCGCCTCGAGCTCCTCGCTGCGGCGCGCGACGTCCCCGCGCGCCTGCTCGACCTCGCCCGTACGCTCGGCGAGGGCCTGGCGGCGCTCCTCGTACTCCTCGCGAACCTCCACCAGCCGCTGCCGCTGGGCCTCGACCGCCTCGACGCCCTGGTCCAGCGCCCGCTGGCGCCCCGACAGCTGCTCTTCGCGCTTCGCGATCTCCTCCGCCCGGCGGAGGAGCGCACCGTCCCGCTGCGCGATCGCGACCTCGCGCTCGAGCTCGGAGCGGATGTCGGCGGTGAGGTTCGGCACGGCGGCGGTCTCCTAGGGTCGAACGATCGCCGCAGGCGCCGCAGAGCAACCAGAGGATCGACCCGGCGGGCGCCGGCGTCGATCCCCCGGGTGGGGGTTATCCCCCGTCAATCCGGCACCGCAAGCGGAGCCTAGGCCGCCCGCTCGAGGCGCTCTTCGACGCGCGCCCGGGCGACGATCTTGTCGCGATCGCCGAACCGCATGCGCGCGCGGAGCGCGCGGTGCTCGTCCCAGAGGCTGTCGAGCTCCGCGTTGAGGCGCCTCAGCTCGGCCTGCAGCGCAGGGTCGTGACCCTCGGAGAGGCGGTGCCAGATCTCAGCGCGTTGCTCGCTGGCCCGCTCGATCTCCTCGTGGATCTCGTTCAGGACGGTGTTGTTCATGCTCGTTAAAACGCCGTCCCGGAGGCCTTATTCCATCACTCGTACCCGAGCTCCGTCAGCCGGTCCTCGTCGATACCGAAGTAGTGCGCGACCTCGTGGAGGACGGTGATCCGGATCTCCCGCTCGAGCTCCTCGGGGTCGGGAAACGACTCCACAAGCGGTAGCCGGTAGATCGTGATCGTGGCCGGGAGGTACTCCTGCTCCTCGAAGAGGCCGAACAGATCGGGCTCCTCGGGGTTCTCGTCCTCGACGAGGATCGCGAGATTCTCGAGGGTGCGGGCCAGGTCGGGCGGGAGCGTGGCGAGCGCGCGCTCGACGTGCCGCTCGAAGGTCACGAGTATGCGGGCGCGGCCGGCGGCGGAGGTCGCCGCCTGACGAGGAGGGGAGTCGTCGCTACTCCGAAGACGAAGCCGCCGATATGGGCGAAGAACGCGGTGCCCCCCGCCGCGTGCGGGGCGACCAGCGAGAGACCGCCGGACCAGGCCTGCAGCAAGATCCAGATGCCGAGGAACCAGACCGCGGGGATCTCCCAGAAGAAGATGATCCCGAAGAAGACCGCGGTGAGCACGCGCGCCCGCGGCAGCAGCAGGAAGTACGCGCCGAGGACGCCGGCGATCGCGCCGCTCGCACCGATGTTAGGAACCTCCTTCTCGATCGGGCTGCCGAACGCGAGCGTGACGGCCGTCTGCGCCGCCGTCGCGGCAAGCCCGGCCGCGAGGTACCAGAGCAGGAAGCGGACGTGGCCGAGCGCGTCCTCCACGTTGTTCCCGAAGATCCAGAGGAACAGCATGTTGCCGAGGATGTGCTCCCAGCTCGCGTGCATGAACATCGACGTGAAGGCGCCCTCGTACCAGGGCAGATGCGGGCCGACGTGGCACGGCGGGGCGATCGCGCACGGGTAGTAGCCGTCGCGGGCGACGTGGACGTTCACGCCGGGCTTCGTCAGCTCCCAGAACCAGACGATGGAGTTCGTGACGATCAGCCCGACCGTCACGTACGGGAAGGTCTTCGTCGGGACGTTGTCGCGGAGCGGGAGGATTCGGCTTCCTTTACCGCATCACAAGCGCCATAACCGCCTTCTGCGCATGCAGGCGGTTCTCGGCCTGATCCCAGACGGCCGATTGCGGCCCGTGCAGGATCTCCTCGGTGATCTCCTCGCCGTAATGCGCAGGGAGATCGTGCATGACGATCGCGTCGGGAGCGGCGAGCGCGACGAGCTCGTCGCGAATCCCATAGCCGTCGAAATCCCGCAGCCGCTGCTTTCGCTCGGCCTCGTGGCCCATGCTCGTCCAGACGTCGGTGTAGAGGACGTTCGCGCCGGCCGCGGCCTCGCGCGGGTCGTTCGTCACGTTCGCCCCGGCGGCGGCGACCGCGGCGTCCGGCGGCTCGTAGCCAGGCGGCGTCGCGACGGCGAGCGACGCGCCGAGCTTCGCCGACGCGAGCATCAGCGACGTGCAGACGTTGTTGCCGTCGCCGACGTAGGCGACGCGGACGCCGTCGAGGCCGCCGAACCGCTCGCGGATCGTCAGCACGTCGGCGAGCGCCTGGCACGGATGCTCCTCGTCCGTCAGCCCGTTGATCACGGGAACCGTGGCGTAGTCGGCGAGCTCGTCGACCGTCGCCTGCGAGGACGTGCGGATCATGATCCCGTCGGCGTAGCGGGAGAGGACGGCGGCCGCGTCGCGGACGGTCTCGCGCTCGCCGAGCATGATCTCGTCGCGGTCGAGCTGGACGGTCAGGCCGCCGAGCTGGACGATCCCGGCGCCGAAGCTGACCCGCGTTCGCATCGAGGGCTTGTCGAAGATCATCACGAGCGTCCGGTCGAGCAGCAGGCGGTGGCTCTCCCGGATCTGCTGGGCCCGTTTCAGCTCGTCGGCCAGGTCGAGGACGAGGGCTACCTCGTCGGCGCTCCAGTCCGCGATCCGGGTCAGATGGCGGCCCTTGAGCGTCTCCGGAACCTCGTACACGAGGCGCCGATCCTAACCCGGCGCAGACTTGACAGTCTTGAACTAAGGTTTTATCCTGGCCTTGCGATTAAGTCCGTGAAAGGAGGAGAGATGGCCACACTGGTTCGCTGGGAGCCCTTCCGCGAGGTGGCGGCATTCCAGAACGAGATGAGCCGTTTCATGAACGGCCTCCTCGAGGGCAACGGCCAGACGACGCAGAGCTGGGTCCCGACGCTCGACGCGTGGGAGACCGACGACGAGATCGTCTACGCGTTCGATCTCCCCGGAATCCCGGAGGACCAGATCAGCGTCGAGCTCGACGACGGCGCCCTGACCGTGACGGCCGAGCGCGACCGCAGCGACACGCAGAAGTCGGACGACTTCTATCGCTTCGAGCGGCGCTTCGGCACCTTCACCCGCAGCGTCGGCGTGCCCCAGGGCACGACCGAGGGCGACATCAGCGCGTCGTACGAGAACGGCGTGCTCGAGGTGCACGTGAAGAAGCCCGAGCAGCCGAAGCCGCGCAAGATCGAGATCGGCGGCAAGCAGCCGAAGACGATCGAAGGCACCGCCCAGGAGGCCTAGACCTAGACCTAGAGAGAGGGCCCGCGCGGGCCCTCTCTCTTCCTCCTCGCCCCCTAGCGGCAGAGCTGGTTCGCGGGCGTGACGCCGTCCCAGGCGAATCCGTAGGCGGTCACGCTCTTCAGCGTCGTGCGGTAGCAGCCGGACGGCACCTTCGACGACGTCGTCACCGTCAGGCTTCCGTCCGGGCCGGTCGTCCCCGAACCGGACGCGTACAGCCACGAGCTCCGGTAGATCGCGAGCGACACGGCGGCGCCGCCGACGGGCGCCCCGGTCGCCGCGTTCACGACCGACGTCGTGACGGCGAGCCGGCCGTCGGTCAGGCGGTAGGCGATAGACGCGACGCGGAGCGGTGCGACCTTGACCGTGATCGAGGCCGTCGCCGTCGCGCTGCCCGCGGTGGCGGTCACGGTCGCGGTCCCAGCGGTCGAGCCTGCCGTGAAGGTCACCGACGACCCCGTCGTCGCCGAGAGCGTTCCAGGCGCGCCCGCGCTGAGCGACCACGTCGCGCTCGGCGTGACGGGATTCCCGAACGCGTCGTAACCGGTTGCAGTAAGCGTTTGCGTGCCGCCGAAGCCGACCGTGGCGGCAGCGGGCGAGACGCTGACGCTCGCGACCGTCGAAGCCGAGACCGTCGCCGACTGCGTGCCGCTCTGCCGGCCGGAAGCGGTTGCAGTAAGCGTTACCGCTCCCGCCTTCGTGTCGCGGTAGTAAACGGCGTCGCCGGTCGTCGAGCCGACCGGGATCGTCACGTCGATCGTGCTCGTCCAGGGACCGCTCGCGCTCGCCGAGAACCCGCCCTGCGGCGAGCTCGTGGCAAGGGTGACGGTAACCGGATTCGCGTCCGGATCGGCGATGCCCTCCGTCTGCAGCTGCACCGTGATCGGCGCCGATGCGTCGCCGGCGTTGACGGTCACCGGCGCGCTCGAGAAGCCGAGCGCCGGCGGCGACCACGTCGCGAATGTCTTCCAGAGCTCCGTGAACGCGGCGCCGTCGACGGCAGCGGAGCACCAGAGATTCTGGCCGGCGGGACCGCAGGCGAGGTCGGGTGACTCGCCGGAGTCGCGGATTGCCGCGGCCAGCCGGTCGATCACCTGACCGCTCTCGCTCGTGTACTGGGTCGTCCACGCGGTGCCGTCGGTGTTGCGCGGCGCCCACGCGAAGCCGATCCGATCCTCCGCGAGGCCGAGCGGCGCGTCCAGCGAGCGCAGTGCATAGACCTGCGCGGAGACGTAGTCCTGCATCTGTGCGACCGGCACGGACGTGTAGCCGAAGCCACTCGTCCAGATCCACGCCGCGTTCGCGAGCGGCGTCGACGCCGTCGCGATGAACGACTTCGCAGCGGCGTCGAACTCGGGTGCGGCCGTCGCCAGCGCGAGCTGATGGCCGAGGTAGTCGTTCGCGTGGTCGGCGCGATCCTGCGCCGATGCGCCGGCGACGCCGTATTCGCGCACGTCGCCGTACAGCTCCTGCGACCAGTCCGAGACGTACGCGCTCATGTCCTGCCAGTACGCCGTGTCGCCGTACCAGTCCTGGAGGCTGACCTTGTACGGCGCGAGATTGCCGGTCGACTGGGCGATGCCGATGTTGAAAGCGACGCCCTTGACCGACGGCACGGTGCCGTCGCCGGTGTAGAGGCCGCGGAGCAGCTCGCGCGCGTTCTGCCGCGCAACGCCGATGCCGCGCCGCACCGCAGAAGACAGCTCGTTCATCGCCCACGTGTCGCCGCTGGGCACGTCGAAGCCGTTGGCGGCCATGCGCCGCCGCGCTTCGAGCCCGGCCTCGTAGTAGGTCGAGCTGTTCGCCGTCACCCACTGGCTCCAGCCGGTGAAGTTGATCTCCGCGAGCACGTGGAACTGCGGCCCAAGCGCGCGGATCCGCCATGGCTGGTCGTAGCGGAACTTCGTCTTGTCGGCCGCGAGCGGCGGAATCGAGATGTAGTACTGCGCGCACGGCGACGGATTCGCCGCGAGCTTCGTCGCGAGCCGGAGCCAGTCGCTCTCCGTGTAGAAGACGACGCGGACGGGGCGGCAGCCGGCCACGGCTGTCGCACTGAACGTCCGCGGATGACTCACGAGCTGCTTCCACAGCTTCTGCGTCGCCTTCGGCGTGAGCGATGGCACCGGCTCCTGCTGCTTCGGCGCGGCGAGTGCCGTCGGCACGAAGGCGAGACCAACGGCGACGACGACGAGCATGCGCAGGCTGCGCACCCAGCTGACGATCATCTGACCCCCCACGAGTCCTCGGTTCGCGCGGCCCCTGCCGCAGAGCGGCGGCATCCTAGCCGGGATTTTCGGGAGCCGCTAGGCCGCCGCGAGCGCCTCGCGGACGCGGTCCGCGACGGCCTCGAGCTCGATCGTCTGGCCCGAGACCGCCTTCAGCAGCTCGTCGGCGTTGTGCTTCTGCCCTTCCGCCCAGAGCTCGCGAAGGAGCGAGCCGGCGTCGCGGCGCGTGAACCACGTGTTCCCGAACGTCTCGCGGAGGTAGGCGCGCAGCTGCGCCTCGAAGGCCCAGGCCCGTAGGTACTCGGAGGCGTAGAACCCGGAGTCCATGTCGGAGAGGTAGTCCGTGTCGGTGTACTCGACCTTGAGCGCGTCCGAGAGCAGCTCCTTGTAGCGCGACCTCATCGACGTGATGTCGGACGACGTGTGGAACTCGAGCTCGTAGATCAGCTTCGCGCAGTAGCGGCGGACGAGCCAGAGCAGCTGCATCGCGCCCTCGGCTGCGAACTCGTTCGGGCGGGGGAAGTCGAGACGTCGCGTCAGCCAGGCCGGATCGATCGTCAGGTGCTCGAGCAGCATCGCCCAGCCCTCGGTGACCGCGTTGTCGCCCAGCCGGCGCTCCTCCACCGAGAGCGACGGCGACGTGTGCGCGAAGTGCTCCGTATGGCCGGCCTCGTGGAAGAGCGCGCGCCAGTCGTCCGGACCGCCCTGCGGCTTGATCACGAGGACGACGCGCTCCGGCACCTCGATCGGCACGCAGAACGCGCGCGGGCTCTTGTTCGGCCGGTCCTCGAGGTCGAGCTCGACGTTGCGCTGCGAGCGGAGATCGACGCCGAGGTCGCCGAGCGTCGCCTCGAGCGCGGGGACCATGCGGTCGCCAGGGAACGCAGGATCCCAGTCGACCCCGCGAAAGACGCGGATGACGTCCCAGCGTTGCGCCTCGCCGAGTCCGACGCCGACGCGTGCACGGAAGAGCTTGTCGCCGACGTCCTCCCAGAGCGTCTCGGTCGTGTCGAGGAATCCGCGGCACTGCTCGGCGAGCTCGTCGAGCCGGTAGCCGAACTTGCGGTAGAGCTCGGCGTAGTTCGGCGCGCCGAGCCG
>Ga0066710_100000629_pt1 | contig 22480 bp, 15 predicted proteins | sample GraSoiAngelo_159_FD_79666 | JGI IMG/M metagenome (GOLD analysis project Ga0066710, IMG submission 79666) | Grasslands soil microbial communities from the Angelo Coastal Reserve, California, USA - 14_1009_16_40cm | ecosystem: Environmental > Terrestrial > Soil > Grasslands | place: USA...
CAACCCCGGAGAATTCCAGGTTCGAAAGATAAGCAGCGAAAGCGGAGACGGCAGGTGTCGATCCTGCACAGCCTTTCGGCTCCCGGTTTAGCAAACCGGTGCGTTTGCCAATTCCGCCACCTCTCCAACAGGCCGACCTGGACTTGAACCAGGAACCTCCGCGTCCAAAGCGCGGCGCTCCGCCAATTGAGCTATCGGCCTAAACAGGAGAGGCAGGACTCGAACCTGCGTATGGTGGTTTTGGAGGCCACTGCTGTTGCCGCTGAGCCACTCTCCCCAAAAGTACGTGGGCGGATTCGAACCGCCGTCATGACGCTTTGCAGGCGTCTGCCTTGCCTCTCGGCCACACGTACAAACGAGGTGCATACACACCACTTCAATGCCGATCGCGAGCATCGAACTCGCACGGGTCACCCCACCGGGTTTTAAATCCGGCGCGTCTGCCTGTTCCGCCAGATCGGCAATACCGGCCGAGAGACTTGAACTCTCACCCTTTCGGACTGGATTCTGAATCCAGCGCGTCTACCAATTCCACCAGGCCGGCACAATGCCAGTGGAGAGAATCGAACTCTCACCCTTTCGGAGCGGCCTCTCAGACCGCCGCGGCTGCCGTTACGCCACACTGGCAAAAAAGGAAGCGGCGCGATTCGAACGCGCAGGACGCCCTTTCGAACGTCCGCCGGGTTTCAGGTCCGGTGCAATTGGCCATTTCTGCCACGCTTCCAGAAGCGGAGCCTGAGAGGGTCGAACTCTCCAAGCCTTGCGGCCTGTCCCGTTTCGAGCGGGGTGGGCTTGCCAACATGCCCAAAGGCTCCCGCGGAGGCTAAATTACTTACCGCTTTGGAATTACAGTGATGACAGACAGAGTCGATAGCTTTGCAGGGACAATAGGCAGGACCACAAGCGGAAGGCTACACGAGCGGTTTCAATCTTTCGAGCAAACCTTTTTGTGAAATTCTCTCGTCTCATAATAATCCCATTGTGCCTGATACGGCAGCGTGGTCAAGTAAATTTAAAACGGAACCGAAGGGAGTCGAACCCTCTTCGCTCGCTAGACAGGCGAGTCGCAGGCCGTTAGCGTACGGTTCCAAAGTCGCGTATCGGATTCGAGCCGGCGGGCGGAGCCCACGCAAGCCCGACAGGGCGCAGCCATCAACAGATGATCTTCACCTTGAGAAGGTGATGGCTTCAGCCGCCTAACGCAACACGGACTGGCCCGGATGGATTTGAACCACCGACCTGAGCGTTCAGAGCGCCCCGCTCTCCCACCTGAGCTACGGACCAATGGACCTGCAAGGCGACCGGTGGAGGTTGAATCCACTTACACAGGGGCCACAACCCTGCCGCGCACCCGCCGTTGCGTTCGGCCGCAGTTCTCGCGGCAGGCTTCGAACCTGCGACTTCCGATTTAAAAGACCGGCACTCTACCAACTGAGTTACGCGAGATATCGAGTGCGGGATTCGAACCCGCAATTTCCAGATTGAAAGCCTGGCGGCTTAGCCAATTCGCCCAACTCGACACGACTAGAGGACGATACTGGATTCGAACCGGCGGGCGGAGCCCGCGCAAGCCCGACAGGGCGCAGCCATCAACCGATGGCCTTCGGTTTCGTAGACCGGCGCTCTGAGTCCAACTGAGCTAATCGTCCTATTCTCGCGGCTGGGCTCGAACCAGCGACGTCCGATTTAAGAGACCGGCACTCTACCAACTGAGTTACGCGAGATCAGTCGCACCGGGTGGATTTGAACCACCGACGCAGAGCTTTTCAGGCTCCCGCTCTACCGGACTGGAGCTACAGTGCGAAACTCCAAGGACAGGGGTCGAACCTGTGTGCTCTCGGTTAACAGCCGAGCGCGTCTGCCTCTGCGCTACCTTGGATTGATCCGGCCGGACTCGAACCGGCGACCACCCGCTTAGAAGGCGGGGCTCTGTCCACTGAGCTACGGACCATCGAAGCGGCCGGTGGGATTTGAACCCACGTTTATGCCATGGCAAGGCATCGTCCTAACCGGGCTGGACGACGACCGCGGAATGGGCAAGGTTGGATTTGAACCAACGACCACCTGCGTATCAGACAGATGCTCTGCCGAACTGAGCTACTCGTCCAAAAAGCGCCGAGCGGGACTCATGGGTGTCCGCCATGCACTCAGCCAGTTGAGCAGCGGTCCAACTAGGGCACAAATCGATGCGACTTTAATTCACAGGCCCACAGTCCCCACCGGTCGGCGTGGATCTGCCAGAATTGCCCAGATCGGATTTGAACCGATGACTCTCGGCTTATGAGACCGACGCTCTGCCTGGCTGAGCTACTGGGCGCCAAAAACGAAAAAGCCGGCGAACTTTGCTGTTCCGCCGGCCGATCAAATCTTGGGGGTTGTGGTTTTTTCCCTTACCCGCCTCCCGGCCAGCAGCACGTACCTTTATCCATGGCGGCGTGCTGGAATCGATTTTCGACTCTAATCATGAAATGCGTGGAGGATTCGCCTATGAAGCGGATCCTGCGTCCATCGGTTGTCATCGTCGTTGTCACGATAGCTAATTTATGCATCGCGTCAACGCTGTCAAGTCAATTTCGAAAATTCCTTACGTAAGACTGCAGGAGTTGCACCAGTTCTGTCTCGTTGTGGCTGGGCACAATATTAGATACCTCGTGGACGTGGGCGCTGATTTGAGGAACTCATGGGCGGCTACTCAAAAAAGATTGCGGGATTGTGATGATCCCATGCTGAAATGGACTGAACTCCGTGACGAGGACAGACCCCTCTGAGAGGTTTTCTTGAACCGGGAATCGCGAAGGCGATGGACCTTAGTAGGGAAAAACGTTTGCAACGAAACCGCAGTAAATTAAGCGCCGGCACCGAATATAAGAAAGACGCCGGAAGCTGGATGGCACCGCCAGACGCGCTCTGCGTGATCGTGGTTCCAGCGAGGATTTCACGAAAGGCGGCGCCAATGTCTGGTATCCGAAGAAGCTTCGTTTCAGATCTAACCAATGGTATCGGCCACACGGTTCTCATCCGGGGTTGGGTTTACCGTCTCCGTGTACTTGCCAAAACAACGTTCCTGATCATTAAAGACTGCACAGGCCAGGTACAGTGTGTTGCAAACACGGAAGCACTCCGCGATTTGCGTCCCAAGCTCGACGACGCGGTCGAGATTGAGGGCGTCGTTCGGGCAGACGACCGCGCCAAAAGCGGCATCGAGGTGGATGTGACGACCGCGACGATTCTGAATCGCGCGGCTCACGCACTGCCCTTCAACTCCTGTTCCGAAATTGGTTCCGTGAGCAGCGAAATCTTATTGGAATACCGGCCGTTGGCCTTGAGAAACGATTGGGTTGGGGACGTGTTCAGGATTCAAGCAGCCATCCTGCGGTACTTTCGGGAATACCTGACTGGCCAGCATTTCACGGAGATTGTCTCCTCCAAGATCGTCGCCGGCGGAACGGAAGGTGGAACGAATCTATTCGAGATCAAATATTTCGATCGTGTCGCATACCTCGCTCAAAGCCCTCAGTTTTACAAGGAACACGGCGTCGCGGGTTTCGAGCGGGTTTTCGAAACAGGACATGTGTACCGCGCCGAACCCCATGCTACGAGTCGGCACCTGACGGAATACTACTCGCTGGATTTGGAAATGGGATTCATTGACGGCCCTGAAGACGTCATTCAGTTGGAACGAGAGCTTTTGACGTACGTCTTCGAGAAGCTCAACACCGAATATTTGCCGATACTCTCTCGCTATCGTTCGACCAAGCTGCCTGCGATGCTGAACGTGCCGATCTGGAGTTTCGACGAATGCGTCAAGCGGTTGGAGCGGCCGGGGTTGACTGACGATCTTGATCCCGAGGCCGAGCGGCAGTTGTGCAGAATGGCTGAGGAGGAGCACGGTGTTCCGGCCGTGTTCGTGTTGGGATTTCCGCTGTCCGCAAGACCTTTTTATACACATCCACGGACCGAAACGACTGCTGCCGGCTTTGATCTTTTGTTGAACGGGCTGGAAATTACAACCGGCGGTCAGCGGCTTCATCGCCGGATAGATCTCGATCGCGCATTGACATCACGCGGCATGCAGCCGTCCTCTTTCGAGAGCCATTTAAAAATGTTCGAACTGGGAATGCCTCCGCATGGCGGGCTTGCGATCGGTCTCGCACGACTGACCGGCCAAATCCTGGGATTGCAGAATATCCGTGAAGCGACTCTCTATCCTCGCGATCGCTATCGCCTGACGCCGTAGCCGTAGGAGAGGAGAGCTGCAATCCTTTGTTGAGAACTGCGCTGGATCGATCGAATGACCGTTGAACAATAGACGAGCTGTGTTTTATCGCACGACGTTGTCGTTGTTTGGGTTGGGAATCTGCTTGAACGAGCGGCCGTCGCTGAGCTTCGCAGACCGATATTGCCCGCCGCGGGAGCCGTCTTTCAGCGGATGCGCTTCGATAGTGATTTTCTCGCCCGGCTTCACGCTGTCGGCTTTCCAGCCTTGGGCAGAGATCTGAGTGACCGAGCCCATCTCGAACGCCCAATCGACGGTCCGGCCAGTGGTGGCATCCACAGCAACGACGTGCAGCCAGGCATGCGGATTAGTCCATTCGAATTCCTTTAGCGTCCCCGAGACCGTGATGATCTTTTCGTGGTCGAACATGGCGAAGGAATGATCAGCTTGAGCCTGAACCACGAAAGCGGCGACTGCGATTGCGGTAATGCCGGCGATTTTCAAGTTCATGACGCTCCCCTTTGGACGATGGCCTCCCGGACCCGGTTTCGATTATATTCCTATACCGTGAGATCCCGAACAAACATAACTGAAGGAGGTGAGCCTTGCGCCCGATTGGTTTGATGATTGCGGCGGTGCTGTTGGCGTCCGGGCCAGCGGACGCGGCCTGGAAGGAATACCCCCAGCCCCAACTCGGATTCGTCGTGGAATTTCCGGCCGATCCGGCAGCCTCCACGGGCAATTACCGGACGGTGCTCGTTCCCTCCGCGACTGCCCATATCTATTCGCTCAAAGAAGATCACGCGATCTACGTCGCGACTGTGGTCGATCTTCTGGATCGCAAGGAGGAGGGCGCGATTCTCCTCGGCGAGGCCGAATTCAACTTGGCGCTGCTCGGCGACGTCACCTTAAATTCCACCTCCCGCGTCGAACCGGGCCGCGCGGCGGTCTTCGGGCGCTTTATCACCATCGATTGCCGGAGCGGACGCATTCCCGACCAGCCTGGTCAGACGGATGCCGCTCGCGCTTGGTTCAAGAACATTACGGGAGTCGAATGCCCGGATCGGGGCCGCCTGATGGTCAACATGTTCTTCAACCGCGGTCGGCTTTACCTGATCCAGGGGATCAATCTTCCGAGCACGGAAGATGCTTCTTTTGGTCCGGCGGCGTTGCGGTTCGCAAATTCCATAAGCTTCTTCGCCGCGGACGGAACGCGCAACGCGGCGGATAACGTACGATAAGGCGGATATGTGACTTTCTTAACCAGCACGCCGCAGAGCGAACTGCGTCGAACCTTGCGCCGGCAACTGGCGCGGGCGCGGACCCAAACCGATCGGCTCTTCGAGATGCTTGCGCCTTTGGCGATGTATGAAAGACCGATTCCCGAACGTCACCGGCTTGTCTTCTATCTCGGACATCTGGAAGCGTTCGACTGGAATATGATCTGCAGCGCGTCATTTGGCGCGTCTTCCTTCAACTCCCAATTCGATCGGCTTTTCGCCTTCGGCATCGACCCAATCCATGGAAAGTTGCCTCAGGACCAACCGGGAGACTGGCCACGCCTCGAAGAGATCCATTCCTACAATCAACGCGTGAGGCACACCGTCGACCGTTTTCTGGACCGCGCCACGCTCTTCAATTCACGCGAGCCGTTCGTGGAAAACGGCCAGATTTTCCGGGTGGCGATTGAACACCGGTTCATGCATGCGGAAACGTTAGCCTATATGCTGCACTGGTTGCCTTATGGGGACAGAGGGGTCAGGCCCCTCGACCCCCGAATTTCAAGGGGGACGAGCGGTCTGACCCCTCTGTCGCCAGCGCATCCGGTCGATATCCCCTCTGGTATTGCCACGTTGGGCCGGGAAACCGATGGGCCCTTTTCTTTCGGATGGGATAACGAATTTGATACACATGAGGCCTTCGTTCCGGAATTTTCGATCGACACCTTCAACGTCACAAACCGGGAATTTCTCGAATTCGTCCGATCCGGCGGATACGAGGAGCGTTCGTTCTGGAGCGATGACGCTTGGCGGTGGCTCCAGGTATCCGGGGCGCGCCATCCCAAGTTCTGGGTACAACGTGGTGAGGACTGGTGCTACCGAACGATGTGGAGCGAAATCCCGTTGCCACTATCCTGGCCGGTGTATGTCAGCCATGCAGAAGCCGGAGCCTACGCCCGCCGGGCAGGAAAGTCGCTTCCAACCGAGGCGCAGTATCATCGCGCGGCGTTTGGCACAGGGGACGGTTTGGAACGTCTCTATCCATGGGGCGCGGCGGCGCCACGGCCCTCTCACGGAAACTTTAACTTTCAGTCGTGGACACCGAGCCCGGTGGATGCCTTTCCCCGCGGTCGGAGCGCGTTTGGTGTTTTCGACCTCATGGGTAACGGTTGGGAGTGGACCAGCACGCCGTTTGGACCTTTTCCCGGCTTTCAACCTTTCCCGTTCTATCCTGGGTATTCGGCGGATTTCTTCGACGGCCAGCATTTCGTTATGAAAGGCGGGTCGCCGCGAACATCGGCCTTGCTATTGCGACGATCGTTCCGCAATTGGTTTCAGCCAAACTATCCCAACACCTACGCGACCTTTCGCTGCGTGGAAAATTAGACCTTTTCACCGGGAAGCTGCGGTGGCTGTGTTGAGGCGGCCAATGTTAGCCTGTTTTTGTGAGGAAGGAAGAAGCCGGCGAGGTACTCTCGATCGAGGGACGCGAGGTCCTAGTGACCCACCCCGACAAGCCGTATTTTTCGAAGCAGACGAAGCTCTCGAAGCTCGATCTCATACGCTACTACCTGTCGGTCGCGCCAGGCGCTCTGACTGGAATCCGGGATCGTCCGCTAGTTCTCAAGCGATTCGTCGACGGTGCGGAGGGCGAGGCGTTTTACCAGAAGCGCGCGCCGGCCAAGCGGCCCGCGTGGCTGCGAACGGTGAGGCTGTCGTTTCCTTCGGGCCGCACTGCGGAAGAAGTCGTCGTCGATGATGCGGCGGGGCTGGCCTGGATCGTCAACTTGGGCTGCATAGAGCTACACCCGCACCCCGTACGCTCCAGCGATCTCGATCATCCGGACGAGTTGCGCGTTGATCTGGATCCAGGCCCCGGCGTCGGCTGGGCGGACGTACGCCGCGTCGCCCTTGAGGTGAGGATGCTCCTCGAGGAGGTCGGGCTTCGCGGCTGGCCCAAAACTAGCGGTTCACGCGGGATGCACGTGAATGTACGGATCGAACGGCGCTGGACCTTCGGCGAGTTGCGGCGGGCGGCGCTCGCGCTGTCGCGTGCAGTCGAGCGGCGAGCGCCCGCCTTGGCCAGCTCGAAGTGGTGGAAGGAGGAGCGTCACGGCGTGTTCCTCGACTACAACCAGAATGCGAAGGATCGCACCACGTGCTCCGGGTATTCCGTGCGCCCGCTCCCCGATGCCCGTGTGTCCGCACCGCTTCACTGGCATGAGGTCCCGGACTGCGAGCCAGCCGACTTCACCGTAATCACGATTCCGAAGCGCTACGCGGAACTCGGCGATCCGCATCGAGACATCGACGCCGTGCCAGGTTCGCTCGAAAAATTGCTCGAGCTCGCCGCAAAAGACGAGGCCGCCGGCCTCGGCGACGCGCCCTGGCCGCCACACTTTCGTAAGATGGAGGGCGAAGGGCCGCGCGTAGCCCCTTCACGCGCCAGATCGACGCCGAAGAAGCCCCCACGGACGAAGATGCCACTCCTGGTGATTGCGAACTCTCCTAACAAAGACGCCGCGCTCGCGGGTCTGGAAAGATGGAAAAGCAAACATGCCGAAGTGGCCGGGCTTCTCGCCGTCGACGACGTGCTGGTCGACTCCATGCGAGGCAGGTCATCCACCTGGACCCGCATCCGAGTGAACCTGCGCCATGTACCGGAAGCGCTGCGACCACCGCAAGAAACTCCAGACCCTGACGACGATCCGACGCGTGAATGGCGTCACAGGCGCGTTTCGAACCGCGTCTCGAAGAAGGACGCGTGAGGACGTCACACGCGTGGCTCACCGGCCGCCGTCAAAAATCGCCGATAGCTCCTGCGCGGGAACGACTTCGAGCTGGGAATAGGTGCAGTCGCCCGGTTTCTTGTCCGTGCGCCACCTGCGAAATTGCGCCGTGTGACGGAAGCGGCGGCCCTGCATATGGTCGTAAGCGACTTCGACCACCAGCTCGGGACGCAGCGGCTCCCAGGACAGGTCCTTGCCCTGGCTCCAGCGGCTCTGCCCGCCAGGCATACGATGCCCCGCGTCGCCGATTGCGGATCCCGCCTCGGCCCAGTGCTTCCAAGGATGGGCGGCGAGGGCGTCCTGACGGTAGGGGGCGAGGAATTCTGCGAGCTGCCGGCGGTTCTCTTGCGTGAAGCTCGCGCAGACGCCGACGTGCTGCAGCGCGCCGGCGTTGTCGAAAAGCCCGAGCAGGAGTGAGCCGACAGCCGTGCGCTCACCCCTCTTGTGCCATCGAAAGCCCGCAACGACGCAATCGCAATCACGCTCGTGCTTGACCTTGAACATCACGCGCTTGTTAGGCTCGTAGGTTCCCGAAACCGGCTTGGCGATGACGCCGTCGAGACCCGCGCCCTCGAAGCGACGAAACCAATCCGCCGCCACGCTCGCTTCCGTGGTTGCCGGCGTCAGATGGATCGGCGGCGCCGCGGATGAAAGCAGCGATTCCAGCTCCTGGCGCCGCCTTTGGAACGGCGTGCCCCGCAGGTCTCGGTCCCCCTCGCAAAGCAGGTCGAAGAACACGATCGATGCCGGGATTTCTTGGGACAGCAGCCTCACCCTCGACGCGGCCGGATGAATGCGGAGCTGCAGCGCCTCGAAGTCAAGCCCGCCATTCCTTGCAATGACGATTTCGCCGTCGAGCACACAGCGGGCAGGCGACTGGGACTGGAGCGGCACGAGCAGCTCGGGAAAGTAGCGGTTCAGCGATTTTTCGTCGCGACTCTGAATCAGGATCTCGTCCCCATCGCGGAAGACCAACGCGCGGAACCCATCCCACTTCGGTTCGAAGATCCATGTTCCATCCACGGGCAATTCGCCCACCCTCTTTGCGAGCATGGGCAAGATCGGCGGGTTCACAGGAAGATGCACGCCTCATCTTATACCGTGCTGGCTCACTTCAGCGACCAATGGCCATCCTGGATTGTGGGTCAGTTTGCAAAAATGGAGATTGTCCATTTTGGACAAACGCGGGCTAAAGCCCGCGACTACGAGGTTAGCAAAACGTTTTGGGCATTGTCGTAGTCGCGGGCTTTAGCGCGCGTTCGGCGGTCATATCATACTGGCTTCGCCCTGCCGGGCTCGCATTCGCTCCGCTCATGGACCGCCGCTACAGTGCGTCCCACGCTAACGTTTGCCTGCGGCGGCGGCTTGCGCCGACTCGCCGGCGCGGCCGATCACGTAGGCCTGAATCATCTTCACTTGCGCAGACGTGAGGTCGTCCGCAAACGACGGCATGCCGGTCTTCGCTTTCGTACCGTCCCGCACGATCTGCTCGAATATCCCGTGCGTAGCGGCCGTGGCATAGCGCAGGTCGGGGACCAGGCCGCTGCTGGCGGCATTGGCGCCATGGCAGGCGGCGCAGAACGTGTCGTACAGGACGTGTCCGTCCTCGATTTCCTTTGGCGTCGCCGCGACCTGCGTGGTGGGCATGGGAACGGGCTTGACCTGCGGTTCGTAGCGGGGCGGCGTTGCAGAACCGCCGAGGGCGAATGCCAAGAGATGTCCCGGCGCGACCTTCCCACTACCGAGTGGCCCATTTTGGAGAACAGAAGGTCCGCCCCAACCCGCCAATACCGCAACGTATTGTGTGTCGCCGACGGTGTATGTCATCGGGCCCGCCGCAATGCCGATTCCGGTATCGAATTCCCACAGCACCATGCCATCCGTCGCACGGTACGCGCGAAACTTGCCATCGGCGCGCCCCTGGAAGACAAGGTTGCCGGCCGTGCTAAGCGTTCCGCCGCTCTGCGGGTCGGGGTGCTGGACGCGCCACACCTCGCGCTGCGCCACCGGATCCCAAGCCACTAGCGAACCGCTGCTTTTCATCGCCAGCCACTTTTCCAGAACCGGACCCCGGTACCGCACGTCCAATCCAATCGTCACGAAGCGGGCATTCACGGGCGATTGGCGATCCACCACGTGCATGAACGCCGCATCCACGACAGGGAAGTACACCAGCCCGGTCGTGGGATTGAATGACATCGGATTCCAGTTGTGCGCCCCTTCCGGGTGCGGCGTGACGATCGTCGCGTCCTTCATCTGTCGAGCCGCAGAGACTTCTATTGGGCGGCCATTGGCATCGATGCCGGTCGCCCACGTAATCGGGGTGAACGTGCGGGCCGAGATGAGATTTCCGGTTTCGCGATCCAGGACGTAGAAGAAACCGTTTTTGTTGGCTTGCATGATCACGCGGCGCGGCCGGCCGTCGATTGTGAGATCCGCCAGCATGAGCGGCTGCGTAGCGTCGTAGTCCCAACTGTCACCCGGCGTGGTTTGGTAGTACCAGACCTGTTCGCCGCTGTCGGCGCGCACCGCGACGATCGACGACACGTAGAGATTGTCCCCCGTTCCCCGGCTGCGCAGATCGGGATACCAGGGCGCGCCGTTACCGGTGCCAAAAAAGACGAGATCGAGATCCGGGTCGTACACGATCGGATCCCACGCGCTGCCGCCGCCGCCTACTTTCCACCATTCGCCGGACCAGGTGGCCGCCGCTCGCCGCATCGCCTCGGACTCGAACGGTTTCGAAGGATCGCCGGGCACCGTGTACGTGCGCCAGACGAGCTTTCCGGTTTCCGCGTCGTACGCGGAGACAGACCCGCGCACGGCATATTCCGATCCGGCGTTTCCGATGATGACGCGTCCCTTGGCGATGCGCGGGGCGCCGGTGATCGCGTACGGTCCGCCCTTGGGTGTCGTTTGGATTTCCCACACGAGCGTGCCCTTCTTCGCATCAACCGCGACGAGCCGGCCATCGAGCGTGCCCACATACACGCGCCCGCGGTAGAGCGCCGGCCCGCGGTTGACGACATCGCAGCACACGAACTTGGCATGGTCTTTGGGAACCTCTGGATCATATGTCCAGAGCAAGCGGCCCGTTCGCGCATCGACGGCGTACACGATGCTCCATGCGCCGGTCGTGTAGAGCACACCGTCCTTCACAAGGGAGGTCGCTTCCAGTCCGCGCAAGGTCGACAGATCCAGCAACCAGGCCAAACCGAGACGGCCGACCGTCTGCTCGTCGATTTGCCGTAATGGACTGAAGCGTTGCTCCGAGTACGTGCGGCCGTAGGTGATCCAGTTGCCGGCTTCGGCGTCCGCGGATCGAAGCGCGGCGTCGTCGACCTCACGGACCTCGGGAGCCGGCTGGCAGCCGGCGGTCGTGACGATGAGCCACGCCGAAGTTGCGAACAGGATCAGGATCTGCCGGCGTGAAATTCTCCTGCCCTCGTAGAGCGTCATACAAAAGCCTCTTTCTTCAGTTAATTTTTCAAAGACGGCACAAAGGTAGACCGAACGATTTACGGCCGGTTGGCGGCACGTTCCGCCTCCAACTTCTTCTGGCCGCTTTCCAGCATCGTCTGCAACCACATGCGGAATCCCTGAGGATCAAGAAACGGAAGAGGATTTCCCGGCTTACGTGTCGGCAGCTTCCTGGCGCGTTCGAGAATCTGGGCCGCCTCCGGATGATTGGTAATGTTGACTTGCACATCAGGGACGGCCATTACCCGCCGCACGCTGTCGACAAATTGTTGCGCCGCGCGAACCCCCATCACCGTGTTCAAACCGATTCCACCGAACAAAAACGCCTTGTACCTTTTCCCTTGATCCAACACCGGAAATTCCAGCGAAGTGACGCCCGGCGTGTGACCCGGCGTGACATAGAACTTCACCGTCGTATCCCCCAGCGAGAGCGCATCGCCCTCCTTGATCACGAGATCGCGGCGGATCGGTTCGAATATTCGTCGTTGTCCTCCCGAACTCATATAGGTTCCGAGGCTATTCATTTGCCAATCACCTTCCGCCATTCCGACTCGGGCGCCGGAAAGCTTTTGAATCGCATTAGCGCCTCCAGAGTGGTCGGTATGGGCGTGCGTCACAATGATGTACTTGATGTCCTTCGGATTCAGATTGAGCTGCTGCATGGCCATTGGGATGTGATCCGCGAATTCCTGATAAAGACTATCGATCAGAATCAAGCCTCCACTGGTTTTCAGGATGTAGGCACTCACCGAATCCAGACCCACGTAATACAAGTTATCGAAAATCCGGAACGGCGGAACCGGCTTCGACCCTTCTTGCGCTGCGGCAATCTGGCACTGGGTTACTATCAAGATCAACCTGAAAAACGTGACTGCGAGAATCCGCTTCATGGGTCACCTCCTCTAAAATCTCACCGCACCTCGATAAGCCAGGCTAATCTATCATGGACAAATTGAACAGTGAACGCCGGCCAAGGCGCTCATGGCAATTATCCTGATCTTCACGAACATCTCCAGGCTTTGGACAAGGCCGGATTGCTACCTGTTTCGAACTGCGAAGGGAGCCGGCTTGCGGATCGGTCCGTACCCCGAGACCGCCATCGGATCGGGAAATGTTAAGGGAGCATCCATGGCTCATTCAATTCAGTTGATGCAATGCTTCGTTTCCTCCACGGCAGGAAACAATCGTAAGAAGTGACGTTCCGTTAGAATGCCAAATGCGCTAGCGTGCCATCCGCCACCCGGATCCGCAGAGGAAAACTGACATTTTAACGATTTCGCAGGCGGTTGGACCGGTTCTGTCCGCGATAAGAAATAAGCTTTTTCTGCAATCTCCTATAGTAATGGTAGATTGCGATTGCTGCGGGGTTTCGGGTTGTGTTGTTTGTCTTTTGCTGGGCTTAGGCTCGGAAATGCTCTGTTTATTTGCGGGCCCATTCCGACAAAGGAGGAACTACAGATCCTTCAAAAGGGCTTGTCAGTTCGCTCCTCGTCTGCTACAGGCAGTGATTGCGTCCTTTAACAAAAGGAGATCGGCGATGGCGAAGCCTAGCGCGATCAGTTCACGAAATGACTTCCAAGCGGAACGAAAGGTCGCGGCGTTGCTGAATCAAACGAGAGTTCGTGTCTCGAAACTTTCTCGGCACTATGACAAGATTCGTACCGCAACCGTTCGGCCCCTTGCTACTCCACATCGAAGAAAACGGATTTAGTAAGTTGAATCTGCACCTCTAATTTTCAGAGGCGCCTTTTCATTACAAAAGACATGCCATCAGGCTTTTGTCAGCTTTAGGTCCGTGCATCGAATTCCAACCATTGCCCGCAAGAGCGCGCCCAGTTCGTGATTTTTACCATACCGTGGGAAATGGGCGCTGGTCACACGCGGCGGCTGCGGCGCCAGCATTTCCTTCCACATCGTTTTGGCTGATTTTGAATCCGGTTCAAAGACTCCGAAGGCACGCCCCGGATTGGGATGCTTCGTTAGGAGCGACATGCAAGGAATATCCGAAAGCCCATCTCCTATATAGATCATATGACTGAAGGGGATGCGGCGCTTTTCTTGAGGTATATCCTGATTCACGAGATAAGGATTCTTGGCAGCGTCCTCCGGTTTGATGCCCTTGTTGATTTCGAACAGATATCGCGTCTTTTCCGTGAACGTGATGGCACGCTTAATGTGCCTTACCGGTCCCTTCGCCTGGGTGGAAGATGGCGCGAGTTGACAGCCCCACACTGCCGTGAATTCCGATCGCAGCTTGAAGCCCTCGATGATGTCTTGCAGCCCACCGCTGATAATGTAGTACTCAATATCAAATAGTTCGGCGTGAGCAATTTTCCGCAGATCCTTTAATAGATCTTGCAGACCTGCATAGGGCTTGAGAGTCGTGCCAAACGTGAAGAGATCCGCGTTTGTCAGAGCCGGCAATGTCTTGTCTTCGATATAACCGAGAAGGAGATGGAGGTACGCAAAGGTCGGGTCCCACCCCTGATCACGAACCAGCGTATCGGCCTTGGTTCGCCAGAAGTCCCGTGTGTCTATACCAAATTTCTCCAGAAGTTTCGTGGTCGAGTCGTCGGTGAGTGTGTCGTCAAAATCGAAGATTAGTGCAAGGGTATTGATGCTCATTTCTGGCTCTAGTAGACCGCGTACTTGGTTGGCGGATTCTAGCGAACCGATTCCCGTTAAGTCACTCAAAAAACCTGTCAGCGAAATCCGAGTTCAAGAACGACCTGAGGCTGGCCTGAAGCCCGGCTTCGCGTCGAGGACACCAAGTGTGTATTCCGACGACGCGCAATGTGTACCCAGGTCATGGCACACTCCCTCCGGCAAGCAATCGATCGGGTTGGCGAACAATTGTTCGCAACTTGTTCGCATTCGGAGGAAGTCAGGGAATCGGTCAACTAGCAGGTTTATTGATATCGGAGGGGTTATCGCAATGGGCGCGACCGGGATCGAACCGATGACCTCTACCGTGTCAAGATCTCTTTAGTTGTACATCTTATTGATTCGCTTTGCGTGTTCCTGCACGATTTTAGGTCCAATTGCATCGTTTTCGGCGCCTATTGGATTCAAATTGGACTCAGATTTTTCTTTGGCGAATCTCGCCCCCTAGTTAGGGACAGGGCCGTAATATTGAGCGCGGACGAACGCCCTTCGTCCCACCTAACGTACTGCTGAATTGATCGCCGGTCCGGTGTTCAGCCAAATCGTCCGCCTCTCATTGAGAAGTTGCCGAAAACCGCGCATTGTTACTATCCCTCTCAAATAAACCCCTTCAGTTGCCGCGTTAAACGCTCCCTCGCGGATTTACGCGCATTAATCACCTGCTGCGGCGTGAGCTGTAAGAGTTCGGCAATTCGAACGTCTTCAAGAGGCGTTTCGTTCCAAAGTCGCGCAAAAGTCTCAGGGGGAATCTCCAGTACATCCCCCAACTCTCGAATGCTGGCAATTCCGCTTGAAGGAAAAAGCATGATGCAGTCTGTCGCTTCGGCATCTCTCAGGTTCAGTAAGAGCGCCACGCGCTGATGTCGTGGAAGCCGCCGCACTTCTTTCCAGAGACGCTCTAAAAAGATTCGTTTCTCGGCGCGCCATGCGGGATCGGCTTCTGTCGCCGCCAGCCGCCGCTCGACATTTTCGACCGGCGCCTCGCTCGGAGAAAGAGCCGCGAGGCTGGAGACCAGTTGATCGAATTGGACCGGCCGATTGAGATTCTTGAAAACTGCGATCAGCGCATTCGCCACTTCTTCGAGCCGGCCGCCGATGAGAAGGCGCCGGATAGGTTCGTCCAGTTTGTGATCGGAAAGATCGACTCTTCCGAGGGCAACGCGATTCGTTTGCGTCTTCCACGCGGCCAGCCCCGCGACCCAATTCGCATGTGGATCATGCCACAGCGCCAAATGGTTGTTGCGAGTCAACGCGTAGTACAGCCGATTCTTCAGCGCATGAGGCTGAAAGTCCCCTGGGATCCGGCGACTTGCTGAAAGTACACCCAGAACGCAACGCCTTGTTCGTCGCGAATGCGCAGTTGGAGGTTGTCCAGCACGCGCCAGCTGGGCCCGGGGACAGTCCACGCAAAGTTGTATATGACGTGCTCGGCCGGGTAGATGGATGTCTCCACAGGTTCCAGCGAGGGTAATCCAAGACTGGATGATGGTGGCGGCGCCTCGAACGCGCCGATGTCGCAGCGAACGATGAAGTCTCCGTTGCCGTCGAGAGGTCGGGTCACACCACGCTGATCCTTTAGCAGGCAAGCAGAATCCCCGCTGGTAGCGGTGCTCCCAACGTCGATCGCGGGGCTGAAAAATTGTGCGATTACGCCTTTCTGCAGCGCATGCGTGAACGTGGGCCCGCCGTTGTTTTGCAGGGAACCCAACAGGGGATCGCGACCGGTAATATTCCCGGTAGTTGCGCCGGCGAGGATGCAGCCGGTGGCATTTTGAACAAGGTTAAAACCAAGGGAAGAAATCGTTCCCGCGCAGTCTGCCCGGTTGGTGGTTGTGCTCAGATCGAGATTCCCGGCAACAATTGTATTGGCGAGCCTCACGGTACCCGCTGCCACAAAGATGCCACCGCCATCGCCGATGGCATCGCTGTCGCTATCGGCAACATTCTTGGCTATGGTGACGTTGTTCGCGTTGAGGCTGCCGAGCGGTGCAGAAAGAAAAATTCCACCGCCATTACCCATCCCCTTGTTACCGCTGATGGTGCTGTTCACGAAGGCAAAGGCACCCAAACCAGAAGTCCAGATTCCGCCGCCATCTCCAGACGTGCCGCCCTTAGTACCGTTCTTAGCTTCAGCGGTGTTTCCACTGACGGTACTCGAATCGAGGACCAGTACGGAGTCGCGAACCGTGCCCCTGATGGCAATGCCCCCACCACTTAAGCTAAAGTTCGCACTGACGGTGCTGTTGGTTAACTGCACACGGCTGTCTTCGATCAGAATACCGCCCCCAAGGCCGTCTGGATGTCCATTCTGGATCTCGATTCCGACGACGGTGACAGAGAAGTCGAAAAGAAAAGTCTTGATGTGAAAGATGCGGTCGTTCCAACCGCTGCTCCCTCGGACGATGGCTGCGCCCGCGCCGCTGCTCTTGATGGTCATCGGCATTTTAACGTCCAAGTCACCACTTCGACCGTCATCTTCATTGGGTCCCTTTGTCGTGAGGGTATAGGTAACACCGCTAGCGAGGACCACGGTCCCAAAGCCGGTGGAACTGAAATTGAGAGCACTGAGTTCCATGATCGCCGCCCGCAGGGTACACTCATGCACGTTAGTATTCGTCGTCGCACAAAGTCCGTCGCCAGGCGTGGCATCCACGGCGTCGCGGGTGCTGTTAACGACAAACGTTGGAAGGGCGTATGCCGCACTCGCATCGAATAGCGTCATAACGCCAAGCAGCATGGACCACAGGAGACGGTACTCGTGCCGTTTTCTTGGCAAAAAGGCGCCGTTCTGGATTTTGTTAGCTGAGTCGTTCATGAATGTTTCTCCTCGTTCGGTTCAATCCGTTTTATTCCCAGATTTTGATGAGCTTGCAGAATCTCAATGCGGCGCCGCAATTCTGCGGACTGCTCCTGAGTGAGCCAACAGGTAACGGGACGGGCGCGGTCGGGTCCTTCTCTACCAGTAAGACGGAACCCTGGTCGGCGGCATCCTGCGGCATTTTTCGGCGGGGCAGGCGTGAAGCCCTGAGGTGGACCTCCTCGCCGTCGTACCTGATCTGGACATCGCTGTTTGCCCGGCAGTGTAACTCTACGCAAGCTAAAACGGTCGTTATTTGTGTCCTCATGGATTTATTGGAACACCGGGAGCCTAAGGATTCGCTTCAGCCGCCGGGTTGAGAATGCGATGAAAAGTTGATGAGCAGTCCGTGAGAGTCCGGTAACGGGTGTAATCCATTGGCCGGCAGGGCGCAAGTGTGCGAAGTATCGAAACCACCTCCGGCAGCAATGGCAATCGCGGTCGTGAGCCCGCTAACGGGGACTGGAGTGAGGCTGGTCGAAAAAGTGCCATTGCCAATCTGGCCTGAAATCTTGCGCCCCAACATTTGGCCGTGCCATCGGCCAGAAGGGCGCAGGTATGCGCGTCGCCAGCCGCGATGCCGGCCACGTTGCTCAGCCCACCGACCAACATCGGTGAGAGTCGATTTCCCCCGATCGTGCCGTCACCGATCTGGCCGGAATCGTCGTTTTCCCAGCACGACACCAGGCTGTTGGCGCGCACCGCCCACGTATGATTGCGTCCCGCGGCCGAAATGCGCACGGATTCGTCGTTAAGAATGGTTTCCGCCCGAAACCGTCCGCGTGTCGAAGCGGAACTGACGGTGCAATTGAAAAGCGTCACAAGAGCGGCGCTGAAAGCGATTCCAAATTCGCGGAGACTCATGACAATCCCTTTCTTTTGGTGAAATGATGGAGACGCGTCCGCCGTTTGGCGTCGGTTATACGTCTCCGAATTGTAAAGTCGCTGACGGGTTGACGATATTAGTGTCATCGCGAAAATTGTTTCTGGATCACAGATTCCGTGGGGATCGCTACTTTGAATGGGGGTTTGTTGTGGTCGGCGACAGCCGCCGACGCGCTGGGGTCACTGCATCGCGTTCACGTCTTCAATCAAGCGCCGTCGCCGACCGGCCGAGTTCGCAAATGACTTTATCGTTCCCGCGCTCTTGAAAATCACTTTCGAGTTTTTGCTTTCAACAATTCTCCATGTTCACCGCGTAGTACGCGATCGTCTGGGTCGGAATCTCTTTGAAGCAGTGCGGCGGTTGTCACTCCAGCCTCCTGCAGAGCGGTTACGATCAGCAAACTTGTTGTCAAAGCCAGCAGCAACTCATACGTCCTCTCCTGTTCGATCATCTTGGCTAGGCTGCGCGCAGACGTGTGTTTGGCCGTTGACTGCAGACTCGGCTATGACCGCGCTTTCCTCGGAATCAAGAAAATACGTGCGGTCATAGAGCGCCTACAGCTAGGAACTGCGGTTAACGGGGGCAGGTGTTGGCACGGGGGAGCCCGCGCCGCCGCCGTCCCAATCGCTTTCGATCCCGCGGCCTCGGGCTTGATCACCATGCATGGGTGTCACATACCCGAGAAGCGGCGATCTTGCTGATATTTTCAGGAGAGGAGGGCGTCAGGCGAAATAAGATTACGCCGCCGACGGCGGGTAGACCAGAGCGGAAGGCCAATTCTCCGAAATCCATGTCGAGCGACAGAAGAATGCGTTCAAGACAGGCAAAATTGTGTGGCGCCCCATCGCCTTGCACCGCCGGCGGACAGACTGTTCTCCAGCGCAATTCGCAGCCGTCACAGCGATCCCCGGTAGTGTGTTTTCCGGCTCGATCGAGGGGTACCTTCGGGTTATTCAACCGCAACAGGCGCAGTGGTCTGGGATTTCAACACCGCGCAAGAATTCCCGACTGGCAACGAATAAACCTGCTCGCGGAGGTTCGATGGATGTCGGCGGTCCGGCGGTCGTCAATGGAATGTTGTTCATAAATTCCGGCTACGGTCAATGGGGCGGCATTGCCCGGCTATGCGCTGCTTGCGTTTTCGGTTGAGGGAAAGTAGAAATCTGCAAATGCTGTAGGCCATCCGCTATGGCATTCGCATGATGCTTCAGAACAAGGGCTGGACCGCGTTGCTGTCACTGGCGCGCTGGGCATCGTCGCGAATACCGCGTGGAGCCTGGACCGGGGCAAGTGGCCCCACCGCTCCGCGTGCGCAACTGGGACAGCAATTCGAATTCTCCGGATAGAATTTTGTTGTTACAAAGCCCGCAGTCAGTAAGAATCTCGGATTATTGAGATCCAATTTCCGGTGCACGCGACAAAATGTTAACCATCGTCGAGCTCAGCACGTGTCTGGAAGAGATACGATGCCGTTGCGAAACGATCAACGCTTGTCTTTAACGAGGTACGATATGGGCGCTTCGAAAAGATCCTGGAGAGTCTTACTGGCAGCGACTGGCGTCGTCCTGGCGGTGGCATACCTGGCCGCCGGGCCGGGCGGATCCCCGCCGACGCCGGTGCAAGCCCCTGCATTGCGAAGTATGGCGACGATGTCCGGCACGGTGACTGCATCCAAACCGTTCAAGGCTGCACAGGTCTACATCCGAAACGTAGATATGCGCATTCTGTACATGGTCTTTACGAATGCCGGCCAATTTCGTGCCGTCTCGCTGTTTCCCGGCAATTATGAGATCACCGTCATCGCGAAGGGACTCAAGTCCGATGTGCGGAAGCTGACGTTGAAAGCCGGGGAGAACCCGAAGCTGAATGTGTCGCTTCAAGAAGTCGCCATCAGCAATCAGGTGGACGCGAATCCGTTGCAAAATCTGGAGACCTTGGCGACCAGTCAAGTCAGGGTGTCCTTCGACACGTACGAGAATATATATCCGCCAGGCCCGGGCCGGGACGTTGCGGAGCGGACCTGCATCATCTGTCACGGCGAAAACTTTATTCCCACCCAGCCCGCACGCCCCGAAGTGTGGAACGCTCGTGTCGACCGCATGATGGGCAAAGCGAACTGGGACCGCCCTGCGAACTCATACGCCGAAGGGCTCCTGAGCTACCGTGCTCAACAGTTCCGCTTCTCGCTTCAGGACCGTCAAGACCTGGTGACATACCTGGTCAAGAACTTCGGTCCTGACGCTCCGCCGCGCAACGTCCGCACCGTCCAGGAAACACCTCTTGACGAAGCGAAACTCGCGAAGGCGATGTTCATGGAGTACTACGTTCCCCAGGATGCCCCGGGACAAGGTGTGAACGCGCCCGAGTATGCGGCTCCGGGAGGCGGACCCGGGAGAAGGCGAATACAGGATGTGCGCTTCGACGCGGAAGGCAACGTCTACGGGAGCGATCGCGGGATCCCCCGCCGGTTGATCAAACTCAACCCGCGGACCGGAGAGTGGAGAGAGTGGGTGACGCCTCATCCCAAGAGCGATGTCCACGAGGTGCTGATCTCCCCCGACGGCATGATTTGGATGCCTGAACATGCCGAGGGAGGCGTGCGAAGCTACCTGCTCGGCTTCAACCCGAAGACCGAGAAGTGGGATGTGAACATCGATATGGATCCCACCGACATCGTCAGAAACAAGATCAAATGGATGCAGTCGGAAGCTTTCGACTCGAAGGGCAATCTGTATATGGGCTGGATCATGGGCGGTGCTTTGAGCAAGTACGAGAGAGACACGCGAAAGATATCGGTGTTTCCAATGCCAAGCACCAACGCCATTCCGTACGGCGTCGTGGCAGACAGGAATGACAACCTTTGGATCGCCGATTGGGGCAGCGGGAAGATTGCAAGGTTCGATACGCGTACCAACGCGTGGACCGAATTTACGCCGCCGACGTACCCCGGCCAGACCCGGCGTCCGAATGTGGATTATCAGAACAATATCTGGTGGGGTATCTGGGGAGCCGGCAAGCGTCCCGGAAAGCTGGCGAAACTGGACCAGGCTACCAACCGGATCACCGAATACACCATTCCCGAGCAATACGCGCAACCTTACGACGTCTCTCAAGACCTCGAAGGCAACATCTGGTTCGCGGACTCGCCGACTGCGGATCGAGGCGCGATGATCGGTAAGTTCAATCCGAAGGACCAGACGTTCACGTTCTATCCGAAACCGCAATTCGCCGCGGATACGCCGAAGATCCAAGTCACGAAAGACGGCGCCATATGGTTTGCCCCCCGTGGGAGCCGAGAGGCACCGGCAATTAGCGTGTTGTATCCCGACATGGATAAGATCACAAACTTTTCAGCCTTCTACGTGAACGGCCCGCCGGGTTATCCGTTCAAGACGGCGACAGCCGCGGCAAAAGGCGGTCAGTAGACGATTCCTGCTGTACGGGCGGTCTATGACGTCTGTGACCGCCCCTGCAGAAAGCCGCACTAGGATTGAACATAGCTTACGGACAGCAAAAATGAGAGGGGTGTGGCCGCAGGTCAAGCTGCGGCCGATCTCTAGAAATGGCGCTTCTGGCAACCTCCGGCGAGCGGCGACGCCACCCGGCACAGATTGGAACGAAGTCTTCAGAACTGGTCGCTGCTTTCTAAGCCGCTTCATATACAGCAATCACATCCACCGGCATCTCTCACTCTCCCTTTTGTTTCTGGTGAGAAACTCGATGTGCCTTACACGTCAGCGACACATGGGCTGAGCCAGAGCAAGCGATTGGTGGGCGGAAATTCCCGCCATAACTCCATCAGCGGCGGCCCACGAGGCGTTGTGTCCCGACCGGGCGGCATCGCCCGCAGCGTAGACTCCCGGCACGGTGGTCTGCTTATCCGCGCCGGTGCGGACAAAAGGGCCCGACGGGTCTTCTTCAAATTCGCAACCAAGCTGTTCCGCGAGCGGGCTGGCAATGCGAGTACGAGGGCTCGTGAAGACTGCATCGACGGGAGTGATGCGCCCGTCGTCCAGGCGGAGACCGGAGGGCGTGTCTCCGAGCAGGGCGACGACCGCAGCAGCGGCCAGCGAACTCTAGCGTGCGTTGCAGTGTGTTACCGCGCGTTCCTTCATTTGACTGCTACCCATAAAGGTAGCGGTCATTTTCTGCTCGTCGTCGGAGAGTCCGTATCCTTAAGGAGTTACGGCAGGCGGCTTCTGAGACGCGCGGCAATTTGAGTCCAATAAGAAGCCGAAAACGACTTGAGATATTCGAACACGATGGGAATAGCAGGACGATAAACGATTGAAGCAGAAAGAGAAAACCAATGGGCGCGACCGGGATCGAACCGATGACCTCTACCGTGTCAAGGTAGTCCCAGCATTG